>Ga0105104_10002220_pt1 | contig 14273 bp, 13 predicted proteins | sample PPLLaktember2015_3_FD_87034 | JGI IMG/M metagenome (GOLD analysis project Ga0105104, IMG submission 87034) | Freshwater sediment microbial communities from Prairie Pothole Lake near Jamestown, North Dakota, USA - PPLs Lake P7 Core (6) Depth... | ecosystem: Environmental > Aquatic > Freshwater >... | reverse complement strand
GAGCGCAAACAGATGGAAGAGCAATTACGCGTGCATGAGGCGGAACTGGAAGAGATCATCAATCAGACGCCGTTCATGTTGACTCGCTGCACCCGCGATCTCCATTACCGGTTTGTCAGCCGGGCGTACGCCGAAATGATCGGCCGCACCCCTGAAGAAGTGGCAGGCAAGCCAATCGTCGAGATCATGGGCGAAGAAGGCCTTCGGACTATTTCTCCATACATTGAAAAGGTGCTGCAGGGAGAGCAGGTCGAATACGAAAGCGAAGTTGATTTCCAGGAGGTTGGGGCGCCTTTCCTGCATGTGGTGTATACGCCCGACCGGGATGAGCATGGGAATGTGATCGGGTGGTTCGCTTCGATCGTTGATATCAGCGAACGCAAACGCGCCGAAGAACAACTGCGCCGCAATGAAAAGATGTTTTCAACGTTGGTCGATGCTGCGCCGTTCGGCGTATATTTCATTGATTCTGAATTCCGCCTGCGTGCCATCAACAAAGGTTCAGAGTCGGTATTTAGCGGTATCCAGCCGCTCATCGGACGCGATTTTGAAGAGATTATCCACATTATTTGGCAGGAACCGTTTGCTTCTGAAGTCATCGAACGATTTCGCCATACACTCCGCACAGGCGAGTCGTTTATATCACCACCTGTTATCGAAGAGCGGGCAAACATTGAAGAAATCCAATCTTACGACTGGCAGATTCACCGCATCATTCTTTCCGATGGAACATTCGGAGTGGTTTGTTATTTTTACGATCTATCCGAGCAAAAGCGGATGGAAGGTGCCTTGCGCGCCTCCGAGGAGCTTTACCGCAACCTGTTCGATCTGGTCCCTGTGGCTGTGTATAGCTGTGATGCCAACGGGCTGATCCAGGAATACAATCACCGCGCCGTCGAATTATGGGGCCGTGAACCATTAAAGAATGATCCGGGCGAGAAGTTCTTCGGTTCGTCCAGGATCTTTTATCCCGATGGCAGGCTTATGCCTCATGAAAACTGTCCGATGGCGCGCACGTTGAGAGGCGAATCGCTTGAACCCCCCGAATTTGAAATCCTTGTGGAACGCCCGAACGGTGTGAGAAGAAATGTCATTGCCCATCCACTGTTGTTGAAGAATGAGCGCGGCGAGATCCTCGGAGCGATCAATTGTCTTTACGATATTACAGAGCGGAAACAGGCAGAGGAGGCGCTACGTGAATCGGAGCAGCGCTTCAGCGCAATTCTCAGGCAGGCAACGACTGGAATTGTCCGGAAGGATGCTGAAGGCCGATTCATATTTGTCAACCAGGCGTTTTGTAATATGCTTGGATACACCGAAGCAGACTTTCAGGGGAAAACGATCTGGGAATTTATGTATCAAGATGATATCGAGGAAAACAAAAAGTCATTTGATCGTCTGATGGTGGAAGGCATACCATTCAAACTCGAACGACGTTTCATTCGCGCGGATGGTTCAGTGATCTGGGTGGATGCCAGTGTCTCACCCATCATGGATGCGGAAGGAAAGCCGCAGTCTGCTGTTGCGGTTGAAGTGGATATCACCGGGCGCAAGCAGGCTGAGGAAGCTCTCCAGCAATTGAATATTCAATTGGAAGACCGCGTTCTGAGTCGCACAGCCAAACTACGAGCTGTGAACCAAACCCTGCGCCAGCAAATTACTGAACGGATGAAAGTGGAAGAGGCATTACGGCAGAGTGAGGCGGTCGCGGTCGAAAATGAGCAAAAGCTGCTGACGTTATTCGATCTTTTGCCCGTAGGCATTTCATTCCTCAGCCCTGATGGGCGAATCCTTCAGATGAATTCTGCCCTGCCAGCTATTCTAAAGTTACCGAAGGACAAGTTGCTAAGCCAGACATATAAAACAAGAAAATATATCCGGGCAGATGGCAAGCCAATGTCGCCGGATGAATTTGCCAGCACGCGCGCCCTGGGCGAAAACAGGACGATCTTTAACGTTGAAACCGGTGTGGTCGTGGAGGGTGGCGGGATTATTTGGACGAGTGTCAGTGCCGCGCCTGTTGATGTTAAAGATGTGGGGGTGGTGGTGGTCACAGTGGATATCACCGAAAGCAAGCGCGCCGAGCGGGCATTGCAGGAGAGCCGGGAGCGTTTGCAGATCCTTTCCCAGCGTCTCGTGGAAGTACAGGAGGAGGAACGCCGTGCCCTGGCGCGCGAACTACACGACCGCGTGGGTCAGACCCTGGCAGCCCTGAATATCAATTTGATCATTATGAATGGTCAGCTTTCCGCAGATAGTCACGCGAAAGTTGGCGAGCGGCTGAACGATTCAATGAAACTGGTGGCAGAGACGATCGCACTGGTGCGCGATGTGATGACCGACTTGCGGCCAGCCGTTCTCGATGATTATGGACTCGAAGCCGCGCTGGAAGCCCATCTGAATCAATACACCTCCCGCTACACTATCAAGGCTGAATTTAAGAAGCCTTCTCATCCAATCCCGCGCCTGGGCGCCAGCATCGAAATGACGTTTCTGCGAATTGCCCAGGAGGCATTGATGAATATTGCGAAACATGCCCAGGCTGACCAGGTGAGCCTGGCGCTAAAGGAGGAGGAGGATGCCATAAGACTGACTGTTCAAGATAACGGAATTGGCATCCAATCCTGGCAGAATGCAAATCGGCCCGGCAGCCATGGCCTCACGATCATGCGCGAACGCACTGAAGCATTTGGTGGAAATTTGAAAGTGAAATCGGTGCCCGGTAAAGGCACAACGATTGAGATAACCATTCCATTTCGAAGGGATAATAAAAACGAAGGGGAGATGGAGAAACATTTGTGATTACAGTTCTTCTGGTCGACGATCATGCCATCCTGCTTGACGGCTTGCGCTTCCTGCTCGAAGCCCAGGGGGATATCCGGGTTATCGGAACCGCCTCCAATGGGCAGGAGGGAGTGGAGCAAGCCATCCTGCATTGCCCGGATGTGGTGGTGATGGATATCTCCATGCCGGTAATGAACGGTATCGATGCCACAAAACTCATCAGCCAAAAATGCAGGAATACGAAAGTAGCGATTCTTTCCATGCACCATACCACTGAATTTCTGCAGCGATCGTTGGAAGCAGGCGCGCTGGGTTATGTATTGAAAGATGCAGCCGGGACAGAGTTGGTCAGTGCAATCCGCGCCATATACAGTGGGAAGACTTACCTTAGTCAACGGGTTGGTAAATCGTGAGTACGTGTGGCTGGATTTGGCAATCCCCTTTAGCACTGTGAATTTCTATACCTTCAACGCTTCAAACTCCTGAACCACCTGTTCTTCCAACTCCCTGGAAAGCGATACCAAAGGCGGTTTTACTGTCCAGCGCGGTAATCCATGCAGGCGGTGAAGCAGGGCTTTCAACGTGGGCGGAAAGGGTGGATACTTTTCGAGGATGCCACGTTGTGTTTTCACGCGCGCTTGAACTTCTGTTGGGTCCTTCCCTGCGTGCAATAAATCCCAAATCTCCCGCAGACCGGGGGAGAGGATGTTGGCGGGTGCAGTGATGCATCCGGCTGCCTTGTTCTGCATGGCAAGTTGAAAATACGTATCCGTCCCGTTCATGGCAACCAGGTCATACCCGAAAGTCTCACCAAGGGACCGCGCAAAATCAGAGTCATGTGATGAATCCTTGATGCCCGCGAACTGTACAGGGAATGCATCCTTCAACCGCCTCAGCAATTCCATTGAGAATCCGATCCCGGCAACACCAGGGAAATGATATCCGAGCAAATAGCCATCGGATGGGACTGCTTTATTGATGACCTCGCTGAACCATTTAAATAGACCATCATCGGTTGCTTTGCGAAAGTAGTAGGGAGGCACCACCAATACACCTTCGAAGCCAAGATCGAAGGCGAGTTTTGTCAAATCCATGGTTTCCGAAAGGCTCGGCGTCCCTGTGCCTGCCAGCAGGCGAAAGCCGGGCATCGCTTTGCGCTCTTCGCACGCGTAACGCATCAACGCTGCGCGTTCCGCGGGAGAGAAGGAGGGTCCCTCGCCGGTCGTGCCAAAGAGCACGATTCCGTGACAGCCGCGCGCCGCGAGGAAGTTCATCAACACGGGGACCGATTCAAGGTCCAGTCCGGAATCGTTTGATTCGCGCAAGGGAGTCACTGCGGCGGCATAGACTCCGGCGAGTGGGTGTTGGGATGTCATGTGTTCTCCTTCATCTCCGCGCAGAGCGGAGCGAGTGTAGGTCGAGCGACACTTGCACCGGGTGCAAGTGCAGGTAAGTCGAAGTGCGTATAACAAATAAATCGATCTTAACGGGAGATTGCTTCCCCCTATGAGGCTCGCAACGACAGATGGGTATTTACTTTTTCCTCTTCGTGCCTTTACCCATGGCGCCTTTGGCGCCACTGCGCTTGTCCGTAGGACTGCTGCGCCTGTCAGAACGCGGCTTTCGCCCCGGCTTCTTGATTTCATCATCCACAAACAGGCGCGCCGCATCTTCGGGCGGGCGCAGCGATTCACCTTCCTCAGCCAGGTAACTCTGGTGATCAAGCACCCACAAGTACAGGTCAGCCTCGGTCTTGCCTGGAAATTCCTTCAGAATGTCCATGTCACGGATTACATTCACAACGGGCATATACACATTATCGTACCAATGCGTAATCGCCTCTTCCTCGGAAATATCGCGCTTCAAGTCAATGCCCATGAAATAACGATGCACAGCGATATGTTCCAACATGCGGTCAAAGCCATCCGGGATGGTTACCTTGATGTTGGCGGCAGGTCTCAATGTGTCTAATGAGGTTCGCTCGAGGAAGTTAACTTTATTTCCAAGGATCACCAGATCATTAAGTTTGATATCTGGTGTGATATTCACGCGCGTCGCACATTCGCGCACTTCTGCTTCGATGTCGATCTGTCCCTGCTCGCGCGCCACCGAGACGCGGTGGTGTCCATCCACCACAAAATAGACCTGCCCCACTTTATATAGCACGACTGGCGGCAGGCTGATCTCTTCATAAAAGGCACGATTGACACTCTCCCAGCGCTGGGCAAGTTTGTCGCTGGCTGGCAGGAAGACGCGGTCAAATTCGTGATAACGATTCAGACTCCCCGCGATCTGATCCACACGTACGGTTTGTACTCCCCGATAGATGGGACCGCCAATGTGTAATTTTTCCTTGATCTCATCATAGGAGAGCAGAGTTGTGGGTTGACCTGAGATGGTTCCCCACACCCGGTTCATAAAAGCTTTGAAGCGCGCTCTTTGAAAGTCTTGGCGTGCCTGTTCGGAATATTGATCTGACATGGTTCGGGTACACAGGTATACACGTAAATAAGTCATCTTACCTTGTCTACGTGTCTACTTGTTTACTTTGCTCCTTAATGGCTGACCTCGATAATTTTGTATGGAAAGACATTGGCGATCTTTGTCAAGCCGTGAGTTGTTTCTGAAGGGGACAAGTTGCGGCGCTGGAAGTGGGTGTGCCCATGGAAGTGATAGCGCGGCTGCGCGATGCGAATGAGCCAGTTGATGGCTTTTAATCCCTGATGTGCCTGAGTATCATCATCGTGTATCCCCAAAGGAGGGGAATGCGTGATCAGAATATCGAGGGAACGTCCATAATTCATTCTGTTCAAAAGCAAACGGGGCAGCAGTCGGAAGGCTCTCGTAAAAGCTTCGGTCTGTGAATATTGATTCGTCCCGTTCGGGCGATAGCGGATGCAGCCACCAAAACCGCCGATTAGAAATTTTTTAAAGCGAACCACCTTCAAGTCCAGATTTGAACCGCCCTCCACATGGGCGAGGTTATTGTCGGCATTATGCTTCGGGTCGTGGTTCCCGGGTACATAGAACAAAGGGATATTCAGCATGGTGAGCAGGTTTTCAAGGTACGGGTATGGCAGGTCTCCACAACCGAGGATCAATTCGATCTCCTGAAAGTGACCGCTTTCACAGAGTTTATACAGGCGTTCGATAACTTCATCACTGACGGCAAGAATCTTCACAATGGGCGTATTGTGCCCTAGAACAAGGTTCCCTGCAAGGGAAAATGGTCAGGAAACGGCAACAAACGAACATTAATGTACGGATTTCGATATGTTATCTACCTTTGGGCGGTTGTCAAACATAGGACAGCAAACTATAATCGATAAAAGTAGGAGAAATACACTGGAGACAAGGATATTTCCTGAGTTGTCAGATGATCGGGGTGATCAAGGTTCTCCCCATCCGCGTCAACTTCAGGCAGGTGTTACACTTGCCAATCGCTATTTGATTCAGGAGGTAATTGGCATTGGCGGAATGGGATCGGTGTATCGCGCCCGCGATATGCATTTTCCAAATGTAACCAAACTGGTGGCGGTAAAGGAAATGATCAATACCGCGCCAGACCCTCTCGTGCGTGAGACGATCATTCAGAATTTTGAGCGGGAAGCGAATTTGCTCGCCACACTTCATCACTTCGCCATTCCCCGTATTTACGATTATTTTTCGGTGGAAAGCCGTTCGTACTTGGTGCTTGAGTTTATCCACGGCAAGGACCTGGAAGCCATTCTCAATGAGACAAACGGCTTTTTGCCCGAACATCAGGTGCTGAACTGGGCGATTGAGTTGTGCGATGTTCTTGATTACCTGCACAAGCATAAGCCCGATCCGATCATCTTCCGGGATATGAAACCTTCCAATGTGATGATCAATCACAATGGCAGTATCATGCTCGTGGATTTTGGGATCGCCAAAACATTCCAAACGGGGATCAAGGGGACGATGATCGGCACTGAGGGATATTCTCCTCCCGAACAATATCGCGGCGAAGCCACGCCTTCAGCGGATATCTACGCCCTGGGCGCCACCATCCATCACGCGCTGACACGCCGCGATCCACGCCTGGAACCGCCCTTCTCCTTTTCAGAACGACCGATCCGCCGGATCAACCAGAATGTCTCGGTTGAGATGGAAGCCGTTGTCAACATGGCTTTGGAATACAATCCCGAAAACCGTTTCCGTTCCGCCGCGGATATGAAACAGGCGATGCTGGTGGTCGCACGCAAGACCGGTGCGCTTGTCACTGAAAAGTCGCAGAGTGCTCCCGCGCCTACCGGTGGGATCAAACCCCTGTGGTCTTTCAGATGCGAAGATGAAATACGCGGCACGCCGATGTTTTCTCAGGGAATTCTTTATATCGGTTCGTATGATAATAATTTGTATGCATTGAATGCAGGTGATGGGAAATTTCATTGGAAGTTCCCGACCGATGGCGGGATTGTGACCCGCCCCGCGTTTTACGAAGGAAATCTATATTTCGGTTCGGAAGATAAACGTCTGCATGTGGTCAGTGTCCGAGGCGGCAAGGTGGTTTGGACGTATTATACGGACGGTCCCATTCGTTCCTCCCCGTGCATCGCTGAGGGCCATATCTTTTTTGGTTCAGATGATCATTTTATACATGCAGTTAATTTGAACACGGGACGTATGGCTTGGAGGTTTGAAACAGCCGATGCGGTCCGCGCGACTCCGTTTGTGGTCCAGGATCTCGTATACACAGGCTGTGAAAGCGGCGATTATTATGCGGTGGATTTTCGTGGTGATCTAAAGTGGCGTTTCCATGCCAAACGAGCCATAACAGCGTCAACAGTTGGGACAGGCCAGGCTTTGTACTTTTCATCGATGGACAGCACGCTGTATGCACTCGATCCGCGCAATGGCTGGGTTCTGTGGCGCTTCCGTTTAGGGAAGCCATCCATAAGTACACCATGCATTGTGGAAGATTTTATCTTTGTCGGCGCCTCGGATGGATTTATCTATGCTGTGGAAAGCAGGAGCGCCAAGGAGGCCTGGCGCTTTCGAACCGAGCATCAGGTGAATGGTTCTCCAGTTATATATAAGGATTCCGTCTACTGCGGTTCCGTGGATGGTAATCTCTATTGTCTTGAATATCGCACGGGCCGCTTGCGCTGGAAATTCAGTACCGGGGGCGCGATCACAGGCACGCCGTTGGTGTATGACGATATTGTCTACATTGGTTCAACAGATCACCATATTTATGCTTTGCTTGCCTGAAAAGGAGTTCTTGTGGATAAATTATTTCGCTGGTTATCTGGCAATAAAAAGGCGTCAACCTCTGCACAGGATGTCGCCAACACTGCTCCACTTTCTGAACAGCAGATACAGGCGATCGTCAATAATCAGAATCCACGCTTTGATTTGCAGCAACTTGTTTTCAGTTGTGGTCAATCCGTGGGCAAACAGCGGGAATTAAACGAAGATAGTTTGCTTGGAATTACATCCACCCTGGCGGGGCATGCCGCGAATCTGCCATTCGGCCTCTATATTGTTGCGGATGGTATGGGCGGGCACCAGTTTGGCGAAGTTGCGAGCAATGCCGCAGTTCGGACTGTGGCGGGTTATGTCTTACGCAAGTTTCATCCTTACCTCTTTCACATCAAGAGCGATTCGATGGATGAGTCCTTCCAGGAAATTATGCAAGCCGCAGTGGGTGAAGCCCAACGCGCCATTCAGCGGGAGGCTCCCGGCAGTGGAACAACGTTAACGGCTGCACTCGTGGTCGGTCAACAGATTACTATTGCACATGTCGGTGACAGCCGTGCATACTTCATCTATCCGGATGGGCGTATCGAACCAATTACGCGCGACCATTCACTCGTGAAGCGGCTGGAGGAGCTTGGTCACATTACTCCTGACGAAGCTGTGAATTATCCTCATCGCAATGTTCTCTATCGGGCACTTGGTCAGGGTGAGATACTCGACCCCGATATTTTCACAGTTGGGTTTCCACAACCCGGATATTTAATGATCTGCAGTGATGGTTTATGGGGAGTTCTCACGGAGCAGGATCTTGCCCGTTCCGTTACTGAGGCATCCAATATTCAGCGCGCCTGCCAGAACCTTGTCAATGCCGCGAATACCGCAGGTGGACCTGACAATATTAGTGTGATACTGGTTCAATTGATCGGATAGTTATGTTTGCCAAAAAGGATTATTATGCTCTTATCGGGGTGGCACGGGATGCTTCACAGGAGGAGATCAAACGCGCCTATTTTCAGGCAGCGCAAAAATTCCATCCCGATAAAAACACGGCAGCCGGTGAGACAGAATTATTCCTGAATGTTCAACAAGCTTACGAGGTTCTTTCGAATCCCACGCGGCGGAAGCAATATGATGCGACCCTGTCCCCCGAGGAACATCCTTTCCTTCCATATTCCCATAGTATTCTTTACAGCCGTCCGAATCTGGTCAACCTGGATGAACCTCAAATGCTATATATTATTCTGGAATTGGAGCCGCCCGCGGAAGCTCGTGAATCACCGTCTGCACCCCTGAATGTTTGCCTGGTATTGGATCGTTCCACATCCATGCAGGGCGAAAAGATGGATACTGTCAAAGCCACAGCCATTCAGGTTTTGCGCAGTCTCAGATCTCAGGATATCTTGAGCGTTGTCGCGTTCAGCGATCGCGCGGAAGTGATCATTCCTGCCTCCTATAATCTGGATAGGACGCGTCTGGAAGCGAAAATCCAGATGATCCAGCCATCAGGTGGGACCGAGATCTACCAGGGACTGGAAGCCGGCGTCAAGGAAGTTATGCGCAGTGCCGATGGCAAGCGTATCAGTCATATTATCCTCCTTACCGACGGTCATACATATGGTGACGAACAACAGTGCCTCGCTCTGGCTTCGAAGCTTGCAGGACATGGAGTCGGCATCAGTGGAATGGGTATTGGACCGGAATGGAATGATATATTTCTGGATGTATTATCCACTCGCACAGGCGGCAGCAGCGCTTATATTGCCCAGCCGCAGGATATTAAGAAGTTGTTGCTGGAAAAATTCAATGCTCTGGCGCAAATCTATGCCGAGGATATTATTCTGGATACCCAATTCATTTCGGATATAGAATTGAGCTATGTCTTCCGTCTTCAGCCTGATCCAGCCCCGATCGCCCTGGATGAAAATACACTTCATCTGGGATCGATGTTGCAGGATATTCCCACTCAAATAATTTTCGAATACATTATTTATCCAAAAGCGGTAAAATCGGACTCGCTTACTGTACTGGATGGCAACCTGAAAGTTTCGATCGCCTCCCAGTTGCTGTCAGTTCCTCCATTGCGGACGCGCTTCTGGCGGGCAGTAACAGACTCTCCTGAGCCTGAACCGCCTCCTCCACAGATTGTCCAGGCGTTGTCGCGGCTGATGCTGTACCGTATGCAGGACCGTGCCCGGAAAGAGGTCGATAAAGGGAATATTGATAGCGCAACCCGTCATCTTCAAACCCTTGCATCCAATTTGTTGGCACAGGGTGAACGCAGTCTGGCACAGACCATAATTTTAGAGGTGGAACATTTGGAGAAGCAAAATGCACTTACAATCGATGGAAGCAAGAAGATCAAATACGGTACACGATCCTTGTTTAACGCACCTTCAAGGAAGGAGTATATCTCATGATCATTTGCACAAATTGCCAGCATAAAAATGTTACCGGAACCATGTTCTGCGTGGAATGTGGCGCACAACTGGATGGGATTGATACTCTGATCACACAAGCCATCACAGATGAACAGATTGCTGAGGAGCTGACCAAGAAGTCCCCCCGCCCCGAACCAGCTTCGACCCCTGCGAACAGTTGGATCTCCCTGCATCTGATGGACAGTGGCAAAATCCTGCCGCTTGCTTCCAGGAATGAGTTTACCCTGGGTCGCCTCAGTGAGGGCCAGCCGATCATGCCGGATATCGATTTAACTCCTTATCAAGCCTATGCTTCGGGTGTGTCTCGTCTGCATGCCGTGGTCAAACGGGATGTCAGCCGTGTGATGGTCATGGATCTGGGTTCATCCAACGGCACATACATTAATGGGCGCCGTATTAATCCCCATGTAGAAGAGTCATTGAATCACGGTGACATTGTTGCCCTGGGTAAGCTTAAGATTCAGATCCTGCTGCGGAACATCTAATAAATATTTCTTGGAAAGGTATTGAAATGGCTTACTCCATCATTTTGCATATCCCCGGAGAACCAGCGATTCTGGGCGAGGTGGAAGAATTGCCAAAACCATCAGATACCCTGATTACGGTTTCCAATCCACGCCAGCGTGATGGCAAGGATATTCATTATCTCGAACATAATGTGGTCAAAGTGATCTGGCCCGTGGATAAACTAACATTGATCGAAATCCTGGAAAGCGAAGAGGAAGAGCACCTGATTGGCTTTGTGAGGGAGTAACTCATGCCTGAAGAGTTCGATCGCCGCCGCATCCTTGTAGTGGATGATGAAGAACGCATGGTACGTTTCATCCGCATGAACCTGGAGCACGATGGCTTCCAGGTGTCAGAAGCGTTCAATGGCAAGCAAGCCATCCAAAAATTGCGCGACGTCACTCCCGACCTGATCCTGCTGGATGTGATGATGCCGGACCTGGATGGGTTCGAAGTGCTTGAGACGATCCGTGAGGGCAGCAATGTCCCTGTGATCATGCTCACAGCCAAAGGCGAGGAGGACGATCGGGTGCGCGGCCTGGAGCTGGGCGCGGACGATTATATTACCAAGCCGTTCAGCCCGCGTGAACTGGTCAGCCGCGTAAAGGCAGTCATTCGCCGCACCGAGGGCGCGAGCGGCTCGATGCACGACATCATCGAAGTGGATGACCGCCTCAAGATCGATTTCGACCGCCGCGAGGTCTGGCTGGAGGGCAAGCTCGTCAAGCTGCGCCCCACGGAATATCGCCTGCTTTATCACCTTGTACAAAATGCGGGTTGGGTTGTAACGCATGACCAACTGCTCGTGAAGGTGTGGGGCTACGAATACCGCGATGAGCCGCATTACGTGCGCCTCTACATCAATTACCTGCGCCAGAAACTCGAGAAGGACCCCGCCAATCCGAAATACATTCTTACCGAGCGCGGCGTTGGATATCGCTTTGTGGATTACAAGAGACAAAAAGCGGAATCCAAATAGCGAATAAACCTTGCGAAGGTTCCTTGAAAGGATCTCAACCTTAACAAGGTTTCCAAAAACTCTGACGAATTTTTTATATGGAGCTTGCGTTTTTTTAACGCAGGCTTTTTATATTAAGGGCATCAAACAATATCAATCCATTTAAAGGAGGTTGCTATGTCTAATTTAACCCGTTGGGAACCTGTTCGTGAGATGATGACCCTTCGTGAGGCGATGGATCGTCTTTTCGATGACGCGTTCACACGCCCGATCAACCTCAAGGACGGCGGCTGGTCTGCGCCTGCAATTGATATGTACCAGACCGACGACGAAGTCGTTGTGAAAGCCGCTCTGCCGGGCTTCAACGCAGATGATGTGCAGATCAACGTCACTGGCGAGGTACTGACCATCAGAGGCGAGATCAAGCACGAAGATGAGAAAAAGGAAAAAGCCTGGCACATCCGCGAACAGCGCTGGGGCTCATTCGAGCGCTCGGTGTCGCTTCCGACTGATGTAGTGTCGGACAAGGCGAATGCTGATTTCGCCAATGGAATTCTGACCATCACCCTGCCGAAAGCGGAAGAAGTCAAACCCAAGACGATCACGGTCAAAGCCAAATAAACTGCACAGTGACGGTCACCCGCTTTGCGAGGTGACCGTCACCTTTTAAGGGAAAGAATAAAGGAACGAAAAAGTTTCAAAAACGGAACCAGCTTCAGGCGTCGAACGATGCGGATAGTCCTCCCATAACTGTTTTCTCTCATATTTGACAAATTTTGGGGTAAAATCGTCAGTATGCCAAAGCAACCTGCGAAACAACGGATTATCCTGGTGGACGATCATGAGGTCGTGCGGCTGGGACTAAAATCTTTATTGGAACGTCATCCCCAATTCGATGTGGTCGCGGAAGCCAGTTCGGCTCGTGAAGCCATCGAAAAAACCGATACTCTCAAGCCTGATGTGGTGGTCATGGATATTCGCCTCCCGGGCACGTCCGGGATCGAGGCTTGTGAGCAGATCGTCAACAAGCATCCGAATGTAAAAGTGATTATGCTCACATCATACGCGGAGGATGAGATGCTGTTCTCCGCGATCCGGGCGGGCGCCTCTGGGTATATCCTCAAGCAGATCGGCAGCGATGATCTGGTGAAGGCCCTTGAGGCGGTCTCGCGAGGGGAAGCACTACTCGACCCGGCGGTCACCCAGCGCGTGTTCCAGGAAGTGCGCCGCGCGGTGAAGGAGGAGGAGGCATCCGCCTTCCAGCATTTGAGCCAGCAGGAGAAGCATGTGCTTTTGCTCGTCTCCGAAGGGAAGACAAACCGTGAGATCGCCAAACAATTGTTCCTGGGCGAAGGCACGGTGAGAAATTATGTTTCGAGCATCCTTTCAAAACTGGGTGTCAATAACCGGGCGGAAGCTGCCGCATATGCGGTGGAACACAGCCTGAGAGAATACATATCAACTTAAGTCTGGCATCCAAATCACGGAGGCAATCGTCTCCGTGTTTTTATTTAATAGACATTATCGGAAATAATCCACAGATTTCGCAGATTACACTGATTTGAAATTTCTCAATAGAAAATCTGCGAGAATCCATATAATCTGCGGATAAACAATACAACTGATCTTATTACCGATAAAGTCTAATCGGGATCTGAGTTATGACTGCCTCTGTTCAGTTGGTTGATGAAGATATCATCCTGCGTCCCTTTCGCTTGAGCGACGCGACGCAGTTATACCGTGCTGTTCAGGAATCTTTGAATGAACTTAAGCCCTGGATGTCATGGGCGACAGATGGATACACGGAAATGACAGCGAGGGAATACATCACTATTGCACGTGCTCGCTGGGAGGAACATACGTTTTATGCGTTTGCGATCGCGCGCACGGAGGAGATCCTTGGCGCGTGTACCTTGAGCAGCATTCACGCTATTTATCATTTCTGCAATCTCGGTTACTGGGTGCGCTCTTCGTGCCATGGGCAGGGGATTGCGGGACGTGCTGCGAAGCTCGCTGCACGATTTGCATTTGAACACCTGGGATTGATCCGTGTGGAAATCGTGATCGGAGTTGGGAATCATGCCAGCATCCGTGTGGCAGAGAAAATCGGCGCGCATGATGAAGGGGTGTTGTTGAATCGGATGGTGGTGGGCAATTCCATTTACGATGCGCACATGTACTCGCTTCTCCCCTCGGACTTTGGCATGGTCGCGCGTTTGTGAGACGAGTCTGCTTCCCATCGAAAAACCCTCGCTTATGGAACTCTAAGAGAGTGTTTAAGAATTCACCACAAAGGTCACGAAGGGACACAAAGGTTTGAGAAAACAAGAAAAAATCTGCGTAAATCTGTGCAATCTGTGGCT
>Ga0105104_10002218_pt1 | contig 14282 bp, 15 predicted proteins | sample PPLLaktember2015_3_FD_87034 | JGI IMG/M metagenome (GOLD analysis project Ga0105104, IMG submission 87034) | Freshwater sediment microbial communities from Prairie Pothole Lake near Jamestown, North Dakota, USA - PPLs Lake P7 Core (6) Depth... | ecosystem: Environmental > Aquatic > Freshwater >... | reverse complement strand
TGGAGAGCATCCAGGCATATAGAGATACCGTAGACATGTATTACCTGGATATGCCCGATTATTACCCTTCTTACCAATATGCGACCCTGGATAATGGGAAAGTCTATTTCTTGACCTATTACAAAAAGGGGAAAATGAGGGAAATCATTATTGCCGATTGGAAAGGGAAATTCATTAAGCGGTCGTATGTCCCGGCTTTAACCGACATAGAGGTTGTCTCTTGTGCAATCAGCGATAACAAGTTCTATTATTTATTTGAGAATGAAGAATCCGAAGAATGGGAACTCCACGTGGAAGATATCAAGTAAATAAGAAGTCCCTCCACGAACGCCGCTACGCTCGTTCGATAAAAATTCGCAAAAAACCCCTATACGTGCGGAATTATTATTGCACGTTGTGCCATCCTGCGGCTCCCTTAATGGTCATGGTTCGCCGCCACCCACTTACGGGGTACGCTTTAGATAATATTCAACCTTACTTAGTACCCAACCGGAGGCATCTATGAAAAAAGCAAAAGTAATCATTTTAACAATTATTCTCCTGGCGATGATAATAGTCAACCCGTTACCCGCGAGAAAAGTGGGCAATATGCCCGAAGTATCGAATTTCTCTGAATTGTATATCTTCAAAAACAAGGTTTATGCAATCGACACCAAAATCCACGTCGATATTTATGAATTGAACCCATTTCGCTACATCAAACAAGCCTCAAAGTATGGCGCCGGACCGGGCGAATGCCCGGTAATGCCATCGATGGTGATTTACCCGGACTATTTTTACCTGTTCAGGTATGGAAGGTGCATGTATTTCTCCCTCAACGGCGACTACATCAAGGAGTATAGAATACCCAAACCCAATTTACATCTTTTTGCCCCACTGGGAAAAAATTTTCTATCCCACAAGATTACGGATGATCAGACCGCAAGTTACCACGAACTCTCGATTTGTACTTATACCGAAAAAGAAGGAATCCGACACAAAAAAGTTGCGTATATTTATGTAAGCCCCCACAGGAAACAAAAAAATAACAGGTATATGTATTGCCCGTTTGGTGATTTTTTTAAATATTCCATAGTCGGCGACAAGATTTTTATCCCGGATTCCACAAGGGGGATGTTTGCAGAAATCTATGATTTCAATGGAAATCGTTTCAGCCAGATTCGTTTAAATTACGAAAAACTAACTGTTCCTGAAGAAAATAAAAAAAAATTAAAGGAGAAATTGGAGGCTATCCCTGCATTTAGTGCAATGAAAGACAGGTATTATCTTGATTTCTTAGAATATTACCCCGCTTTCCAATATGCGGCACTGGATAAAGGAAAAGTCTATTTCCTCACGTTTTACAAAAAGGGTCAAATGAGAGAAATTATTATCGCGGATTGGAAGGGAAAGTTCATCAAACGCTCTTATGTCACGGTTTTAAATGATACAGAGATCATCAAATGTGCAATCAGCGATAACAAGTTCTATTATCTATTTGAGAATGAAGAATCCGAAGAATGGGAACTCCACGTGGAAGATATCAAGTAATTTAAATTATCAATTATCAAGTATCAAGTATCGATTGAATAGTGCCTTCGGCACGGGAAATCGAAAAACGATTTCAAATTATCAATAGTTAATGGGGCTCCAGGAAGAGAAAAGGATGAGGGAAGGCAGCAAAAAGGTCGCAATGCAAGACTTAACCCCGTTAACCCACTATCTGACCGGGCTGCGATAAACGGTATAGACTGAATTATGAGAATTCCGCCACCGTATCCGGGAAGTGAATGGAGATTAGACTATTAAAAAAATTCAAAAAAATATTGACAATCGAAGGTCGGTATGCTATATTATTTCCAAATCAAAATAGGAGGTAAGTTGCATGAAAAAAGAAGTGTTAGTTATTTGGGGCGTGATAATCCTTGCGGCCCTAACATGTGCCTTGTGCACCTACCAGATTTTCTTCAATAAGATAGATGCCGCGATGTTCAGGTGCAATTGGGATCAACCGTGTTCTAGTAATGGGCAGGATTGCTCGGATTCAATCACGTGCCAATGCACGGATTTGAATTCAGGGCTTGGCTATTATAAATGCCAAATACATATCGTACCTAACCAGTAAACGAATTTTCATCATGATTGTCGCAGTAGACAAGAGACATGAAAAACAGCGGCCCGGGAATCCGGGTCGCTTTTTTTTCAATCTCACCATCTCACCCCCCAGGATGTCGGGAGTAATGGATAATTTTGTGTAACTTTGCTTTGAACCCAAATACCGGTGGTACCGATGAAAAAAGTATTAATCATAATGTCAACAATTATTCTCCTGGCGATGATAATAGTCAACCCGTTACCCGCGAAAAAATTGGGCGTTCTGCCCGAAGTCAGCAAAATTGGGGGTATTTACATTTACCAAAAAAAGGTTTACTTTTTGGATGAAAAAGTCCACGTCGATCTTTATGCCTTGAACCCCTTTCGATATATCAAGCAAATCTCCCGTTTCGGCGCCGGACCGGGCGAATGCCCAAATATTCCTGTAGTATTTTTATACCCCGACTATTTGTATTTATACAAAAATGGGAAGTGCATGTTTTTTTCCCTCAACGGCGACTACATCAGAGAATTTAAAATCCCAAATCCAACCTTGACTTTTTTTGCTCCAGTGGGGAAGAATTTTTTAACATTCAAATCCACTCGCAATGAAACCTCTTATATTGACGATATCTCAATCTGCTCGTATTCGGAAAAAGACGGGATTAAACACAAAAAAGTAGTGTATGTAAATCTTTATCCACGCAAGGGACAGAGAGACAATAGGTTTGAGTTAAACCCATTCATCGCGAAGTGGTATTTTGAGATTTTTGACGATAAAGTGTTCATTGCCGATGCCAAAAGGGGGCTATTTGCTGAAATCTTCGATTTCAACGGCAATCGAATCAGTCAAATTAAGTTGAATGTCCAGAGACTAAAAATTCCTGAAGAAAGCAAAAAGAAATATCTTAATGAAATAGAGAACACTCAATTTTGGCAAACATATAAAAATATCTATTATGTCGATTTCCCTGAATACTACCCCGATTTCTATAAATTTTCAGTAGACAAAGGAAAATTATATTTCTTAACCTATTCAAAGAAAGGTAATAAGAGGGAAATCATTGTAACAGATTGGAAGGGAAAATTCATCAAACGTGCGTTTGTAACTGTTTTAAACCCGATGGACCACTTTCATTGTACTATTAAAGATAACAAGTTCTATTATTTATTTGAGAATGAAGAATCCGAAGAATGGGAACTCCACGTGGAAGATATCAAGTAATTTAAATTATCAAGTATCAAGTATCGATTGAATAGTGCCTTCGGCACGGGAAATCGAAAAACGATTTCAAATTATCAATAGTTAATGGGGCTCCAGGAAGAGAAAAGGATGCGGAAAGGCAGCAAAAAGGTCGCAATGCAAGACTTAACCCATTTAACCATTAATTCAATTTAACAAAGGATCGAATAATCCCTTCTATATTTTCCGTATCCTCCTCAAACTCCGTTCCCTTATCGATATGATATCCCAATGTAAATATATTCCCAGTCAATAAAATTACTCCAGAACCCCTCATTAATAAATCATCTATCAATGTCATTAACCGCTCGCACGCCTGGATCGGCAAATCATTACTACTATTATCTATTACATATAACTTATACCCCTTTACTCTCGCCGCCATCGAAACTACTTCAAACCTCTTTTCCCGACTCAACTCATTAAACCTATTTCTCTTTATCTCTTTATACCCCGTTTCTTTATACAATCCTTCTCTTTCTTGTTTGGTCAAACCGGATGCCGATGCAAGAAAATCGATAAAATCACCGGCCCTGATATCTCCCGGGATTAACAAAGGCTTACACAAATATAGAAAATCCAGTTCTGTCGGATTCTCTATAATATCTTTATTATCGAAAATAATTTTGTTGGGACCTGTGAAGTATTTCGCAGATTCCCCGGATTTGTACCCGGACAGCGCACTATAAAGAAAATCGATAAAACGATTCTCGTTTACTCTTAAAGCATAATTCCCGCCTGTTTTAAGTTCCAGGGTATCTTTAAAACTCGATTTCGGGTTTGCTTTATAAATATCTTCTTTAGCCGGGTTCATCACCAATTTAATATATCTCCCGTAAGCGATAAAACACAAAATAAACGCATATAGAAAATGAACCCCGACTCCTGCCCATGTATAAGCGGGAAATTTACTCTCGGTGATATATATATCTTCATCGCCTTTTATAAAGGATTCGATCTGTTTATCTTTGGAATAAAACTCTTTTTGTTTGTAAAACAGGCAAAATTGTTTCTTGAGTTCCTGGCAAATATGGTGAAAATCGACTACCGCTTCATAACCTTTCCCGCTTAAGGAATCGGATATGGAAATATAGAACGTTAAGGGCGATAAACTGGATATACCCTGGATAAAATCGACACTCTTTCGCATCTGCTTCTCGATTTCCCGGTCGATTAGCAGGGTCTGCTTCAATTCATTTTGAAAAAAACTCTCTATAAACTTCCTTCCTATATCGGTTCTCATCTTTTCTGCGGTAATATGAGTCATTTCTTTTCTGATACGTTTCTCAAAATTAGTAAAGTAGGTCCATTTTTTTTTATCGATCCGGTAATTGGATTCAATTCTATTACTATACATAGCTCCAACCTTGGAAATCACAGCAGGCTGGATTAAGGCCAGGACTATCCAGGCGGTCCCGATGGCGATTATCCCTGCCGCCTTTGATCTGATAGTACCCAACAGGATACCCACACAAAAAATAAAGAGCGCAATCACCAACCACAACGCAAAGTAACCGGCAAAACGGGAAAAATCATGGAGCGAAACACCGAACCCCAGGACCTTTATTAAAAGAAGATTCGCAAACGCAACGAACCCGAAGAACAGGCCGATTAACAAAAAACGGGTGGTGACTAGAAATAAAAAGGTCTTCCGCCGCCCCACCAGGGTGATCAAAAATTTCAGGTATTCGGTTTGCCTGAAGGTGTCGAATCCATATATCAACAATAACAGGGCTCCCAACATGGCGAACACATTGGCAAAATCCGAAAAATTTGAATTTCGCGTCTTGATGAAATCTTTACCTTTGATGGAGTTATATAAATCAAATTGAACTGCCCCATTAAAGTGAGACGTAGCCCCTAAAGGAAAACCGGTATTGCAATATAATATAGATAATGGGGGTGGGAGTAACTCCACTCTAATCCCATAAATTATATAATTTCTATAATTTGAAAATTCTTTGAGATAATTCGTTTCAGTATTGCGGCCCAATGTTTTGTGGTCGTCGATTTTTTTCAAAAAATCGTTGTATTCGAACACACCGTAAGCCGTATAGAAAATCGAAATAAGAAAAAATAACAACCCGATCAACAGGATTCGCTTCGACAGCAACCGACCGTATTCTTTTTTAAAGAAAAAGTACCAATTAGCCATGAGTCCTCCACTCATTATTTTATTATTGTATTTATCGCCGACTATCGCGTTAGGGTGGAAAATACCTGGGATGTATATTGACCGGTTAGCAGGGTCTGAGAGAAGGATTGGTTCAATTTCCAGATATCCTCAATCGGGGTGGGTTGGCCGGAATTAATAACCAGGGAAATTTTCTCCAGGAGAGCGGCTATCCCTTCGAAACCGGATTTTAACCGGGCATACAATCCCCGGATATCCCCGGCAGAGAGGTAACCGGTGACGATATCAAAAATGACCGGGTTCACATAGCCCTCGTTGGATTTTAAAAAACCGGTATAATCGAATTTTTTGAGTTGGTCGATAACCGTGGGATTGTAGGGGATACTCTTCGAACATTCGATTAACTTTTCATAGGTAACGATGGCGGATTTGACAGCGGTCAACGAGCCGGATAAAGCGGTATCGATTTCAGCGGAAGCAGCTTTGGAAGCCTGTTGGTTTTCCGTATATTGCATCACTACCAGGGTGTTTTGGTAGGCATCCAAAAACTGTTCGGCACCCTGGATAATCAAACAGCCCACTTCTTCATTGGTCGTACTACTGCCATTATTACCACCTCCAAAGGCAATTTCTGTTGTATTTGATACATATGCAGAAAAAACAGTTAAAGGGAGCAATCCAATAAGGATCACAGCGATCAAATAAGGTAAGCATTTCTTATTCATTTTTCCTCCGGTGCACCTTGCGGGCATTGGTCGATAATTTATTTTTAAATTTAACCGTGTTGTTTTTAAAACGTTTAATACGTGAAGGAATGGTAAACGGTTCATCGTTTTCCTTCGTTTTGGTTTATTTCCCGGTTAATGGCGCTGCACACTTGCGCGGTGTATTGGCCCAATAGGAGGGTTTGCGAGTAAACGTGGTTGAGTTTCCAGGTTTCTTTGACGGGGATGGTCTTTTCTTCGTCGATGGATCGATAAATAGACTTAAGCAGTCGGGCGATTTTTTTGAAATCGGATTTCATTTTCCCGTATAATCCCCGGATGTCTCCCCGGGAAAGATACGACCGTGCTTCATTGAAAGCCGGTTTATTCATGAACCGATCCGGGAGTTCTGCGAAACCGGGGTAATCGAAATTTTTCAGCTTATCGACGACAGCGGGGTTATAGGGGATCCGTTTGGAAGCGGCAATCAACCGGGTATAGGTGGCGGCAGCGGAATCGATACCGTTTAAGGATTTGGAAACCAGGGGGAGCAACATCCCGGGGTTTGCTTTCAAATCCGTGGAAGATTCGGTTTGCTGCATGAGGTCCAATAAATTGGCGTAAGATTCCAGGAACTGCTCGGCACCCTGGATAATCAAAGAGTTCAGTTCATCATTGGTCGTACCTAAACCATTACCGCCACTTCCAAAAACAATTCCTGTAGTATTTGAAAAGTATAGAGAATATACAGGGAAACAAAACAATCCAATAAAGATCACAGCGATCAAATAAGGTAAGCATTTTTTATTCATTTTTCCTCCGTTTCGTGGAAGGTGATTTTGATTGAAGCGATGTTTCATGGGGTTCGTTAAGACCCGGGCTTCCCGATTCCTGGTTTTTTTTGTTTTCCTTTGTTTCCTTCAGGATGAAATTTTTGTTCCTGTAGAAGTACTCTTTTGAAAAGGAAGCGACCGCCCTGAAATAGAGGGAAGAATGCTTCATATAATATAGTATTTCAAGGACATCTTTTTCATTACTGTCGAAGGGATTGGCTTTCAAGAAATTTAATACCCCATCCCTGGTATCGATGAAAGGTTCCCCCTGGCCATAGAGGAGATAATTGAGGTTAACGTTTAATTTTTGGCCCATATTGAACAAAAAATCGAAACCGGGTCGGCGTTTGTTGTTTTCGAGTTCGGATAAAGAAGAAACAGTGATATCCAGGGTATCGGAAAACTCGGCCTGCATCATTCCTACCTTTAGCCTTATCTCTTTAATCCTGGTGCCGATGCTTGAATAATCTTGGTTGTCCATGAGTGATTATATTAGCATAACTCACAGGATAAGTCAATTTTTTGATGAATGATGCAGCAATTCTAATTATTAAATCCTTATCCCCCTTCTCTTTTGCTTTTTTACTGCATGGTTGTTTTGTTTTCCGAAGATTTTTTGAGAATCCTGGGTATCAAGTATCAACTATCCTTCAAAAAGTTATTCACCCGGATACGCGGGAAAAATTGAAATCTTCCATGCCTTTTTTTGGCCATGAGCAATACCGAATCGAAAAATCAAAAACTACCGGCCTATCATCTCATATTTGGCAATCAAGTAATTACCTTCTTCGTCAAATTCTCGTATATACACATTCGCGCCCAATATGGCGATTTCGTCGATTTTGTGCAAATCCAGCTTCCCCTTCAAATCCAGGTAAAAGTGGTCCACATAACGGCCGTTTTTATCAAAGACATCGATGAGAACACCTTTTTCTTTCTTTATCGTCGATGTGATCACCCATAACTTATCGTTGACAATAAATAGATGCTGGATATCGTGGAAATTTTTCTCTGCATAAGATTCGTATTTCTTTGATTTCCCATGATAGTCCACAATAAGTGTCTCGCCATAATTATATTTTTTTTTTTCATTGTCCGGGATAGGAACAGGGGTATATGCTCTTTCCCAGTTAGCTTCTGTTTTATTTGCGGATATGTCGTAAACCTTGATATCATAGTTCTCAGTATTGCTAAAATAAATTTTCTCCGTATCATGAGTATTTATGATTGAGCAAGATGCCGGTGCATACTTTGCAAATGATGAATCCAAAAATTTTGATTTTATAGGAATTTCAAAAAGTAGTTTCTTTAGCTCGTTTTTTTGTGAAAGCAAGAATACCTGCTCCCGGGAAAGCCCTTTTTTCACATCATCCTTATCCCAATTTTTCCGATGATCGATAATAATAAAATCCATCTCTTTCGTATGCCCGATGATTTCAAATGAGCTATGTCCTATTTCAAAAGATTTCTGATCGGATTTTACTTTATTTGAACGGGTATATTCGCCAATTAATTCCCCGTCCATATCAAGAATAATCAGTTTGCCCATGAGACCGGTGTTAACAATTAGCTTATTCTCAAATCGATACAGTTGGTTTAAGTATATTGCATCTTTTGGTCCAACACCTTTACTGACAATGATTTTCAAGAATTTGCACGAGCTGTCGAATTTTAGAACCTGGGTATTGTCGATTAGAAAAAAACACCCATCCTCAATAGGGAGTATATCGTGAGGCATTTTAAAAATATAATCTCCCGATTCGTCCCTGGCGTGTCCGATTAACTTAAGAGACACGACACGGTCATCAGGTTTTTGGTTTAAATCGGTCTGACCGGTTAAGTTGAAATCGGTAAAGGCACAAAGTGCCAATAACAAAAGTATGTACATGTATTTTTTTTTCATTTGATTCTAATCCATGGATGGGGGCTTCTTAGTTTAATCATTTTTGATTCCTCCTATTATAAGCCAGGTATAGATTGAAGTCATAAGTCATGAAAGCGAAAGTTCCTTTTTCGCAGCAGATAAAACGCGCGCTGTCCGCGGAAAAGATACCGAGCGGTTCATTGTAAAGATAAACCCCATCCTTTGAAAAAACAAACATATTTTGAGGCTTGTTCTTCTCTTTCGATGTATCGATCACATATACCTGTTGTTGTTCATCGATACAGGCATTTGTCCAATACACAGCGGTAATATTGTTATAGGGAGTCGATTTGATTTGCTCTTCAAAGTTCTCGATCTCTTTCGTGTTTAAATCCGAATAAGCACTGAAAACAATTTCCGATGAGCCGGAGGCCGGGTTAATGATGGAAAAAATACCTTTGTATCGATCGAAGAATAGGATTTTATCTCCGAGGAATTCCAGGCTTGAAGGTATACCCAGGTTAATTTTCGACATCGGATAGCCGGGGAATTGGTTTTGAGTTAAAAAAGTAGTTAAATGGCTGCCCTTTTCATCGATCATGACCAGGAGTTCCCGGAATGCCGATCCGACGATAATTTTTTTATTCTTATCGACCAAAATAGAACAGGGTCTCGATAAGCTGTCATCAGGCATGAAACGTATTGTTCTTAATGGTTTTCCATCGATACTAAACACTTCGATTCGTTTTGTGGATGAGTTAAGAACGTAGACCAGGTCGTCTTCGGTTACAAAAAAATCTCTTCCATCGCTTATGTCGCCCGGACCCAAGCCGGCTTTTCCCAGGGTACCGATGTGATGGCCTTCCTGATCGATCACATACAGGGCGCACCGGTCTCTATCCAGGATAAAAATATTCCCCTTATGGAGAGCTATCTTTTGAACCTTTTTTAACGGTACATCATCGAAATTAAAATCGACTTTCCGGTATTTAAAAAATCTCAATTCATCGAGGCGTTTCTGCAGCCGCCCGTTTTTCTGGTAGATATTAACGACCGGGCCGGGATAAACGAAACCGGCGAAATAAAGTGTTCCAATAATAATAGATAAACATATCTTGTTTTTGAGTTTCATCCTATTTTCCCTTTCATTTTTTCAAAGCCGTTCTCCTTAAATTAAGAAGGTATCATAAGTGATTGTTGATTGTCAAGGGTTTTTTCAATTTTTTTTAATTGTCGATTCTTCCTCTTTTTTCTTTTCCCGGTCCATGAATTCGCTTAAAATAAACTCCCTGTTCCTGTAAAACTACTCCTTTGCCATAGACATAACGGCCATGGAATAGATTTTCGAATTTTTCATTCCACGATCCGGTATTCGTAGATTTTAAAGAGGGTATCGTCTTTCAACGATGTGTCCGTATCCAGGATATAGAACCGGTTATCGCTTTTTTTGAAATAGAAATACACTTCGTAATGATGAGACGCTTTGGAGTTCAAGATATTGATCTCCTTCAAGAATTGGCCATCCGTGGTGTACAATTGCAGCATAATTTGCAGCGTGCCGTCCTTTTTGAAGGGTCCGACGCAGCCCAGGCCGACTTTTTTCGTGTTGGTCACAAAAATCTCCCGGACGTATGACATGTTTTTTCGCAGCTTATAGATCAATAAATGGTCCATATTGTGAAATGCGTTTTTGATCTCATTATCCACATAAGGAGGAACAAAATTGGCCGTTTTCTTTTCAAAATAGGACCGGGCACCTGTCTTTCGATCGATTTTGGTTATTTTGGTATCGCATGTCCATACAAAAAAAATACTATCGGCGGAAAAATCTACAAAAAATACCAACCCGATATATTGTAATGATCTACTTCTTTCATTCCTGAATTCCTGGAGCGAATTTAATCCGAAAGCTGTTTCTTTTTTTAAAATCAAATCGGGAGTTTTCGATTTAAAATTATACTGGTAGAGCTGGTATAACTCCATGTCGTTTTTTTCAACAGCGGATTTTTCCCCTGCAATCAATAGGGTATTCTCGTCGATCAACTGGAAGTCGTCGGATGTCGTCGATTCACTGAAATATCTATCGATGAATTGGAAATGATTATCTGAAGTTCTCTTGTATAAGAAAAAAAAATTTCTCCTGTTATCAACTATTGCAACATAGGGGGCAAGATAGGCCATCAATCGCGGCCACACGAATTCGTTCGGTCCAACACCTTTGGTACCGAAGGTTTTCAGCAGGTTCCCTTTCATGTCGAAAATTTTGATATGCCCGGCCTTTCCATCAGCAACCAGGATATTTTTGCCTTCAGTAATGATGAAGGCTTCAGGCTTTTGGATAATATTGCCGTCTTTCTCCGATAGGGTGATCACTCTCTCCAGTATCACGTCAATGGTGGAAGCCATTGAGGGGAAAGCAAATAAAATGGCTGCGATTGCTGTGGCAATAACAGTCACTATGGCTGTTGAAGTGTTTCGTTTCATCGGTTCTCCTTTAAGATACTGCCCGGCAGGGATTGACGCTCCACCGGGCAGGTGAAATTCAAATTATCATCCGCGGTTATTTAATTGTGTCGGGAGTTGTCATATCATAGCAGGTGTCTCCGGGATCTTTACAATCGGGAATTCCAGGATAATAAGTTGTCCACTTACCTGCGTAAATATGTTTTTCCAGCAAATTGGACACTGCGACGGCAGCCCCGATCACCATCAAACCCACCAGGACGATCTTCACGATTTTTTTCATAGGCATATAATAATAGCATACAGTTATTATCGAGTCAATGACCGGCGGCGGCAGCGGATCGATTGGAAAACCAGGGGGGAAAGGCTTTTTTTAAAACCGGTTACCTGCGGCTGCAAAGCGAATTTCATGTCAACGTGTAATTGATTTCGCGTCGACAGGAAATTATTTTTATTTTTTTCTTGACAACAGTTAATTTGTTGATTATAATTTTTGCATGACTGAAGTAAACGACAAAGAAATGCGAAACAGCTTGCTTTTATCAAAAAAAAAAGCGGCAAACTTTTTTTGCGAAGAGGGTAAAGTGATAAAACTCGACACACTCCAGGTGATGAAAGCCCTTTTACCGGTGTTACTTTTATTTAACCTATTTATGAGCGCCCGGTCTTTCCCTGTCGCTCCGAAAGTTTCATGGATGTTACTCTCCAACCTTGATTCGGTCTCAAAACAATCGCCTCGTTTTCAACTGTTCTGCGTTGATGATATTTTATATCATTTGAAAACCCCGGGAGGAAGCCGGGTTAAACCCTTTAAGGGGTGGGTAGGAAGCTCCGGCATGGTTTTCTACCCATCCCGTTTTTTTCCAGCCCAAAAAACAAAACAACTTAAAATAAAAATCATAACTCAAGGAGGATCCATATGATTGAAACCAACCCAAATAATCCAGCAACAATTACAGGACGATTTTTCTTGTTCCTGGAGATCAACCGGATCGATTTGAATGAATTGGCAAAAAAAATTTCCCTGACCGTCGACGAGGTTAAATCGTTTCAATATGGAGAGACAGAACAGGAAATGATAATTATTATCGAACTCACCAAGAATTATTTTATGAGCGCCAACTGGCTGGTGTCGGGGGAATTACCGATTTATAACAATCTACCCGGGTTGGAAAAGTACCCGGGTGGATTCAGGTTAAGCGAGATCCAGCTCCAGGAAACATTCATCGATAAAATGAAATCGATGTTCGCCGGTTTAAGAGAAAGGTGGTCCATCCTGGATCCCAAACTGGTTAACGAAGCGGAACCGTTCTTCACCCATATCGAAACGCACCTGGCAGTGATTCAAACCGGTTTACTCAAAGTGGAAAGTATGGTGGAAAAAGCTGTAGCTGCGCGTTATGAAAGCATGAAAAACGCGGCCGCGTAATTACCCAAGAGAGAAGAAATAAAGATGGGCAGAATGAGAAATAAAGGTTTTTTTTGTACTTTAGGCGGATTTTTGTTCGCCAAATATAGCGGATTCCATTTGATAACAGCAAATCCTTTTGAGTCTTTACCTACCCCCGAAATTTTTAGCCTTGGAACCTGGATGAAAGATTCATGAATATGGAATTAAGAATAAAAACCACCGGATTATTTAGGCTTAATGCAATCTTAGATGGCAGAAATGGGATTGCACGCTTCCGGAATGGGATTGCAGGACTTTCCAAATGGGATTGCATGGATTCGGAATGGGATTGCACGTCTTACGAATGGGGTTGCACGGGTTCGGAATGGGATTTCAAGTCTTCCAAATGGGATTGCACGTCTTACGAATGGGATTGCACGGGCTCGGAATGGGATTGCAAGTCTTCCAAATGGAATTGCACGTCTTCCAAATGCGATTACACGGGTTCGGAATGGGATTGTAAGTCTTCCGAATGCGATTACACGGGTTCGGAATGGGATTTCAAGTCTTCCAAATGGGATTGCACGCTTCCCGAATGGGATTGCACGTCTTACGAATGGGGTTGCACGGGTTCGGAATGGGATTGCGCGCTTCCGGAATGGGATTGCACGTCTTACGAATGGGGTTGCACGGTTCCGGAATGGAATTGCACGCTTCCCGAATGGGATTGCACGTCTTACGAATGGGGTTGCACGGGTTCGGAATGGGATTGTAAGTCTTCCGAATGCGATTACACGGGTTCGGAATGGGATTTCAAGTCTTCCAAATGGGGTTGCACGGGTTCGGAATGGAATTGCACGCTTCCCGAATGGGATTGCACGTCTTACGAATGGGGTTGCACGGGTTCGGAATGGAATTGCACGCTTCCCGAATGGGATTGCACGTCTTACGAATGGGGTTGCACGTCTTACGAATGCGATTACACGGGTTCGGAATGGGATTTCAAGTCTTCCAAATGGGATTGCACGTCTTACGAATGGGGTTGCACGGGTTCGGAATGGGATTTCAAGTCTTACGAATGGGGTTGCACGGTTCCGGAATGGAATTGCACGCTTCCGGAATGGGATTGCACGTCTTACGAATGGGGTTGCACGGGTTCGGAATGGGATTTCAAGTCTTCCAAATGGAATTGCACGTCTTACGAATGGGATTGCACGTCTTACGAATGGGGTTGCACGGGTTCGGAATGGGATTGCAAGTCTTCCAAATGGGATTGCACGTCTTACGAATGGGGTTGCACGGGTTCGGAATGGGATTTCAAGTCTTCCAAATGGGATTGCACGGGCTCGGAATGGGATTGCAAGTCTTCCAAATGGAATTGCACGTCTTACGAATGGGGTTGCACGGGTTCGGAATGGGATTTCAAGTCTTCCAAATGGGATTGCACGTCTTACGAATGGGGTTGCACGGGTTCGGAATGGAATTGCACGTCTTACGAATGGGGTTGCACGGGTTCGGAATGGAATTGCACGCTTCCCGAATGGGATTGCACGTCTTACGAATGGGGTTGCACGGGTT
>Ga0105104_10002217_pt1 | contig 14283 bp, 14 predicted proteins | sample PPLLaktember2015_3_FD_87034 | JGI IMG/M metagenome (GOLD analysis project Ga0105104, IMG submission 87034) | Freshwater sediment microbial communities from Prairie Pothole Lake near Jamestown, North Dakota, USA - PPLs Lake P7 Core (6) Depth... | ecosystem: Environmental > Aquatic > Freshwater >... | reverse complement strand
GTGATGATCATCGACGGCGAGACGCTCATCACGGGAAGTTTCAATTTCACGAAGGCGGCCCAAACCCAGAATGCCGAGAATCTGCTGATCATCCACGATCCGGCCCTAGCGGCCATGTATACGCAGAATTCGGAAGTCCATCGCCAGCATAGTTAACCGTATGTCGGACGAGGGGTGCGACCGTGATTGGAGACAGCCAATGGCGTGCCACGACGCACGCACGCCAGAGAGGAGGCATGGTATGAGATCGTCCCGGAGTATTATCGGCTGGCTCCCGTTGGTGCTGCTCCCCGCCTGCGTTGCGTCTCACCCAGGGGAACATCAGGCCGGGACTGTACGCCCTGCGGTGGACCGGCTCCTCAACCGCGGAGACATCCAGGTCGCGGAAGCGCACTTGCAGGACTTCGGGTTTGACCCAGGCCCGGTCGATGGCCTCTATACGGCCCAGACGCAGGCCGCCGTACGGGCCTTCCAGGCCACATATGGGCTCTCGGTTTCAGGTCAGCTCGATTACGAGACCCGCCTACAGTTGCTCCCGGGACTGGACTTCCAAAACGCGGCGCGGTAGCCACGGCCGGTAGGCGCGTCGGCGTTCTCAGTCATGAGCTTGGCGCCGCGGATCGTATCCTCGAGGGCACAGCCCCACTGACAGGTAAGCCCGTGGATGTGCCCATTGAAGTCCCTACCAGATGAAGGAGTGCTGCATGACTCGATCAGGACTAGACGCCAGCCACGTGGCCCCCTATATCAGCCGAGGGGTCGCACGGTGAGTGAGGCTGGGGGAGGGGCGATTGTGCTGGGCAGGACTTACCTCGTGATGTACACCGATGGACGAGGACAGGCGCAAACCGAGCGTGGGAGTGTGGTCGCGCTGGACCAGGATGGGTTTGTGGTGTTGGAGGTGAACAGCAAGCACCTGATCATTCCCAAAGCGCGCATTGATGCGCTGGTCGAGGTCGAGTAAAAGGGCCCATGGCTATGGAGGGCGCGATGACGCAGTCGAAAGCACACAAGCACGACTGCTGTCGCTATTGTGGGGCGATCCCATCGGCCTGGCTGCCGGTGGCGAAGCGACCCGATGGCGCCATGCTGCTCTATCTCCTCAGCCAGCAACACCCCGACCAGGTGGGGCCGTACCTGGATCGGATGCGGACCGAGGACATCGGGACAGTGGCGGTGTAGGCCTACGAGGTCATTCAGGAAGATGGCTGACCGTTGGGTACGTGGGGATGCTGTCCGGAAGCTGAAAACAGTGCTCCGCACGCCTTTATAGGAAGAAGGTGCAGGAATGAGCAGACGAGACGTCGTGAACGGGACCCTCAGCCTTTCTACGACTGCCCAATATGCCGCCATCTATGCCAGAGTCTCCACCGAAGACCAGGGCAAAGGGTTCTCCATCCCCACGCAGTTCGAAGCCTGCCAGAAACTGGCAGAACGCGAAGGCTACACGGTACCTGAAACGTTCGTCCTGGTCGATGAGGGCATCTCGGGCACGACGATGGACCGTCCTCAGTTACGGAAGCTCCGGGATCTCGTCAACACCAGCACGATTGCCGTCGCCATCGTGTATGACCCTAACGGCCTGTCCCGAAACCTCGGACATCAACTCCTGTTAGCAGAGGAGTTCGAACGCGCCAGCGTGAAGCTGTTGATCGTGTCTCATCCGATGGAGCAGGGGCCAGAGGGGTGGCTATTTTTCCAGATGCGAGGGGCCCTGGCGGAATACGAGCGGGCGAAGATCCTCGAACGTATGAAGCGAGGGCTTGTCGGACGAGCCAAAGCTGGCCATGTCAGCGGGGGGAGTGTGGCGTTTGGGTACCGGTACATCAAGGAAGAGCATGGCGGACGATGGGAGATCGATGAAGACGAGGCGGTCGTGGTGCGCCGCATCTTTCGTTTGTGCCAAGAGAGGATGCCGACACGCGCAGTCTGCCCTGGAGCTACGAAGGGGAGCGTGTGCGCTACATGACCTGTCGACGCTGCGCCTTGCGCGTGAAGACCGAGGAGCGGCTTGCCGTGCCCTGGAATGATCAGGATTATGAGGATCATGGGTTGGTGTTCTGTGCGGCCAACGGGAAACCGCTCGAGCCCGTCGATTTCTATCGACGCTTCGTTCGGCTCCTCCTACAGGCGGGCTTGCCGGCTCGCCGTTTTCATGATGCCAGACATACCTTTGCGACACTGATGCTTGAACTTGGCGAGTCGCCAAAGACCGTGCAAACCATGCTGGGCCACACCACGATCAGCACGACTCTGGACATCTATAGCCATGTGTTTTTGGAGTTGGAGAAGCGTGCAGCGGCCAGGCTAAATGAGGTCTTGTCTCTTGTTGGTCACAGAGAAGATCTTTGTGGATGTAGCTGGCCGCTTTCAGGCCGTCAACTCCTTCCCAAAAGTGGGGAGATATTACAATAAGCTGTGGGCTCATAACCCAAAGGTCGCTGGTTCAAATCCAGCCCCCGATACCAACAAATACAAGGGCTTCTGACGCGGGTTCGGAGGTTAGAAGCCCGTTTTTTGTGCCAAAATCCCGATTTCTATACGTGCTTGAGTTTCCATATCTTCTGAGCATTCTGGGTAGTTTGTGGGTAGTGGCCTGTGGGTAGTTTTTCCCATGACCCAACGGTTAGCCCAGTAGCGGCAGCAGATCCGCCAGCAGGTCGGGCTGGACGTGGGTATAGCGCAAGAGAGTGTTAGCGTCGGCATGGCCCATGAGCGCCTGGACGCGCACCATGGGATCGCCCATCTCCAGGCGCCAAGCGGCGAAGGTATGATGAGCAAGCGCAGGCTAAATGCTGGACAGGAGGGCTTCGATACTACGTCAAGATGTCGATCAGCAAATCCACATGATAGGGCAAAGTATGCATCGGCTCAGGCGATAAAACGTAGTCGGCATACTGAGAACTGGACCGTTAGGACTAACCCTCTAAAGCTTTCTCCTGACCAGAATACTCTGGGTTGTTGTCAAATTGTTGTCAAATGGCTTCGTTCAAGGATATGAATATTTCATAAACCTTTGTTATTTCTAGATAACAAATCGCGTACTGGGCTCTTATCCTTAATACTTGTAAAAATGCTGATCGAGCTCAAATTCGAGGCCCTGATCTTTAAAGCTCTCCACCTCGGCCCGTTTCACCAGGAGATATTCGTGCGCCAGCGGAGCTCCTAGGGCTTCCGTGAGCACCTTGTCTTCCTCCAGCGCCACCAGAGCTTCGTCCAATGTCAGTGGTAGCCGGGCGGCGCCCATGCGCTCGCGTTCTTCTTCAGCGAGCGTGGCTGGATCCACGGTTATCGCCTCTGGCGGCTTGAGGCCACGCTTGATGCCGTCCAGGCAGGCGGCGATCAAGGCGCCCAGCGCCAGATACGGATTGCAAGACGGATCACAGGGTTTGAGCTCAAAGTTGGTCGATGCCGCCTCGCGCCCCCAGAAAACCGACGGAATGCGCAGGGCGGCTTCGCGATTATCAGGCCCATAGCAACTATAGGCAGAGCTCCAGAATCGCGGCTGCAGCCGACGATAGGAGTTGACCGTCGGCGCGGTCAGGGCGACCAGCCCACGCAAGTGCGCTAATACCCCACCGATGGCCTGATAACCCAGCGGACTGATACCATAGCGGCCAGAGGGGTCGCTCAGCACGTTCTGGCCACTGGCTGTATCCCACAAGCTGATATGTATGTGACAGCCGCTGCCGGCTTGATCAGGGAATGGTTTGGGGGCAAACGAGGCATAGACGCCGTGGCTGGCGGCCACACCCCGCACGGTTTCCCGCATCACCAGCTGCTGATCGGCCGCACCCAAGGCAGCGGTGTGCTGCATCGAGATTTCTTGCTGACCGGGCCCAAGCTCCGGATAGTACTGCTGCACGGTGATGCCCTGCTTCTCCAGCGCCTCAACCATGTCAATGATGATGGGGTTGGCGCTGTCCATGCCGATCGCGCTAAAGCAATTGCTGCGATCAAAGGGCATGAACCGACCTTCATTATCTACACGCGCCAAATAGAATTCATTCTCAAAGGCAGCGACCACCCGCAAACCATGCGCAGCAGCCTCGGCGATCATGCGCTTCAAGAAACTGCGTGGGCAGATCGGCCACGGTGTGCGATCAAGCTGCAACATATCAACCAGCACACGGGCGCTCTTCGGCGCATAGGGGAGGATCGCAAAGGTGTCGAGGTCCGGCACGAGACGGATCTCGCCCACGGGGCCGAAGGTACCATCGGGAGCCAGGCGGTCGAGCATGGTGAAGGACTGCATGGCCACCGTCAGCCCGATGCCAGCCTCTAACGCCCCATCCAACGCCTCAACAGCGGCGGCTTTGCCGCGTATCAACCCATCGTTACCACAGTACAGAAAGCGCACCAGCTTCACCCCAGCCTGCCGCGCCTGCAGCAGGATCGTCTGTCGGTCCATACAGATCTCCTTGTCTGCTGCCAGGATGGCGGGCCTCGCACTCAAATGCCCACCTTTCAGTGATTGATGCTATTATACAGAGATCACCCGAGCACTTGAAGCGATTTCCCCCGGCAGCTGCGATGCTACCGAACCCTGGGAAGTTCCGCCACACATCGTCCACGAGAGCGGGATGATCGATGTTGAACTGGGGCCAGCAACGAGCGCGCGAAGACCGATTTGCAGCCTTGGTCCTGCCCCATCTGGATGCCCTCCACTACGCCGCCATGCGCCTGACCAGAGACGCCAGTAGCGCTGAGGATCTGGTCCAAGAAACCTTTCTGCGAGCCTATCGGGCGCTGCATCAATTGACCCAGGAGGAGAGCTGCCGCGCCTGGCTGATGAAAATTATGACCAACGTCTGGCTCAATCAACGCCACAAGCGAGGGCGTGAAAGCCTGGCGTTGGATATCGATGAGCTCGATCTCTCCGCCGCCGACGTGGCCCCATGGAGTCATCAGCGTATCCCCGAGGAACCGGAACACGCGGTCAGCCGGAAGCAATTCTGCGAGGATCTAGATCAGGCGTTGCACCAGCTACCTGAAGCCTTCCGCATTGTGGTGATGTTGGCGGATGTCGAAGGGTTAAGCTATAAAGAGGTCGCCGAGACCCTGCAGTGCCCCATCGGCACCGTCATGTCCCGCCTCTACCGTGCCCGCCAGCTCCTGCGCAAGGCCCTGTGGGTACATGCACGGCACACCCAGCAGCGCCCTTCGCCCAATTCTTGACATGGCGCAGGGAGATGCTATCCTACGCTAAGGTAGAGGTATCCTGCGGCTGGGTTCTCCGGCCAGCCGCATACATACGTGCTGGACGTAGGCGCGGGCAAACATATCCATGCGTGTGATCAATCGACCCTTAATTTTCCTGTTGGTGATCATCTTGCTCTTCGTCGGGGCCAATTTCCTTGTGACCGTGGCCTTTGTCAACCAACTCACCACGAGCATGCTGAAGAAAACTGCCTTTCTACTGGCGGACCAGATCAAGTTGGTGGTCACAACGGTGCTGGAACGCGACCTGAGCGAGTTCCCTTTCACGGGCGATGAGAAGTTCCAGCGCTTTCTCGAAGCCTACAAGAAGGGCTCTGAGCTCATTCGCAACGTGCAGATTATCGACAAAGACTACACCATTCGGTTTAGCGGCGACCCTACGCTGATCGGTGAAAAATACGTCGGCAGCACTCTGCGGGGGGCCTTGGAGGCGGCGCAGCCGGTCGTCTTGGAAGAGTCGTGGACCACGGAGACGGTCGTCTACGACGTCTGGATGCCATTGTTGAATAAGGAAAATCCCCAGGGGTTTATCCGTGTCATCCTGCACTCACCTGAGGTCCGCAAGATTTATGGCTCCACCCAAGGGCGCTTCATGGTGCTCTACGGCGTCGTCCTCTCCCTCGTGCTCACCACCATTGTGATCATGACCCAGCAGCTGCGCAAACCCATCGACTGGCTGGCGGAATCGCTGAGCTTGATCGCTGAGGGGAATTTCAAAAGCCTTCGACCTTACCGCCGTAACGATGAATTCACGCCCCTGTTTGAATCGCTGGAGAAAGTCTCGCGCGTGATGCAGAGCGTCCAAGAAAGTTGGCAGGCGGGTGAGAGTCGTGTGTTAGACACCGATGACGTGCTGGAAGAGGGCGTGGTCGTGCTCGACCCGCATATGCGTCTGCGCTTTGCGAATCCTGCGGCAGTGGCGATGCTGAGCTCCAGTGTTGATAGCTTGCTGATGCAAGATTGGGATAGGGTGCTGGCCAACAACGAGGCACTACGGGAGCCGATTGAAGAGGTCGTTCAGAAGGGCTTGCTTGTCCGCGAGCGTGACGTGGAGGTGAACACCCGCGAGCGCTGGGTGGAGCTCCGCCTCAACGGCTATCCCATTGCCTCGGATGCTGGGAGTATCGCCGCGGCTGTCCTGCTCCTGCGCGATGCGGTGCGGGCTCGCACGCTCGAACGCGATCTGGTGTATGCTTCGCGTTTTAAGGCCATTACCGACCTGTATATGGGGATTACTCACGATATCAAGGTGCCGCTGCATGCGGTGATCATGCATTTGGAAATGCTGCGCAAGGAGGTGGGCGGCGACAGCCGTGGTGGCGAGGAGAAGAAGGCGGTCCGCTATATCGATAGCATCGCCCAGGAGATCAAACGTCTAGAGACCATCATTCGTGCCTTTCTGGACTATGCCTCACCCTTCAAAAATCGGGTGGAGTTGGTCGACTTGCGTCAGATCATCAGCGACTGCATGGCACTGCTTGAATCCGAGGCGGCGCGGAAGGATATTACCTTACGTCAAGAGGTGCCCGGTGAACCGCTGTGGGTCCATGGCGACGATGCCAGGCTGAAGCAGGCGCTGCTCAATCTTGCCGTCAATGCGTTTGATGCCATGCCGAGCGGTGGAACGTTGACGATACGAGGCATACAGTACAATGGCGAATGTGTGCTAGAAATCCAGGACACAGGCCAGGGTATCAAGGACGACGAAAAGGTTAAGATTTTCCGCTTTCACTATTCCACCAAGGATAGTGGCAGTGGCGTCGGCCTTTCGATCGTCAAAATGATTACTGAATATCATGGGGGACGAGTAGAATTCGAGAGCACCGCAGGCAAAGGAAGTCTTTTCACCCTCAGGTTCCCGAAAGGTCGTGAGGATGGCACAGAAAATCATCATCATCGATGACGACATGCTGACGCGTGTCAGCACGGCTGACCTGATCAAGAGTTGGGGCTACGAGGTCGAGACGGCCGCCTCCTTCAACGAGGGCTTGAAGCTCATCAATGAAGCCGTGCCCGATATCGCTATCATCGATTTGCGACTGCCGGACGGTGATGGCATGGAATTACTGAGCCTCATCCGTGAACAACATCCGCAGGTCGATGCCGTCATCTTGACCGGCCATGCCTCCATCGATTCCGCCATCGATGCCATTAAGAAGGGGGCCGAGAATTACCTGGAAAAGCCGAGTGATCCCAATCGCCTGCTCGTCACCCTGAAGAAAATCGCCGAAAAAAAGGACATGCGCTCTGAGATTGTCACCTTGCGACGCCAATTGCAGAAGATGGGCGCGTTTGGGGCGTTGATTGGCAAGGCCCAGGCGATGCAAAAACTCTATATGCTCATCGAACGTGTAGCCACCAGCGACGTGCCGGTGTTTGTCACCGGCGAGAGCGGCTCGGGGAAGGAATTGGTCGCCCAGACCATTCATAACCTCAGCAAACGGCGGCGGGAACAATTCGTGGCCATTAACTGCGGGGCGGTGCCGCCGACGCTCATCGAAAATGAGCTGTTCGGCCATGAAAGAGGGGCCTTCACTGGAGCCGATCAACGTCAGGAGGGCTACTTCGAAATGGCCGATGATGGGAGCATTTTCCTCGACGAGATCACCGAGATGCCCCCTGACCTCCAGGTCAAGCTGTTGCGAGTCCTGGAGCAAAGTAAATTCCGTCGCATCGGCGGCCGCCAGGAAATCGAGATCGACGTCCGCGTCATCTCTGCTACCAACCGTGATCCCTTCAAGGCCATCGAAGAGCATAAGCTGCGTGAAGACCTGTACTATCGCCTGAATGTATTCCCGATCCACGTGCCGCCGCTGCGCGAGCGGTTGGATGATATCCCGCTTCTGGCCTCATATTTTCTCGAAATGTTGAATGAAAAAGAAGGCAAAAACATCACCAGCATTGAGCCGGAAGTGTTGCAGGCTTTGCAAGTGCACTCGTGGCCGGGCAACGTTCGCGAATTACGCAACGTGATGAACCGGGCCTACATCCTGGCCTCGTCGAACACCATTACCATCAGTGCCCTGCCTGATGAGTTGACGCCGCAGAACGCTGCCAGGCCCCGGGTTAGGGTGCTGGAGATCCCTATTGGGCTTACTCTTGAGGAGATTCAGAGGCGCGTCATCGCCGCCACGTTAGAATATGTCTCGGGCGATACCTCTAAAGCCGATGAACTCTTGGGCATCCCGGCCAAACCGCTCACGGAGATCGGTGCCGTGAATGAGGGGTCCCCGACAGTGGCCATTCGGGTCGGGACCTCGATCGAGGAAGTCGAAAAGCTGTTGATCACCAAGACCCTTCAGCTCAATCATGGCAACAAACCGAAGACCGCAGAGAGCCTCGGCATCAGCCTGAAAACACTGTATAACAAACTGGAGCGCTATGAGCCAAAGGGTTAGGGTAATTTTTACAAACCCTACTGACCATTATACATCGTATATATTACCAGCACCCTCATCCAACGACGATTGAAATTCTTACAAGGCGTGTAGCCATTTGCCGACAGCAGGAGATGTAATCGCCACCCGATCCCGCCGTACAGAAAGTTCCTGTCCAACGCTGCAATACCTTACCAGAAGCCATTCTACACAGTTCGCCCTCTCTATATTTCCGTCCTGGGGTAGGTCAACAGAGCGTCCACTCAGAATGGCATCGCCCGTGCATAGATGGTTAGTTACCAACTGCAGCAGAACTGGCTATCGTAATAGTTGGGATCCTTACCGGGGGGAAAGGGTTTCAACTATGACATGCCGGTCTGCTGAAGCCCCTGAGGTGGGACCCGAGACTGGTTACAGCAGCATTGGGGGGATGCTGCCGTACTGGGTTCCCCCTCAGGGGAGTTTTTATAGGATTCGTCTCCTCCCTTCTCCGGCTCAATTTGCCAGCCGAGAAGCTCAATGCGTCATCCACTGAGTTGAGTTATCTCGTGAAGTTGTAGTTGTTGTATCTGCTATGGCAGGTTCCTCATTTCCCGCGCGTGAGTTAAGATCCACCCAAGCCCTCTTCGCCCCAAACATTCTTCGCCACCCCATGATTTTCTATCTCCAGCCAGAGTTGTTATGATAAAATAAGAGCCTTTGCGATTCCCTGGAGGCGAGCGTCAACGACTCTCCAGTTCGCCGCGACATGGGAGTGCGGCATGTCCAGGAAGGCGGAGGATCATTCATGCTGGCTGAGCTTCTGCAAGAGGCATCGGTGATGCGTGCATTCGCCGAGATCGAGGCCCAACATGAGGACCTGGTGCAGTTAATTATTCGTCTGTGCGAGATCGCCTCGCCCACCTTTGCGGAAGGGCCGCGCGCACAGGCGGTGGCTGAGGAGTTACGGGCTCTTGGCCTGCAAGATGTCCATGTCGATGCGACCCAAAATGTGATCGGCGTCCTGCCAGGGCATGAACCAGGCCCCACATTTCTCCTCGATGCGCACACCGATACTGTCTTCCCTGCTGGAACCGACGTGCGGGTACGGCGTGAGGACGGCAAACTCAAGGCACCGGGTGTTGGTGATGATACTACCAACCTCGCCTGTGGTTTGTTTTTGCTCCGATTGGTACGCGACTGTGGCCTATCTATCCCAGGGACGCTGATTTTCTCAGGGACTGCAGGTGAAGAGGGGCTCGGCGATCTCTGTGGCATCAAGGCTGTAATGCATGAGCTGGCTGGTCGAGTGGATTACGTCCTGGCGCTGGATGGGCAATTAGGGCGTATCTGTAATCAGGGTGTCGGCAGCCATCGCTATAAGATCACGGTGAAGGCTCAGGGGGGGCATAGTTGGGCGGATTTTCGCGCGCCGAGTGCCATCCATGCTCTGGGGGCGACGATTGCCAGGATTTCTAAACTCGAAGTGCCCAAACATCCACGCACCACGTTCAATGCCGGCATCATCTCCGGCGGAACCTCGGTCAACACCATCGCTGAGTCCGCCGAGATGCTCCTGGACCTGCGTTCGGTCAGCGCGGAAGAACTCACGAGCCTGGAGAACCGTGTCCTGGCGATCCTCCCTGAGGTCGAACACGAGTACAACGTGCATATCGAGCGCCAGTTGGTAGGAGATCGCCCCGCCGGCTCCCAAGCCGATACCACATGGATAGTGGATACGATTCGCCAGGTCCATGCCACGCTTGGCCTCCAGACCCAGGTCAACGCTGCCAGCACGAATGCCAACGTTCCCCTGAGTCAGGGGATCCCCGCCGTGGTCATCGGCACCTACACGGGGAAGGGCACGCACCGACTGGAAGAATGGATCGACGAGCGCTCGATCATCCTCGGCATGAAACAACTAGCGCTTGTCGTCCTGGCGCTGCAACAACGCGCGACGCTCCTGGGCGCGCGCTAAGATTATGGCTGCAAGTAAGCGGTGCACATCGCAGCGTCGTGCAACTGGCCGTGTGACAGATGGATGCTGAAGTAGAGCGATGGGTTTGGTGAACAGGCGCACAGGGGTGAACAGGGAGGTGGGATCTTGGCAGACAATACGCGGCAACTCTATATTGGCGGGCAATGGGTTGGGGCGACGAGCGGTCGAACGTTTGATGTGGTCAATCCTGCCACGCGAGAACCGATCGCCAGCGTGGCCGACGGTGGACCTGATGAAGCCAGAGCGGCGGTGGATGCCGCGGCCGTGGCTTTTACCACTTGGTCAAAGCTTCCTGGCATCGAGCGCGGGCGGGTGCTAGGCAAGACCTATCAACTAATGATGGCGCAATGCGACGATATCGCACGCCTAGTGACTCAAGAAAACGGCAAGCCCTTTGAGGAAGCGCGTAAAGAGGTGACCTTCGCGGCTGGCTACTTCAGCTGGTTCGCCGAGGAGGCCCGTCGCGTGTATGGTGAGATCGTGCCCTCGCCGTTCGCTAATAAGCGGCTCTGGGTCATTAAGCAACCTCTGGGGGTCGTGGCGGCGATCACACCGTGGAATTTTCCGTCGACGATGGTCACCCGTAAGATCGCCCCGGCGCTGGCCGCCGGGTGTCCAGTAGTGCTGAAGCCCGCTTCCGCTACCCCCTTGACAGCGCTGGCCCTGGCTGAGATTCTGCACGAAGCGGGGTTGCCAGGAGGAGTCTTCAATGTCGTCGTAGGCAAGCGCTCGAGCCCGCTCGCCGAGGAGTTTTTACGCCATCCAAAGGTACGCAAGATCGCTTTCACTGGCTCCACCGAAGTCGGCAAGGAGCTAATGTCCAAGGCCTCGAATCAGCTCAAGCATGTGTCGTTTGAGCTTGGCGGCAACGCGCCGTTCGTGGTGTTCGACGATGCCAACCTGAAGGAGGCGGTCGAGGGTGCGGCGGCGATCAAATTTATGCGCGTCGCCGGCCAATCGTGTATCTGCGCCAACCGCATATACGTCCAGGAGGGCATCGCGCCGCGCTTCATCCCAGCCTTCGTTGAGCGCGTCAAAGCCATCAAGGTTGGAGAGGGCTTTCAACCGGGCGTGGAGGTTGGGCCGCTGATCAACGAAGAAACATTGGACAAAGTCGATAGCCTGGTCCGCGATGCCGTCGCCAAGGGAGCCAAGGTCGCTGCTGGTGGCGGTCGCCTGACCACAGGTGCGTTGGCGAAGGGGTTTTTTTATGCCCCGACAGTGCTGCTCGACGTCAAAGAGGATATGCCGGTGTGTCAGGAGGAGATTTTTGGGCCCGTTGCCCCCGTCCTCACCTTCCGCACCGACGAGGAAGTGATCGAGCGCGCCAACGACACGGTTTTTGGCCTGGCCAGCTATTTTTACACCAAGGACTACGCGCGCATCATCCGCGTCGCGGAAGGCCTGGATTACGGCCTCGTCGGCGTCAACGATGCCGCCGGCTATACCCATGAAATCCCCTTCGGCGGCTTCAAGGAAAGTGGTCTAGGCCGTGAAGGTGGTAAGGAGGGGATGGATGAGTATATGGAGATCAAGTCGATTGTGGTGAATATGGGGTAGCCTGTCATCAACGCCTCGCGTGTCCGGATACCAGAGGGCTGTTGTCGTCGGTCCCTCTGGTGTCCTCGCTACTGCACCAGATACAGTGTTGTCGGCGCCAGCCCTTTGGCCGACTACACCAGGTCTTAAGCGTACGATTGCTCATCTCTTGCACCAGGGTGTTTCCCCCTACGTCGATGCGTGCCATCAGCCCTGCATATGCCATCATCTGGTAGATTCCTCGCTTGTAGTCTGCGCTGGACATAGCAAATCCCTGTTCTACGACTGTACCCCAGCCTGGAACCCGCTTCGAGGAAAAAGATAGCGTGGAGTCGTTCCATGTGTCAAGAAAGCCCTTTGCCACTTTTTGGTTGTCATGAGAGTTGGCGACGCGCAGAATAAAGTTCCTCAATCCATGGGCAGCTTCTAATGAGGGAGGATTTCTCGCATGGATGCTTTGGTCGCAAGAATCGCTAAGAATCCCACCGAGGAAGTGCGTGTCTCGTTAACGAGTTATCGCGGGCATGATCTGGTCGATATCCGCGTATTCTTCCAAGACGAACAGGGAGAGTGGCGCCCCACCAAACGGGGCGTGTCCCTGTCAGTCGACTCCTTCGCTGAGCTGCGCGAGGCTGTCGTCAAAGCCGAAGAGATGCTTAACACGCTGCCATCGGCCAGCAAAAGCTCTGGCAGATCGCGCGCCAAGAAGGCTGCCGAATAGCGTACCTGGGTGCACACCCCGATGTGCCCCGCTGCTCTCAGCGCCCTACTTTTCCCTTGACACCTTTGGGGGCAAGTTGCTAGAAACAGAGAACTCTCGCTGCGCCCTGTCTTGTCAGTGGATTCAAGGTCTGCTCCGGAGAGAGGAGCCTCACGCAGAACACACGCCGTCAGAGGATCAGACAGGCAGCTCTCATAGCGGCCGCCATCAGACTATTCGCTCTGTTGCAGAGATTAGTCACTTCGGACCAGAAACTCCGAGCTTCGAGTAAGGGAGGCGAACCAGTATGGATATTGTCAAAGGTAAAGTCGCGGTCATCACAGGGTCTGGGCGCGGGATAGGCCGTGAAATCGCACTGCTCATGGCCAAGGAAGGCGGGAACGTCGTCGTCAATGATGTGGGTGCGGATCTGTCTGGACGCGGGCTGGATCCAGGCGTCGCCGATGCCGTAGTGAAGGAGATCAAGGACGCGGGCGGCGCGGCTGCAGCCAACTATGACTCGGTAGCCACCTATGAAGGTGGCAAGAACATGATCCAGACGGCCCTCAACGCCTTTGGCAAGCTGGACATCGTGGTGCATGTGGCCGGTATCCTGCGCGACCGCATGATCTTTAACATGGCTGAGGAAGAGTGGGACGACGTTATCCGCGTGCATTTGAAGGGGACGTTTAACATCTGTCAGCCAGCCACCGCCCTCATGCGCCAGCAGAAAAGCGGTCGCATCATTTGTTTCTCGTCCGTCTCTGCCGCTGGCAATACTGGTCAGGCGAATTATGCAGCCGCCAAGGCGGGCATTCTGGGGTTTGTGCGCACGGTGGCGAAAGAGATGGCCAGGTACGACGTTACCGTCAACGCCATCTGGCCCGGCGCCGATACCCGCATGACGGCGTCAGTTCCAGAGCGTGCCCGTGAGTTGCGCACCCAGGCCGGCATTACTGTACAGGCACGCCGGGCCGACCGCCATCCGCGCCACGTTGCGTCTGTGGTCGTCTATCTGGCCTCGGATGAAGCCAGCGATATCACTGGCCAGTGTGTGGCGGTGAGCGGCGATCGTCTACAGATCATCTCTCATCCGGAACCGGTGCGCACCGCATTTATGGCGGGAGGCTGGACCGTCGAGAAGTTGCAGGAACTCTTCAAGCCGACCCTTGGCGAGGGATGGAATCTGCGGCGCATCTGAGCACCCATTGCTCACGTGCCCCAGCGCCCCCATACGAGCCAGTCGAAAAGCCGCAGGCGGGTCCTGCGGCTTTTCTGTGCCCACACCGATCTATACCTATGCCGTCCCGGCTGGGTAGACGGTGGGAAAATGACCGAAACGCCTTCAGACGACGCGGGGAGAAAGATACCATCTGGACCGCGTGCAAGGGTTGAAGAGGTGGCAATGATCCTCGACATGCATGTGCACACGCAGATCTCGCTGGATGCGACCGCAACGGTCGAAGAGT
>Ga0105104_10002216_pt1 | contig 14291 bp, 11 predicted proteins | sample PPLLaktember2015_3_FD_87034 | JGI IMG/M metagenome (GOLD analysis project Ga0105104, IMG submission 87034) | Freshwater sediment microbial communities from Prairie Pothole Lake near Jamestown, North Dakota, USA - PPLs Lake P7 Core (6) Depth... | ecosystem: Environmental > Aquatic > Freshwater >... | reverse complement strand
TGTTCAGTTCAACATCGTCCGCGCCGAAACGCTGCGCGAGGCGCAGAAGAACCCGGAGCAGTACCGCGATCTGATTGTCCGCGTCGCGGGCTACAGCGACTACTTCTGTGATCTTTCAAGCGCCTTGCAGGAAGAAATCATCGCCCGCACGGAGCACGAAGGGTTTTGAGTTCAGGAGCGGTTTTTGCCCCCTACGGGGGCAAAAGAACACAATGGGAGGCTTCTACCCACTTCGTTTCATCTTTCCAGAAACCCTGTCCAAAACCTGCGGATTGTTTTACAGTACTGCCCCATGACTTGGACGCAGAATTACGATCCTTTGGGGTTCTGGCCCCTCTCGACGCTCGTTTCAGCCCTTCCCGTACTGACGCTTTTCTTTGTTCTGGTCGTGCTCCGCAAGAAGGTCTGGATTTCGGCCCTGAGCGGGATGCTGGTGGCCTTTCTGCTCGCGGCCGTCGTGTTTGGAATGCCGTTCTCACTGATCGGCTATTCTTCGCTTCTCGGATTTGTCTTCGGGGTCTTGAGGATTGCCTGGATCATTGTCGCTTCGATCTTCCTTTATAACGTGTCGGTCGAGACCGGGCAGTTCCAGGTCATGAAGGACTCAATCGCCAATTTGTCGGCGGACAAGCGCATTCAGGTCGTCCTGATCGCCTTCTGTTTTGGCGCCTTTCTGGAAGGGACGGGTGGAGGCGGCGCGCCGGTGGCCATTGCCGGCTCGTTCCTGATCGGTCTGGGTTTCCCTCCGTTTCAGGCGGCCACTGTCTGCCTGGTCGCTAATACCGCTCCGGTCGCGTGGGGTGCTGTCGGGAACCCGATCAGGACCTTGGTGGGCGTGACCGGACTCCCGGATTTTGAGCTGAGCGCCATGATCGGGCGAATCCTGCCTCCGTTCTCGCTGATCCTGCCGCTGTGGCTGGTGCGCAGCACCGTCAACTGGCGTCAGACGTTTCAGGTCTTCCCGGCACTCGTGGTGGCCGGGCTCTCATTCGCCGGGATGCAGTTTTACTGGTCGAATTACATGGAAAGCGGCTTGGTTGACATCATTGCCGCCATCTTCTCTCTGCTGGTGATGGTGGCCTTTCTGAAGATGTGGAGGCCGAAGCAAGTTTTGGAAATAGGAGAGCCCGGCCAAGTTCGTCGGCAGATCGCGCAGCACAACGTCTGGCAGGTTCTCAAAGGCTGGTCTCCGTTTATCATTGCCTCCATTCTGATTTTCATCTTCGGCATGCCCTCGCTGAATAAGCACCTGAGGTTCGATTTTCTGACGTTCCCGTTGTCGGGACTCCATAACCAGGTGCTGCGAGTCCCGCCGGTCGTCCCGCAGCCCACTCCGGAGGCGGCGGTGATGGATTTGAACGCCCTGGCACTGCCTGGCACGGCTGTTTTTGCGGGCGCGTTTCTGGCGATGCCTTTCCTGGGAATGTCGTTCCGCCGGGGAATCGTCCTGCTCGCGCAGACCTTCAGGCAGCTGATACCGTCGCTCCTGGCTATCAGCTTCATGGTGGGCCTGGCCTTTGTGACCCGGTATTCAGGGATGGACACCGTGCTCGGCCTGAGCATGACGCATACGGGATGGGTCTACCCATTCTTCGGCACGTTGCTCGGCTGGCTGGGCGTGGCGCTGACCGGAACTGACGCCGGGTCGAACGCTCTGTTCGGCAACCTGCAAAAGGTGACGGCGGAGCAGTTGGGCCTAAGCCCGATCCTGATGGCATCGGCCAACAGTGCCGGCGGTGTGATGGGGAAAATGATTGACGCGCAGAGCATCGTGGTATCGAGCACGGCGACTCAGCAGGTGGGCAAAGAAGCGGAGATTTTCAAGGCCGTATTCAAGCACAGCATCGTCCTCGCCTCGCTGGTCGGGCTCCTGGTAATGGTTTACGCATATTTGATCCCGTGGATCGTGCCGGCGATGCCGTCGGCTCAATCGGTGATATCGCTGCTTAAATGAAGAGCAGAAGTCAGGAGTCAGAAGTCAGAATGAAAAGCGGATTCGCCGGCATCACTGCTTTTCATTCTGACTCCTGACTTCTGACTTCTGCTTTTCGTAGACTGAGGGCATGAGCGAACACAGACCCGAACTGATCAGGGGCCTGGGATTAGCGGCGGCCGCCAGCATCGTGGTCGGAACCGTGATCGGCACCGGCATATTCCTTGTTACTTCGTCGATGCTGGCCGCGGTCAAGTCTCCGTGGGTTCTGATCCTGGTTTGGATTGTGGGCGCCTTCCTGTCATTGTTCGGAGCTCTGACATATGCGGAGCTCGGAGCGATGCTGCCGGCGGCCGGCGGGGAATTCGTCTTCCTGAAGCGGGCGTATGGGAAGCTTCCCGCTTACCTGTACGGTTGGACTCTTTTTGCTGTTTCCAAACCCGGTTCGATTGCCGCCCAGAGCACCGGGTTGGCCCTGTTTATTACCGTCCTGTTTCCGGCTTTAGACGTCACCTGGCGGCAGTTTGCGTTCCCGATCGGCGGCAGCCAGTTCATCCTGCGCCTGGGCGGGATTCAGGCAATTGCCGTCTCAATGATTCTCCTCCTCTCGGCCGCGAACGCGCGCGGAGTGAAGGTGGGCGGCGGCATTCAGACGGTGTTCACGGCCTGCAAGGTGGGCGGGATCCTGATCCTCGTCGCGCTGGGTTTTGGCATGGGACGGGGAGATTGGGGGCATTTTCAGGAAAGGGCGATCGGGAACCTGGAATCGGGGGCTTTGGCGCTTTTCGGTGTCGCGCTGATTCAGGCGCTGTGGGCCTACGACGGCTGGAACAATCTGCCGATGGTCGCCGGGGAAGTGGAAGATCCGCAGAAGAACATCCCGCGGGCGTTGATCCTCGGAATGATGCTGGTCGGCGGGTTGTACATCGTGACGAACGTCGCTTACGTCTACGTCCTGCGTCCGGAACAGATTGCCGCTTCGACCCGGGTGGCTTCGTCCGTCGCCCAGGAGTTGCTCGGGCCTTTCGGAGCGAATTTCATCGCGCTGGTCGCGGCGATTTCAACCTTCGCCAGCTTGAACGGATCAATCCTGACCGGTTCCCGGGTGCCCTATGCCGCCGCCCGCGACGGGCTGCTCTTTCGTCCGCTGGCCCGGGTGCACCCCGAGTGGCTGACGCCGCACATCTCGATATTGGTACAAGCGATCGTTGCAACGCTGCTCGTATTCTCGGGAACGTTCAGCGAGATCATCACCTACGTGATTTTTTCGGAGTGGGTGTTTTACGGCCTCGTGACCGCCGGCGTGTTCGTGCTTCGTAAGCGCGAGCCCGAGCTGGAACGCCCGTATCGGACTTGGGGATACCCCTGGGTGCCCGCCGGCTTCGTAGTCTGCTCGGGCCTCCTGTTGGCCAACATCCTGGTTGAGCAACCCATCCAATCCGGCTTCGGCCTGTTGATCATCCTGTCCGGCCTGCTGTTGTACCCGCTGTTTCGACACCGCGGATAACGCGGATTACGCGGATGGCCGCGGATTAAGACCCTATCCGCGGCCATCCGCGCAGTATCCGCGTTATCCGCGGTGTTTAACTCTCAAACGGCTGCCACTTTTCGCGCGGGGGCGGGGCGGTCAGCAGGGTGACTACGACCAGGCAGAGAACCGAGGCGAGCAGGGCGGGGTAAACGGCGTCCAGCCACTCGATGCCGGCCACGTTCCAAACGACCGTGACCGCGGTTCCAACCAGGATCGACGTGACCGCGCCGGCGGCGTTCGCCCGCCTCCAAAAGAAAACCGCCAAGACCGAAGGCGTGACCGCGGCTCCGTAAACCGTGTAGGCGTACATAGCGGCGTTGAGAATCGACTCGAAGTGCGTGGCCTGCAGCAGCGCGAATGCTCCCAGCAAAATAACGATCACCCTTGAGACGATCAGGCTGCGCCGCTCGCTGGCGTTCCGGTCGATGAACCGTTCGTAAACGTCGTGGATCAGGTTGGAGGCCGGCGAGAAGAGGTAGTTGTTGGCCGTCGAGATGACCTTCGCGAAGACGCCACCGAGCAGGATGGCGCCGACGAGGGAAGGCAGCCCGAGTTTTGCCGTTGTCGGGATGATCTCGCGGGGATTGTCCGGGTGGAACATGGAACTGCCGATCACGGCCACGGTCACGAGCATGGTTTCGAGAAACAGAGTGCCGATAATCCAGCCGTAGACGGCGATCTTAGCGTCGCGCTCCGAGCGGGCGGAGAAGAACTTCTGGTACATGCCCTGATTGCCGATGAGAAGGAGCATTGTGGGCAGCATGTAGCCGAATGCCTTCGTAACCGGCAGGTCCCCGAAAACCTGGAAGTGACTTTCCGGAAGCTTCTGAGCCACCTGCGCCCACCCTCCCGCGTGTGAGAGGAGCAGCGGCAGCGCGATGATCACAATGCTGCTGACCAGCAGGCCGATCACAAGGTCCAGATAGGCTACTGACGCCATCCCGGCCGCGGCGGTAAAGGCAATGACGAAAACTCCCATCAGGTACATGCCAGTGGTGCGATCCAGTTCGGGGAAAATCAGGTGGAGGATGTCACCGCCCACTTTGAACTGGTAGCTGGTAATGACCGTGTAAGAGATGACGATGGCGAGGGTTCCGAGCGCGCGGGCAGCCGAGTTGTAGCGCGTCTCCAGCAGGTCCGGGACCGTGAACTGAGCAAAGCGCCGTGCCCGTCCGGCGATCAGCGCGATGACGATCAGCCCGAACCAACCGCCGGCAGGCTGCCAGAGCGCCGCAAATCCATTACGGTATGCGTTCTCGGCCCCGGCGAACAGGCTTCCCGCCCCGATCCACGACGAAAGAAGCGTGAAGACCAGGACAGGCCAGGGCAGCTGGCGCCCGGCGACCAGGAAGTCCGCCCGGTTTCGAACACCGATGGTCTTGAAGACCGTGACAATGCACAAGACGGCGATGACAATGGCCAGAACAATGGCGTAGATCACGAGGGTCTATAGTACGACACGTTTGATGGAGAAGTGTGGACGAAGTGGACGGCATGGACCAAATGGACAGCGATTCTGTCCACTTCGTCCATGCCGTCCACTTCGTCCACAGGGAATAAGCACGAAAAACAATGCCAAGGTATGATTTACAGCAGGTGCCTATGTTTCCTGTTGCCGCTTTCTTTCGACGTTTCAGCCTTCGGACTCAGCTGATTGGCGTCATGTTCATACTTTTTGTTCTGACGGCCGGGTTGAATTATTGGTTGACGAGCCGGATCGAGCAAGCGGCGCTGGCGGAAGTCCAGTCGCACGTGGAGACTCTTTCGAGGGCGATCCAAATCAGCGTCGAACAGTTGCCGGTTCGGACGGGGAGAGTCGAGGACGTTCTCAAAGATTATCAGTCTCGCCTGGGCTCAAGCGGGGTTGAGGAGATCACGATACTCGACGCTGATCGCAGGGTCATCGCCAGCAGTCGCCCCGGGAACCGCGGCAACCTGCATCCGGCCCTGGCCACAACCAAGGAACAGACGAGCTATCAGTTGACGATGCCGGTGGTCGTACAGGGACGACTCCTCGGCTATGTCAACGTGCACCTCGTTCTCGACAACTTCAAAGTCCTGTTCCAGAACATGCTCTTTTACAAGATCCTCGGATCGCTGGCTGTGTTTGCCTTCGGCATTATCGTCTCGATCGGACTCGTCTCCTATCTGACGAAGCCGGTTGAGGCGCTGCGTGTGGCGGCCGACGAGGTGGCCTCCGGCAATCTGGAAGTCCAACTCCCTGACGCGTCGACACCCGATCTGGGTGCGTTGGTGTCGGCCTTTCGGCACATGAGTGCCGGACTGAAGGAGCAAAAGCTGCTGGAGAGGCGCCTGAGAGACCAGGAAAAGTCGGCGGCGCTGGGGCAAATGGCGGCGGGTATAGCTCATGACATACGCAACCCACTGAATTTCATCGGCCTTGCCTTTGAACATCTCAAGGGCAAAAAGCCCTCAACGGACCTGACCTCGCAGGCGCTGCTCGCCGATGCCCATGCGGAGCTGATGAGAGTAAATGCCATGATCCAGGACTTCCTCGATTTTGGCAAGGATTCCGAGCCGCGACTGACTCTGCAGGATGTTGAGAAAATCCTCGTCGAAGGTCGCGAAGAGGTGGTGCGGCGTCATCAAGCGGAGCGACCGCAAATACGCGTGATCACAGGAGGCGCCGGCACTCATCTGTTTGTCGATCCCGACCTTTTGAAAAGGGCCTTTGTGAATCTGCTCGAGAACGCACTCGAAGCCGGTGGCCGTGACAAGTTGGTGCGGGCCGGGATCTCGAAGTTGACTGATCCGGAGAGAGTAGTGATTTGGGTACAGGATTCCGGTCCCGGGATCGCATCGGACCTGATGGACAAGATCTTCACGCCCTACTTCACGACTAAGCGTTCGGGAGTCGGCCTGGGTCTCGCGTTGGTCAAGAAATGGGTGCAGCAAATGGGCGGCGACATCCGGGTTCATTCGGAGTCGGGGCATGGCTGCCGGTTCGAAATATCGTTTCGCGATGGCGGCCGGGGTTTACGGAGCGTTGAAGATGAGCAAGCAAGCGAACAAAGGGTCGATCCTCGTACTTGACGACGAGAAGCGTCAGCAGGACATCCTGGCCCTTGGCCCGGAAATGTTCGGGAACTGGAGTCGGCGATCGAGCGGGCCATGATTCTCTCCGAAACCGATCGGGTCGAGGACCAGGACTTGCCGCCCGAGGTTGTGGCGCCTTCCATGAGCGCAGGGACCGACCTCGATTGGATTCAGCTGCCCGACGAGGGCGTGGAGTTCGAGCAACTCGAAAGACGGGCGCCTGCCTTACCTCTTGGTTTTTCGTGCTCGTGCCTCGTGCTCGTGCTCGTAATCGGCTTTTTCGGCTTTTCACAGTCATCCGCGTAAAATTGAATACAGGAGGAATTTCCATGACTTGCAACGTGGGGCCCAGGGAACGAATCATCCGTCTGGCTACGGGCATGGCACTCGGTGCAGTTGCGGCAGGCCGGCAGATGAGCCCGTGGAAACGCATCGCGCTGGGGGCGGTTGCGGCTTTCGAAGTGATCACCGCGACGGCCCGCTACTGCCCGGTTAGTCAGTTGCTCGGCATCGACAACTGCCCGGAATAGCTGACAAAATCCCTCGCTTAGTGGCTTAACAGATAAAAAGCAGTAAGCTATGCTTAGTTACACAATCTGAAACCCACAGCTTTTCGGGGATATCAGGTGCCAGAGCTTATTGCCAATCGTTACAGGATCGATCGCCCGCTTGACGTTGGCGCCGTGGCCTTCCAGGCCTACGACCTTCAACTCAGCCGGTCAGTAGTTGTGAAGTGTTTGCCCGCCCACCGGACCAGAGAGCCACGCTTTGCGAGGCAGTTCTACCAGGAGGCAACAGCTGCGGCCAGGCTGACGCACCCGAACCTCGTCGGCGTATACGACGTGTGTGAGAACGGGGCGCACGCCCCGGACGGAAAGCCGAACGGGCCGGACCCCTTCATGGTGCTGGAGTGGGTTGCCGGGAGCGATCTCCGAGCTTACCTCGCGACCCGGGAGTCCTTGCCTTCGGACGAAGTGGACGATTCGTTCGAGCGCAGACTGAATTTCCTTATCGAGGTGTGCCGGGGGCTGCATCACGGCCACGAGCAGGGCGTAATCCACAGATCGGTCAATCCCGAGAACATTCGAGTCACTCCGACTGGACACGCCAAGATCCTTAACTTCGGCATCACCCCGTTCAGAAAACCCGCTTCCCGCCGTTACCTGTCTCCGGAACAGCTGGAAGGTCAGGCAAAGCCGGATCGCAGAAGCGACCTTTTCAGCCTCGGAGTGGTCCTCTACGAGCTTCTCTTTGGTGTTCATCCGTTCGAGGCCGAGACGGAAGACGCGACCGCGTCCCGGATTCTAGGGGGCAAGTATCGCGGGGCCGAGGATCTTCTTCCGGGCTGCGCCGGCGAGTTGAGCGAGATTGTGAACCGTTTGCTGGCCCGCGATCCCGCCGAACGATTTGAGGACGGCAAGCTTCTTGAATCGGAGCTGAGGAGGTTGCGCAGCCGTTTGGGTGAGGAAAAGGAGGCATGCCGGACGCGGCTGGTTTCGCTCCGAGCTGCCCTCAAAAAGGACACCCGATCCCAGAATCCAGGCCAGGCTCGGCTGTTCGACCTGGCTGTTCTGGAGTCCGCCGACCCGAGCTCCGAAGACTACGAACATCTTTTGCGAAGCTGTAACGAGCTCGGGGGAGTGATAGAGCGGGTCAAACGCCAGGCTCAAATCGAAAAGATGATCGATTCTGCGGAAGCGGATGCGAATGCGGGCCAGTTCGAGGCGGCTTTCGCTCTGCTAGCGGACGTGATTCGCGCGGACCCCGGCAATGCCCGCGCGCAGTCTCTCGAGACGAAACTCCGCCGTCGAAAAGAAGTCAGCAGTCTCCTCCAGGAGGCCCGACAGTCGGAGGCGGAACATGACGTTGCCATGGCGTGCATCCTGGCCCTTCAAGCGGTGCAACTCGATCCGGATGCGTCGGATGCCAGGGCTGAGTTCGAACGGTTGCAGGCGGTTCTCAGGATAAGAAAAGAGCAAGCGCAACTGCCGGTGGCAGTAAGCGAGAGCCGGGCCGAGGAGAACGTCGGCCTGATTCCCAGGGCTCCGGCGCCCGCGCGCGCTCCCGCCAGGTTTCTCGGCTCCCGTTTTCTGAGCCGAGTCGTGCCGATTTTGGGCGTCTTACTCCTGCTCGGATTCGTCTGGATAGCGTTAACGCGAGAAGGTCCCGGGCCGGCTCCGGTAAGTGCACGCAATGTCCCGGTGCGCAATGTCCCGGCGGCAACGAAAGCCCAAGCGCCCCGATTTTCGACCGTCTCTCTTGACGTGGTTCCCTGGGCGAAGGTCGATTCCATCACCGATCTCAAGGACGGGAAACCCGTCGAGCACGAAGAGTTGGAGGCGCCTTGCACTTTTCGGTTACCCGTCGGCCGGTATTCGATGACCGTATCGCACCCGGAGTTCGGCTCGCGGCTCTTACGGATGGAGGTGAAGGACGGCATCACGAATGTCGTGAAACTCTCCCTTCTGTCCGGACCGCAGCTCGAGAAGGAAGTCGGGGTCGGTCGGCGCTGACAACTGACAACTGACAACTGACAACTGACAACTGACAACTGACAACTGACAACTGACAACTGACAAACTGACAAACTGACAAACTGACAAACTGACAAACCACTGACCTTTGACTACTGAGATGAGGGTAGGAATGCGAGCGTATGTTGTTTATTTTGCTCTTGTTTTCTCACTCTCCCGTCCCGTCATTGGTGAAGAGCGCTGGGACGCACTTTATAACCAGGCCGTACGCGAGCTGGAAGCCGGCCAGTACGAGGCCGCAATCACCAAGCTCCAGGCGGCGATCAGCCAGAACCCAAAATCTGGCTCAGCACTAAGGGCAGACGCGACCAAAACCGTTCGCTATTTCCCGTATTTCCTCCTGGGCAAAGCGTATTTCCATGTCCACAAGTACGATGAAGCGTCCAGGTATTTTGCGCAGGAGAGCCGATCAAACCTGCCCGACAAGCTGTTTGCTGCCATTACTTACTATCAGGAGGAGATCAGGTCGATCGAGGAGAGGAAGCGACGAGACGATTTCGATCGCGCACTGGCAACTTCGGAAGCTGCGCGCAGCAAAGGGGCATTCGGCCAGGCCGCCGAGGAACTGGAGAAAGCGCGACAAACAGACCCGGCCGAATTCGAGAAACGAGACCTGGGGAAGCTCTTGGCGAGCGTCCGAGCGTCCGAGAAGCAGCGCGCAGTGGAAGCAGAACGGCAGAGGACGGAAGCCGCTTTTCAGGAGCTGGTCAGACAGGCGTCCGATAAGGAGAAGCAGGGAACTTTCTCGGAGACGACCGAGTTGCTGCAAAAGGCCGAACAGCTGATCCCCGGCCGTAATGAAGTCAAAGCGCTGACCAATCGCATCAGGGAGCGCGAAGACAAGTATGCAAGCGCGAAACAGGCAGCTTCGACGGCCGAACAAGAGGGCCGGGTCGGAGAGGCGATCACCGCGCTGAAGCAAGCAGAGCAGGCCAATCCCGAGAAATACAAGGCCGAAAAGCTCTCAGAATGGGCGGGTTCCCTTGCTCGCGAGGCCACTATCCAGGAGCATTTGAAGGCCGGGTCCCAAGCTCTTGAGTTGGGACAATTCGCGCAGGCGGTGGAGAACTATGACCTCGCGCTGCAAGTGGATCCGGAAAGCATCACGGCCAAAACGGGGAAGTCACGCGCGCAATTTCTTCAACTGCTCGCACGAGGCGATGAACTGGCCATAGACGGAGCTTTCCCTGATGCCCTGCAAGCCTTTGAGCTGGCCCGGAGCCAAAATGCCGGCCAGGGATCTGAGGTATACGAGAGGATGCAGCTTCACCTTCCGGTGATTCAGGCCGGGCACAGCGTGATTCGAAGCGATTGGCTGGAGGTGATGCGGAACTCCGATCCGGAACGGTTCACCAGGGAGCGGCCGGGCAGGGCGGCTCCGCGGCGGCCCTTGAACATGCGGACCGAACGGCCGGCGCCCAGCCGGCAGGAAGACGTGCGGCGCGGCGTTCTGGCTGCACTTAACGAAGAGCCGCAGGAAGCCGTCCGGATGCTGGAGAAAGCCAGAGCCACGCAGAGGGGCGGCAACGCGGAATTGGAGAGCTGGACCGGCGTGGCCTATGCCCGCCTCAGTTTCCTGTCAGCAGACCCAAAACGTAAAGAAGAGTTTCGCGCCAGAGCCACCGAGCATTTCCGGCGGGCTCGGGACCTGGATCCCCGCTACCAGTTGAACTCTCGCCTCGTTCCCCCGCGAATCCTGAAACTGTTCGCCGACGCCGGGCGGTAAGGCGCTTCAGGACCCCCTACGTATAATCACTAAAAGGCGGACGTCCCGAACGTAACTAAGTCACTTCCCAGCTTTCTTCCACAGGTCCTTCCACCCCACCAACGTGACGTTGTTATCCTTCATCAGCTGGGCAAACCGCGGACTGCTGACGGCGTCGAAGTCCCGCTGCCTCCAGGCGCTGGCAAAGGGGGCGTTTTCGGTCATCACGCCTTGCAGCTCACTGTCGTTGAGACCAAGATGGACGATTAAGAGCGTGACTCCCGGCTTCAAGCCTCCAAGCAAGCCTTCGTAAAAGCCCATCCACTTGTCGGCGGTTATGCCCGGTTGGGCCATCTTGAAGTCATCGACGACTAAATCGTTGTCAGACAGAAGCGACAACAGCGCGGGTGCCGCCCGCGGGTCCCGCAGCGCGAAAAACGGCACTCGGTACTCGCGGGCGAGCTTCACGTAGATCGGGAAGAGTCGCGGGGTGAAGAAAGTCCCCATGTGGCTGTCCAGATGCGTGATTTTGATGCCCGCTTGGAGAGCCCGTTCAATCTGGGCGCGCGCTTCGCGTTCCGCGTCCTCCGGTTTAATGTTGGTGCCCGCTTCCTGGGAGGTGTTCCAAAGATAACCCTTCGGGTCGATCAAGCTCCTGACCTGGTCAACCGCCGCTACCGGTCCCCATTCATACGAATCCCATTCGCTCGTTAGAGTCAGGTGGATACCGAGATCCCGGTCTGGGTGGCTTTTCGCGTAGGCCGCAACCTCCGGGAACCAGGAACAGGGGACCATGATGCTCCCGGAGCTGATGAAACCCTTGTCCAGCGCCTGGAAGGTTGCCTGGTTGACGGCGTGCGCCACCCCCATGTCATCCCCGTGGATGATCAGGAGCTTAGCGCCGGCTGGATAACCAAGACGTTCCGCCAGATTCGGGCCCTTCGGTGCGTTGCCCTGGAAGCCGTATAGGCTGAAGGCCAGAACCACCGCCAGGAGAACGAGACATAGCGTGTTTTTGAGAGTCATGTACAAGATAGGTACCACATCTCGATCCCGTTCGCCACCGGAGCCGGCCGCGCGTTGATCCGACGGATCGGACGGATCCGTCGGATCCGTCCCATCGGCGGCGCGACCGGCTTCGCGGAAACGCTACTGCCCCGGCGTGGGTTGCGGTAGAACGGACGCCCGATAAAAGGTGGATTCCTCCCAGATTTCCGAATCGCCTGCCAGTCTGCGTACCGCCTCCTGCAGGTCGGCGGTGTTGCCGGTCAGAATCAGGCTGTCCGGGGTTTTCGACCACTGTACCTTTACCGCGCCGGCCTCGATCTGCTTTTCCATTTCGTCGTCTGGAAGAAGGCCGATATGAAGCTTGTCGCCTTCGATCCGGAGGCGCGCGAAGAAGTGCACTGGCAGGACAGGCGCAAAGGCCTGGCCATCAACGATCTTGTCGACCGCGTCTTTTTCGAGCGAAAGGTCCAGAATCAGGTGACCATCCAGCCGAATCAGGCGCCCCTCGTAATGTGTCACACCGTCTTCCGAGGCAAAATCCAGCAAGTACTGATCCTTGTTATGAGTCGCAACCCGCAACGTGCTGTCCCCTTCAGCACTGATCCAGCGACCCTCCAGGGCCGGTTCGGAAACCAAGTGTTCTTTGTCCCAGACGGGCTGCAGTGTCAAGGTCGGGATACAGCCGGCCAGCATCAGCATCAGCGAAAGAACCAGAAGCGTTCTCATCTTCATTCCTCCTCTGCTGAGTAAAGCGTCGTTGGTAGGGAAAAATTACAGTGACGCCTACTTGCCCCGCCGGAACAACCGCCCTGCCGCCGCCCGGACAGACGAATATCGTGCGCCCCAAAGCATTAACATAACGCCGGCGACTAACAGCACCAGTGGCCAGGCGACCTGGTCTCTCAGCGAGTTCTGCTGAAGGCGGATGAGCCCGACGGCAAGAAAAACGAGACCGGTGGCCAGGTAGTTCTTCATCTGCTTGGAAATACTCCAAAAGACGAAAACCAGGGCGGTGGCGGGCAGGAGAACTTCGAAGAGGCGGGCTTCTCGGAGAAGGGAAGCGGCCGCACCGTTTGCCTCTGCCCGTTCGGTCGCATTGAGGCCGAGCAGCAGCAGGGAGGTGAGCACATGCGTGGGAATGACGAAGCGGAAAGATTTCGCGACGGTGCGCATCTGTGGCGACGGCACTCGCTCGCAAATCAGCTGGAGCACTGCATATATTCCGGCATTGATGATGAAAAGATACTCGATCTGACCCCTCGTCCAGGGGAAGGTACTTCTTAACCAATCGGCATATGGTTCGTGAAAGCCTGCAACGCCGCTCAGTGAAGCGAATGTGAAGAAGACTGCGACCGGGTAGAAATGGCGCGAATCAGTAGAGCGCTTCAGGCGTTCGAGGACGCCGGCGACGACAAAGAAAAGAATCGCAGCAGGAATCAGGCGAACGAAGGCCCGCCCGACATGGTCGGGAATCCACTCGAGCATCCCGAGCCTGAGGAGCGTGACGACGCAGAGGAGTGCGGTCATGGTTGAAATGACCAGCGAAAAGGCGGACGACTGCGTGAATCGGCGAAGTCCAAGGTAGACCGGCAACGACAGCAGCAGGGACCACCAGACCTGCGCGTTGGTGGTGTGCTTAAAACTTTTGAATTGATAGAAAAATTCGAGGTCTTCACGGTTCCTGGTCAGGCCTTAGAAGATCCGGAATTCCCCCATGGCGCCGAGCAGCATCACGGGCGCGAGCAGGCAGAACGCGAGCAGGTAGGCCATGGCAATGCGGATGCGTCCCGAGCGCCAGCAATGGAGGCCGTACCAGCCGGTGGGCAAGGCCGCACCGCTTACCAGCAAAACTGCAGGAGTCCCCGTCAGCGCCGGGTAACGGAAAAGAAAGACAAGGGCTGCCGCTACCACCAGGATCCAGGCGCCCAGATACAGGGTGACCTGGGCGATCGAGAGACGCCGGACCTCCATGATCCACGCATCTTCCTTCTCGACCAGGCGGGCGTAGTCTTTCTCGAGTGCGTCAAACTCCAGGTCGGAGAGAATGCGGTCCTGCCGCCATCGCTCCAATTCCCGCAGGTGTTGTTCCACCTTCCCGCTCATCCGCCGGGTGTAAGACGTTGGCGCGGCCAGCACCGGCTCTCCAGCCAGAAAGCGCTCAATATCGTCGGCCATTTCGCGGGCACTGGTGTAGCGATCGGAGGGGTTCTTCTCGAGCGCCTTCATGCAGATGTTCTGAAGTTGGCCGGGGATCGAGGAATTCAGCCGCCTGGGCAAGACCGGTTCACTGTCACAGATGCTGCGAATCCGGCTTTCGTAGTCTTCCGCTGGAAACGGCAGCTGTCCGGTGAGTGCTTGGTAAAGAACGGTCCCGAGCGAGAATACGTCACTCCGTGCGTCCAGCTCTTGAGCCCGGGCTTGTTCGGGTGAAAAGTACTCGGGTGTGCCCACGATTTCGCCTGGAAGTGTGAGAGCTGCTGCCGGCTGGCTGACCTGCCGCGCCAGACCGAAATCGAGCAGTTT
>Ga0105104_10002215_pt1 | contig 14303 bp, 13 predicted proteins | sample PPLLaktember2015_3_FD_87034 | JGI IMG/M metagenome (GOLD analysis project Ga0105104, IMG submission 87034) | Freshwater sediment microbial communities from Prairie Pothole Lake near Jamestown, North Dakota, USA - PPLs Lake P7 Core (6) Depth... | ecosystem: Environmental > Aquatic > Freshwater >... | reverse complement strand
TCTCCCGCTGCGTGCCCGCCCAGACCGTCGCACACGCCAAATAGCCCAATTTCCGGCAGCAAGAGCAGCGAGTCTTCGTTGTTCTTGCGAACGAGTCCAATCTTCGACAAAGAGCAAAAGTGGTATCGAAGCTGATCTTTGCAGTATTCTCGCATGGGAACCATCAGATCGTTGGGCGATACTCTTCCACGACCGGCCTTCCCTCGCTCGGTTTCCCCAAACCGCCCATGAACCGCAGATTACACCGCACCCAGCCGTAGCCGATAAGGATCAGGAGCACCCAAGCGCCTATTTTCTTCCAGAGCGGATGAGTCAACTGCGTGCCACATACCGGGCAATACGTGCTCCGTTCAAAGGAGGTGTAGTTGCAGTTGGGACAAGTCTCAAGTTTCAAGAACGATTCCTTCCGGGTGCATCAGATCTTCGGAGTTGGGCTCCAGTTTTCCACCTGCTTCAGATAATCAGATCGGACCTGCGTAAAAAAGTCAATCACGGCTGGGGACGTGTAATCACGGTAAGTCCAGGGAAGCGGCTCGAAGACGTGCTTACGAAAGAGCAGAGTCACCTCGCCGTATACTCCCTGCCCGAGATAGAGGCGATGGGCATGGTTTTTGACCGTGGAGAGCACCAGGTTCCAGCCGGTTACGTATCCAGGATCCAGGTTTAAGGTCCTCCTGAACGCTCCCTGTTCCTCGACCGCAAAACGCGTTTGGAGCTTCTCGGCGCATAGTTTTACGGCGACCAGGGAATCCATCGGGATCAGCCGGGTGAAAGTCACAAAGTACTTCCAGACGCGTCCCCCCATCTCCTCGTCGTAGTAAGGACTGAAACGGCTGAAATCATACCGCTCCGAGTGCCGGTCAAGGGGTCCGAAGGCCTCCGCCAGAGCTTCTTCCGCCTCTGCATGGTAGGTGTCCGCGGTCGTCATGATCGCCATGAGGCATTTGGCGGGGGGAGGAGATTGCAGGCGGTTTTTGGTGGACATTGCCAATTCCTCAGCGAAGCCCGAGCCGGGCTGCCGCACCGGCGGACCTGGAGTCGCGTTACAGAGCCGCGCACGCAGTGGAGGCTGCGAAGCGTATTTCAGCGGAGCGGCCTGGAGCGGAGTAAGCGGGACCACCCAACGAACCTCAAAGGAGCGATGGGTGGTCCCGCTTACTCCGCTCCAGGCCGCTCCGCTGAAATACGCTTCGCAGCCCTCCACTGCGTGCGCGGCTCTGTAACGCGACTCCAGGTCCGCCGGTCGGTACTTCAGGACTCGACCATCACCTTGAGCGACTCCTCCGAAATCTGGCGAATGCCAAGCTCCTCTGCCTTCTTTAACTTGGACCCTGGGGACTCGCCAATCAACAGAAAATCCGTCCGCGCGGAGACGGAGGACGTGACCTTACCACCCGCAGATTCTATCAATTCGGTGGCCTCGTTCCGGCTAAGCGTGGGAAGCGTCCCGGTGATGACGAAGGTTTTGCCAACGAGCGGGCCTTCCTGCTTTAACGTCGGCTCGCCACTCGTGAACTGTAACCCAACCTTTCGCAGGCGGCCGATCAGTTCGCGGTTGGTCTCTTCCTGAAAGAAAGTGTAGACGCTGGCGGCGATTTCCGGGCCGATCCCGGGGATATCCGAGATCTCCTCTTCCGAGGCAGCCAGCAGCCTCTCGACGTCCCTGAAATGATCAGCCAGAAGCCCGGCCACTCGCTCGCCGACGTGCCGGATTCCGAGCGCAAAGAGCACCCTCGGGAGAGGCCGCGTTTTGCTCTCTTCAATGCTTGTCCGCAGATTCTGGATCGATTTTTCCTTAAATCCCGGGAGGCGCGACAGGTCCTCCTCGCCCAGGGAATACAGATCGGCGGCGTCCTCGATCAGACCTAGTTCCAGCAGCTTGCTCATCGTCTGCGCACCCAACCCCCGGATGTCCATAGCCCCCTGGCTGACGAAGTGATTCAGAGACTCGAAACGCTGGGATGGACAACTCTTGTTCGTACAATAGGCCATTGCCACGTCCGGATCTTTGCGAACCGGCTGATCGCAAGAAGGACATATTGCGGGCCATTCGAACTCTTTTTCTTCACCGGTCCTCTTCTCCCGGACCGGGCCGATCACCTGGGGGATCACCTCCCCAGCCCTTTTGACGACCACGATGTCGCCTTCGCGGATGTCTTTGCGGCGAATGTCGTCGGCATTGTGGAGAGTGGCCAGCCGAATAGTGACACCCCCGACTTGAACGGGTTCAAGCATGGCAAAGGGATTAAGGGCGCCCGTCCGGCCGACGTTAATACCGATCTTCACCAGCCGGGTTGTGGCCACGTCACTCGGGAATTTGTAGGCGACCGCCCAACGCGGATCGCGGCTCACCACGCCGAGCTTCTTCTGGTAGTCGAGCCGGTTGACTTTCACCACAACACCGTCGATCTGGTAATCGAGCGAGTCGCGCTTCTTCTCCCATCCCTGACAGTATTCGACGACGGTCTGGAAGTTGGCATGATGCCGATAGTGAGGATTCGTCGCAAAGCCCCAGGATTTGAGCTGAGCCAGCACTTCGTCCTGGGTCCGAAACTCCATACCTTCGACGTAGCCGATGGCGTAGGCGAAAAAGGCGAGCGGGCGTGACGCTGTAATCGAGGTGTCCAGCTGCCGGAGCGTGCCGGCGGCGGCGTTGCGGGGGTTTGCAAAGACCGTTTCCCCCGCGTCGGTGCGCTCGTCGTTGATTCTTTGGAAGGCGGAGACGGGAAGGAAGGCCTCGCCGCGAATCTCGATGACGCGAGGAGGAACACCGTCCCCACGCAGCTTGAGAGGGATGGTCCTGATTGTCCGTAGATTGGCGGTGACATCTTCGCCGATCAGGCCGTTCCCGCGCGTCGCCCCTCTTTGGAAGACGCCGTTCTCAAAGGTCAGTGCGACCGCCAGCCCGTCGATTTTCAACTCGGTTACAAACTCAATGTCGCGGGCCTGAAGCAGGTTGCTGATGCGCTTATAGAAGGCGCGCAATTCATCCTCGTCGAAGGCGTTGGCCAGGCTCAGCATCGGAGCGTGGTGGGGAACCTTGGTGAACTTTTCCTGCAGGCCGCCGCTGACACGTCGGGTTGGGGAATCGGGCGAGGATAGCTCCGGGTTCTCCTTTTCCAGCTCTACCAGTTCGCGGAAAAGACGATCGTACTCCGCATCGGAAATGGTGGGGTCATCGAGCACGTAATAACGATAATCGTGGTACTCGATCTGGTTCCTTAACTCACTAATTCTTGCGGTGATACGGTCGGTGTCTTTATCCACGAAAATCGAATATAACACACGGGGGTGCGGGTTTGCGTGCCCAGTCAAATCTGCTATCATGACTTGGAGCCATGAGTCTTCCGGTTATAAGCAAGATCCTATTTACGATTACGTATCCCGTGAACGGACGACGGTCCCACGTTCCTCTGGGGAAACTGCGCTCATTGGCCAAGAAACAGCTTTCTGACATGGAGGTCATCGAGACAATCGATCACCTTTTCACCTGCCAGCGGTGCTTCGAGAATTATCGATTTATCCGCACCGCCCATCTTTCGGCGTCATAACCACTTGACGATTGACGATTGCAGTTTGACGATTGAAGACTGTTTCGTGGAAACCCTTCGACGTCAATTCTCGATCTTCGATCGCCATTACTCAGACCGTCGCGGTGCCTGATGATCGCTGATCTCAGCGCTTTCCGTTACCTTCTCAAAGGTCGTTTTTGGATCGACCTGTGGAACGAAATCAACTACGACGACTGTTGGGGAATGGCCGCGCAGCTGAGCTACTACTTTCTCCTTGCCTTCATCCCTTTCCTTATCTTCCTGCTCGCTTTCGTCGGTTTCATTCCGATCCATCCTGACCTTCAGCAGAAGATGTTGTCCGCTCTCGACCAGGTGCTGCCTGACGCTGCTTATTCTCTGATTAGTGGCATCATTCTCAGCCTGATCAACAACACAAACAGCGGGGCGCTGTCGTTGGGACTTCTGTTGACACTCTGGTCCGCTTCCCGCGCTTTCGCCGGCATGGTGGGAGTTCTTAACCGCGCCTACGAAGTACGGGATCGGCGCTCCTTCTTCAAGATCCAGCTCCTGGCTGTCGGTGTGACCATGATCTTTTCGGTCTTTGTCATTGTCTCGACATTCCTGCTCTTCTTCGGGGACGCTCTGGTGCGACTGATCCTGAGTCGAGGGGCGTTTGCCCAGTCAAGCATACTCCAGCAATGGGGCCAGGCTGCTTACTGGCTGGCCCGTTGGCTGGTTATTTTCACGCTCTTGAACGTCGGGATACAGCTTGTCTACTACCTGCTTCCAGCTCGGCGTTTGCCTTGGCGGATTTTCACGCCAGGCGGCCTGGTTGCGACCCTCGGGTGGATCGCGGCCTCGCAAGGGTTTGCCTGGTACACGAACTCGGTCGCCGATTACCAGAAGATTTACGGAAGCCTGGGCGCTTTGATTGTCTTGATGGTGTGGTTCTACCTCTCGAGCCTGTTACTCTTGACAGGGGGCGAAATCGACTCTGAGATCTACCGGCTGCGTAAAGAAATGGGCCGTGCCAAGGTAAGGCCGCAAGACCGTGACATTGATGGTTGACCTCGACCAAGCTCAAGGATCGCTTGGTGAAAGCGTTCGAGGGCGAGGGAATCAAGGCCTCCCAAGCCGAAAATCAAGGCGTAGGAATGTCGGCTCTGGCCGGTTTGCCGTCGTATCTGGATCTGGCCTGGGTGACCGGGCTGGTGGAATCTATCCGTCGCCATCTGAAGCTGCGAGAGGACCAGCAGAGTGGACCGACTGAGAACTAAGCGCCCAGGCGGTGAATCTGGGCACCCACTGTCCCCTTTCCTTTGAAATTCATCGGGTGTATCTTTCAGTCGCTTGGGCTGTGGAACCGAAAGGGGAGCGCCAGTGCAGGTCAGAGATCGGATACGGCTTAAGTCCGCGCCTGTTATAGCGCGCTGCAGGGTGGAGTCCCTGCTACTCCTGATTTCGCTGGGCAGTGTGGTTACTGTTCAAGCGCAGGATATGCCCGTACCTCCTGAACTGCAGGCGGCCATTTTTCGGAAGATCTTCGAGCACGACCGAAACCTCGCTGTCGGCACTTCACCCCGCCTCTTAATTGCGTTTTCGGCCGACTACTCGCAACTGAAGAACCGCTTGGTCAGAGCTTTTGAGGGCGTTGGCATAAAGCCTTCTGCAGAGCCTGACGACCACATCATGAACATCTCGCAAGTCGACGTCCTCTATCTGGCCACCCAAAGGAAATCTTTCAGGCAGCTCTGCGAGCAGAATTCCGTCTTGTCGATTACGGGGTTCCCGTCGCTGGTGGAAAATGGGGAAGTTGCGATAGGTTTGACCGCCACTGAGAACAAGCCGAAGATCGTGATCCACCGAAAGCAACTGAAAGCGGAAGGCCACGAGCTCGCGAATACCCTGCTGCAGTTGGCCAAGCTGGTCGACTAAGGCTTGCGGGAGCGACTCAGTAAAGCGATGGGGTTTTGGCGCGCCCGGAGGGATTCGAACCCCCGGCCTACAGATTCGAAGTCTGCCGCTCTATCCAGCTGAGCTACGGGCGCGCGCGAAATCAACGTCATTCTACATCAACAGGGGCCGGACTCTCCAGAGCCGGCCCCCGCGATATGGTCAGCTTGGTGCCGGGCTCGCGTTACAGAGCCGCGCACGCAGTGGAAGGCTGCTGCGCTGCAAAACGCTTGCAGCCCTCCACTGCGAGGGTGTTGAAAAAGGATCGAAAAAACCGATTACGATTACGAGCACGAGCACGAGCACGAAAAGCAAGGCCGTCTAATTGATTGCACTCGTTTCACTTGCCGACTGAGCCTTTCGTGCTCGTGCTCGTGCTCGTGCTCGTAATCGTAATCGGCTTTTTCCGTCCCTTTTTCGAGGAATCTGCTTCGCCCCTATCGTTTTTCCGAAATCTGCCCGGTTTTCCCGCTGTTTTCTGTCGGTTCCGGAGTCGCCGGGACCTGTGCGGGAGGGGGCGGCGCCAGCCGAGCAAGCTCCTGCAGATAGTAGAGGTTTTTTCCGGCGCAGACCTGATGAAGACTCGCAATCCTCGTCGCTTCAGCTTCCGTCAGCAGCCCGCTCTTCTGGAACGACTCGACAATGGCCTTCAAGTGCTGCTCGACGAGGTACCGTGAGACACGCAGCCTCACCCGCTGGAGCCGATCTGAAAACCGATCGCGAAAGTACGCCAGCTCCAGGCAGAAACGAGCCTCGGAGCCTTGGAACGGCTCCTGTTTCAGGTGCTGATACGCGTCCTTGAGCAGCGAGACAACCTGCTGGTCCTCCGGGGAATCGAGCCCATAGTCGTCATCGTTCACCGCCAGCTCGGCCACCATCCGCTCGTCGCTGTCGATGCTCAGAGCCATGTGACTGTTCTCGCCACTGATAGGTCTGTCGGCCAGAATGTAGCTTGCCCCGGGCGTGAACAGGAATTGTCTGCGCAGGGCCAGATTCTGCTGTTGCATCTGGCTTATCGTCTGGGCAAATGACAAGTGCAGGCTCTCGTTGAATGAGTTGACGAGCGCCGGGAGTGAGGCAGCCGGTAGTTTCTCGAGCTTATCCTTTCCCGCCCAGTTCAACAGGGTTTCCACCCGATAGTCGGCCGCCAGGTTCTGGATTTTCACGTCCATGCGCAGCGGATACAGGTAGATTCGGTTGCGGAACTGCACAAAGTAATCTCTGTCCTGAGAAGCGCTGGCCAGCGTCGGGTCGCAAATGAACCAATGCGGTTTGCCGGAGCGGCTGTTGAGCGCGGCTTCAACCCATCCGTGCGCGCCCATATTGTTGAAGTCATACAAATACCCGACTGCCATCCGGCTGGGGATGCCGAGGGCGCGAAGCAGACAGACCATGACCCGGCTGTAATCATCGCAGTCGCCGATCGCTTCGGTCAGAACCTGCACCGCCGTCCGGTTCATATTGTTGTTGAAATAGGTGATCTTGGCGCTGGTGACACGATGGACTAAGAGCAACTGCTGATACTGGTCCTTCGTCAACTTGCTGATTTCCTCAGCAAGTTGGCGCAGCTGGACCTCCTCCTCAGGGCCGAGGAAGTCGCGTCCGGGCGCTAGTCGGGCGGAACTGACCAACCGGGAGTCGATTGGAGAGTCGAAGTTCACGAACTGGTCAGGAGGGAGAATCGAGTAGTCGTTCAGGAGGATCGAACCTTCGAGAATGATTTCCACCGGGTATCGGATGTCGGGCTTGGACGCGGGCAAAGCGGAAAGCGGCACCATGACGGAATAGACGCCGTCATCAAACCCGGCAGTCACTTTGAAGTCCACCCGCTTTGCCCCGATGTGCACGCGCCGGATATCTAGACGAGGCGAGAAAATGATCGGCACACGGATGAACAGGAAAAGCGAAGACTGCGAGCTGACCGCTTCGGTCGGGCTGAGCGAAGCACGAATCAGAAACGGAATGCGCGTTTTTCCGTCGATGGGACGGATCTTGACCATCGGCATTTTCGTCTGATCGTGCGGCTCCTCATAATTCACGAACACTCGACCCTGCTCGAGCACGCAATTAATTTCTTCCGCGCCGGGCTTGGCCGATTGGTAATAGAGAACGTAGACGGGTTTGTCGGGAGTAAGAACCGGACCAATCGAGCTGGCGTGCTCCGCGTCTGAGCTGAGAAGAGATCGGACTGGACTATGCGCCGGCCGAGTCAGCGGCTCAACAAAACGTTTGATGATCGACCCCGGCTCCTCGAGTCGAGGGGCCTCGTCCTCGTCCATGGCGATGAGCGTGCTGGCGAAACAGCAGGCCAGAACAGCTAGGAGGGGTTTGAAACGAGAGGACATTGATGCCTCCTTTGATGACGCGGGTCACTCAGTTTTCACGAGAGGATTATAAGCCTGTTTGGGGCTGTCAAGCGTACTGGCATTTCTATTCGCCCGAACCCTCACCTGCTGAACCCATTAGCCTGTAACGTCGCACTTGCAGCGCCCCTATTGACCGTGTATACTGCCTTGTAGCTCGACTCTCTGTATGCATTTCTTGTCCCTCAACGTTGGCTATGGCGGCTGCGTTTGGGTCGGTTGAGAGTGGAGTGAAGAACTCGGAAGCTGCTCGGACGCGTGATCCTTCGCCGCCAGTAACTGACGGAAACAGATCCAGGTCAGGCTTCTCGGTAATTCCTTTCGGAAAGGTGTGTATGACGATGAAACTTTTTGTTGGCAACCTCTCGTTCCAGACCACTAGTTCACAACTGGAGGATCTGTTTTCGCAGGCCGGTACGGTGCAGTCGGCCACGTTGATTACGGATCGGGAAACCGGTCGTTCGCGTGGCTTCGGGTTCGTCGAAATGGCGACCCGCGAAGAAGGCGAGCAGGCTATCCGACAGTTCAACGGCATGGAAGTTGACGGTCGCAACCTGACGGTTAATGAAGCGCGTCCTCGGGAAGAGGGTGGCGGCGGCGGCCGAGGCGCCAGGGGCGGCGGCGGCGGCGGCCGGAATGATTCCCGCGGTGGTGGCCGAAGACCGCCTCGCTGGTAACTATCGCAGTTTGCAGTAATCGAGCCCGGATAAGGGAGACAAGGGACAGAGCGGCTTCTTGGTCCCTTACGTCCCTTGTGTCCCTTACGTCCCGTTTGGCAACGGCCCTCTTTCAGGACACTCGCGCTACTTCCTCCGCGTGCTTCTGAACCCTTGCGATCGCCTCGGCGACCTGCTGTACGTCTTCCTTGCCTCCAAGCAAAAGATTGTGGGAAAAGAACAAGCCTTCCTCACATAGGCGGTCGTTAGCCGGACATTCATTCATCTCCCTATAACGCTTGAGCCGCTCCGGCGAGTAAATGTTCCGGAAAAACCGCGAGTTGAACGTCTTCTCCAGGAAAGGTTCCTTGTTTAGAGCCTGGTATCCTGTGCCGCATGGAATCCCTTCTTTGTGGACGGCCTTGAGGAAACCCGCCCGGCTGAGCCCTTTGAAGGCGGCCGGATTGTACCGGGCCATGTAGACATAGTAAGTGTTGCGAGAGCACTGGTCGTACATCCCCGCAGGCTCGACTCCCGGAATTTGTTTCAGCAGAGCAGTCAGCTGCCGAGCGTTCTCCTCCCTGACCCGGCAGTGCTTGTCAAACCTGCTGAATTGACCAAGCAGTAATGCCGCCTGGTATTCCGTCATCCTGAGATTGCTTCCCTGGTGAAGGTACCCGTCTCGCGTGCCGGTCACCCGGTCACGGCCGTTGTTCTGAAAGGCGTGCATCCGATCGTAAAGATCCGGGCGACTCGTGACGACCGCACCACCCTCCCCGCAAGGCAGGATCTTGCTTGATTGAAAGCTGAAACAGCCGACATCCCCAATTGACCCCGCCTTCTGTTTCCTCCACTCGGCATGATGCGCCTGACAGGCATCTTCCACGATCGAGAGGCCGTGCTTGGACGCGACGCGTTTCACCTCGTCCATATTCGCGACATTCCCGCCCATGTGCACGGGCATGATGCAGCGGGTGTTCTCCGTGATCCTGGCCTCGAGCTTCGACCCGTCGATCAGCTGCGTGACCGGGTCGGTATCAACGAAAACCGGCAGAGCAAACTGTTGAATCACCGCGTTTATGGTGGCGACAAAAGTGTAGGCCGGGACGAGCACCTCATCGCCCGGGCCCACTTCCAGCGCGTTCAAGGCGGCGTAAAGGGCGTTAGTCCCGTTCACCACCCCGATCCCGAACTTAGCTCCCAGACTCTGGGCCCACTTCCCTTCGAATTCGGTCACGATGTTCGCCCCTAACCGGCACCATTTTTTCTGACGCAACGAGTCGAGAAATTTCTCCTCGTCGATTGGATCCAGCGTCGGCCAGGACGGAAACGGTTGCGTGCGGACGGGGCTGCCCCCCAGGATTGCCGGCTTGCCTTCCGGCGCGCGCAGTGCGGCATGCGAACGCGGCGATAAGACCGACCCGGTCAGAGCGACCGAGGCTGTTCCGAAAGCAAAATCACGGCGGGTCAAACGGCCTTTTCTCATGGCGGTTTCTCCTCTGAAGAGAATTCTACTTCTTCCACAACTTTTTGTCCGGTGTCCCGGTCCAAAAGAAGAAAGCGAACGATCATTCGCCCAAGGAGGAGAACATGAGTGTGCTGAAGCAGAAAACTTGGCTGATGGCTGTCATTCTGGCGGCCTTTGTCTTTGCGCCCGTTGCCGCAGACAATGACCAACAGCAATACGTCGAACGGTTTGAAAGAACGGTTCCACTAGCCGCCGATGGTGGAGTCTCTTTGCACAATATCGCAGGGGACATCGAGATCAACACCTGGGGTCGCGGGGAAGTCCGAATCGAAGCGCTCAAAGTGTCCCGGGCAGCAACGGCCGAACTGGCGCGCGCCAACGCAGACGAGGTTACAATCGAAGTTGCGGCCGAAGGGAAGCGGGTCGAAATCGAGACGAAATACCCGCAGGGACGAAACCGGAATCTGAATGTGTCGGTCGAGTTCAAGCTTACGGTTCCCGAAGTAGCATCGGTCGAAACGGGGTCGGTCAGCGGAAGCATCCGCCTGACCGCGCTGAGGGGCAATGCCGAGCTCAACAGCGTGAGTGGTGACGTGCAGGCGGATCAGGTCGGCGGGACCCTGCGTGCCAAGAGTGTCAGTGGCAGCGTCAGGATCACCGAGGTCAGCCAGGAAGCCTCTGCCGAATCGGTGAGCGGTGCGGTCGAGATCCGCGGAGTAGGCGGTGAGACCAAGGCCAAGAGCGTCAGCGGTGATGTCACGGTGGAGCACAGCGACGGCCCGGTCTCGGCAGAATCGATGAGCGGAGACGTCGATGTGATCGAGGCGGCCAATGCCGGACTGGACGTCGATGTAAGCACCTTCAGCGGTCGGATCCAAAGCGACTTCGAATTGGCGGGTAACACCCAAGGGCCGGACAAGCACCTGCGTGGGAGCGTGAACGGCGGAGGCAAGTCGCTCAAGGTCCGCAGCTTCAGCGGGAAAGTTTCCGTGACGCGGAAGTAGCACAAGGGGCAAAGGGGCAAAAGGGGCAAAGGGCGACCGTCAACGGCGGCCGGAAGTCGCCCACCGCAAGTACCAAGGCATCCCAGGCAGAAAATGAGTTACCCCTTTGCCCCTTTGCCCCTCTGCCCCTTCCGTTTCCCCTCCGATCCCCGTAAGCTAAATATAAAAATCAGGCAAAGAAAGTTCACCAGATCAGGGTTGTTATGGACCTCAACTACTACGTGATGGTGCTGAACAAGGTGAACAATGATTGGCGAATTAACTGGTTCGTCTCAACCAATCCCCCGGAATACGTCGACACAGTGATCTCGGACCAGCAGCGCGATACGACAACCGGCGGCCGGCAAGCCCAGCACCCCAACGCCTTCTCAGCGCTCGGCCGAGTAGTTGCACTCCCCGCAGCACATAGTGGCCCCGAGTCCGTTTCGGGATTTCAGGGCCATATCAGGATAAACTGATACACGAATGCGGGTTACGTCTCACCTCCGGGGACTGGTTCTTGCCATACTGTTGCTGGGATGCTGCAGAGCGGCTGACGCCCCTTGTCCACCGGATCTTCTCTGCCTCGGGCCGGCCGAGACGACGGATCATCTGGCTGGCGACCCCCGGATGCGCGGTTTTTCCCCGCGGGCCGGGACGATCACGTCTGGCTCTCATATTGCGTTTGGCGCTGCCTTCCAGCAGCAGGCACCCGGCAACTGGCCGTTGGATTTCGAGATTTCCGGCCTCTATTCGGTCCGCAACTATCGAACCTTAGGTGCCAGAATAGGAAGGTTGAGAACCCGCAGGGAGACCTTCCTGTTGCGCTCTTATGGAAGCCACCTCGCGTCCGAGTTTAATCAAACACGTTACAAGGAACCCGGATTTGCTGCGTATGCCGACTTCAACTACTTCTATTTCCCCAAGCAGTACTTCTTCGGATTTGGCCCTGATTCCCGGCACGTCGACCGAACCGACTACCTCCAGCGCACCGCCAGCTATGAAGCGGTCGCAGGATACCAGATAACAAACTGGCTGGGCGTCTCGGTGCGAGCCGGGATCCTGCAATTCGATCTGGATCCGGGAGAGGATGACCGTTACACCGACACCCAGACGCTATTCCCCAGCGTCCCGGGAATTGACAGGCAGCCGGATTTTTTTCGTTTCAGCTCAGCTATGCTCGTCGATTATCGGGACGTCCCGGGCGACCCGCGTAGCGGCGGAGTGGCGGGAATCCTGTTCTCCCGCTACCGGGACAGGGACAGCCATCAGTTCGAGTTCAACCGTTACGCGGTCGATCTCCGCCATTACTTCCCTGTCGACCCCTTACTTAGCGTGGTAGCACTGCATTTCTTCTCTTCGGTGGACGATCCGATTGGCCAGAGTCAAATCCCTTTCTACCTCAACGAGTGGCTCGGCGGCGGCTCGACTTTGCGGGGCTTCTCGCGTCAACGCTTCCGGGATCGGAACTTGATTCTGTTAAGCGGGGAGTTCCGAACTCAGGTAACCGATTCGCTGGAACTCGCGGCCTTTTACGACACCGGGAAGGTCTTTCGGGACCTCGATGATTACAGCTTCAAGAGGCTGGAAAAAGGATACGGCGGAGGGGTCCGCTTGAAGGGGGGGACCATCCTGTTCCTGCGATTCGACGTCGGTCACAGCCGGGAAGGGACGCATATCCACGTGAGTATCGGCCCGGCGTTTTAACCCACGATTAACTAGCGCGGGGCAAAAACGGCCGATTGGAGAATGCCTGCCAACAAAAACACCAGTTTTCGAGTTCTTCCGAGGGCGTTTTCCCGCGCTATTTCGCGGTGTAAAACGGCCATTGGTGCTGCTTCGAGGCCACGACGAGGTAGGCTACGATGCCCACCACCAAAGTCAGCAGGCCGAACAGGATGAAGTAGATTCCCAGCGACGAGAAGACGTAGAGATACCCGACCAGCGATATGAGGGCCGGGATCGGGTAAAGCCACATCTTGAAGGGCCGGTGGATGTCCGGTCGATTCCTTCGAATCATGAACACGGCCCCAACCTGAGCGGTGAACTGGATCAGGATGCGGGCCGCCATCAGGGCGAGAATCACGTCTCCCAAGCTGAAGAAACTGGCGACAATCGCAGCGATTCCGATCAGGAGCAGGGAGCGGTGCGGGAACTCCTTCGTGGGGTGTAATCCAGCGATCCAGCGGAAAAAGATGCCGTCTTCGGCGGCGGCGTAGGGAACCCGCGAATAGCCGAGCAGGAGCGCATAGATGGACGCAAAGGCCGTCACCACGATCAACCCGCCCAGCACTTTTGCTGCCCAGGGGCCATAAACCCGCTCCATGAAAAGGGCGCCCAGGAACTGCGACTCCATCGCCTCCCGCCACGGCACGACTCCAATGAAAGCCAATGAAATAAAGACATCGATCACGGTAACGGCAAGGATGGACAGAACAACCGCGCGCGGGATGGTTCGTCCCGGGTCCTTCACTTCTCCGCCCAGATAACAGACCTGATAGTAACCAAGGAACAGATAAAGGACGTTGGCCGTCCCCTGCCCGACGCCCTTAATGAAATTCAGATTGAATCGAAAAGCATCCGGCGGAATGTCGAAAGCCAGCTTGGGATCGAAGGTGAAAATGCCGGTGAGGATCACCCATCCGGTGGTGATGATCATGACGATCCAGAGGCCGAGCATGATCTTTGCGATATCGGTTATCTTGCGGTAAAGAGCTACGATCAAGACGACGCCGATTCCAGCCGCGACGAGTTTCATCTGAAAGTCGGTCATCGTCGTCCAGAAGACCTTCAGATACTGAACCAGCCCGATATTGCCGCTGGCGATTTCGAGGGGGCCGGCAAAAAGGATCTGCCATACGAAAAGGAAAGCCAGCATCCGCCCCAGGCGGGTCGGCCCGAAACCCTCTCTGAGAAAGACGTAGGTTCCGCCGGAGGCGGGAAGCGCAGCGCCCAATTCAGCGACAACCAGACCGTCAGCGAGGGCGATGATCATGCCGAGCACCCAAGCGATGTAAGACTGAGGGCCGCCAAGAGTGACCAGGATCAGCGGGATCGTGATAAAGGGACCGATCCCGACCATGTTCGACATGTTGATGCTGGTCGCGTTGAGAAGTCCTAACCGTCTTTGAAGAGTAGGGCCGGGTTCTGATGACATCGGTAGGGATTGTAGCAGCAAACGATTAACGACTAAACCACTGACAACTACTGTCTAGCAGCCCTGCGGACTCCAACGCCGGCATCGATCGGCCTGCCCGTATTTTCCCCCGCGAATCTCGCTCCCTAATAAACGCGCATTTTCCTCCAAATACCCCATCGCATTAATGTTACCGTCCCAAATCTAAGCCAGCGTCCCTTTTTTCCCTCTC
>Ga0105104_10002214_pt1 | contig 14305 bp, 9 predicted proteins | sample PPLLaktember2015_3_FD_87034 | JGI IMG/M metagenome (GOLD analysis project Ga0105104, IMG submission 87034) | Freshwater sediment microbial communities from Prairie Pothole Lake near Jamestown, North Dakota, USA - PPLs Lake P7 Core (6) Depth... | ecosystem: Environmental > Aquatic > Freshwater >... | reverse complement strand
ATCGTTGAGAAGCGCAACAGACGACGGCCATCACTGGTTTTTTCGATTTGAATGTCCCGTAGTCTGGCAATTCCTAAATCGGGAAGTTGATCTGTGGCCGCTGCAACGGGCGTGCTTGGTGTAACGAAAGTGACAAGAAGTGTGATGCAAAGAAGTACCAAACGGGCAAAAAAAGTTTTGTGTGACATACCGATATCTCCTTTTCTTTCTAAACTGATCTATCAAATACCCGGCCAGATCCTATGCTCAAAACAGCTGTTTGAATGGTCTGCGCCAAAGGTAAACAACCAAGTGTAGTTATCCAACCAAGCGATGATACAGAGATTCATAGATTTCCTTTTGCTTTTCCCATCGATATTGGTTGTACAACTTTCGCGAGTTTTCCACTAACGACTGGCGTTTGGCCGGATGTTGGTACAAGTCAAGAATTCCTTGCGCCAAGCTCTCAGGGTTGCCAGGCTCAAAGAAGTACAAAGAATCAGGATGAAAGTAGGCCGCTACAGACTTGAGGCGAGAAGCGAGAACAGGCTTGCCAATATGAATGAACTCATACATCTTGTTGGTATGGACTAGATTCGAATACGGAGAAGACTTTTGGGCCACGATGCCAACATCCGCAGCATGGAGTTCCTGAATCATTTGAGCTAAAGGTACATAGCCCAAGTATTGAACATGATTTTCTAATTCTCTCTGGTGGATAAGAGCAAGAAATTCCTCTAAGAAACTACCTTGTCCTAATATTTTTAAACATATATGAGGGATCTGGGATTTGACGAGCGCCATTGCCTCAATCATTGTGTCATGGCCATATCTTTCTTCTATTGCGCCATGACTAATGAGAGTAAACGGTTTTGAATTCGACGAGACCATATATTTGTTGGTATCTAGCTGCAGAAACCGGCTCTCTGGAGTATTTAAAATGACGTATATTTTCTTTGCATCAGCTCCTCGCGTGACATACGCATCTTTTAATTGCTGCGTCACGGTAAAAGCAGTATCTGCATAAGCTAGAGCCGCCTGTTCGATCATTTGCAAGACTTTAGGCGCAGCTGAGCCACGTATTGTCTGCCACAACTCAGGCACGGGTTCCTGCATCATTAATGTGACTTTCGTGCCCATCAGCTTCGGAATGAGTGTGGCAAACACAAGGAAATCCGGCATTGTGTTGACCTGAATTACATCAAACGGACGACGAATGTGTAAATAGGTCAATTTAATTGACGCGAGGATGAAGAAGGAGAGGTAATCGTACAGGTACCGAATAATGGAGGTTTTCTTTCGAACTAATGGAATGCGATGCACAAAAATGCCATCGAATATTTCTTCCGGTTTATAGCTCTTGTCAACCTGCTGTCTATCTAAACAGATGACATGAACTTCAAACCCAGCCGAATGAATAGTTTTGACCTCGCGGCGAAAGGATAATTCGTCGGGAAATTCAGCTTGCCTGATAAAGCAAATACGTTTCATTTTTTATAACAGTAATCGATCTTTTAATCATAAGATGAATCGTTGGTTCAGCAGAGAAAGGAAATTGTCAACACTAAACCAATTGATTAAGGATTAGTCGCTTGAGCATCTTCTGCAAGTGCGGCTAGCTGCTCGTCAGTAAGGGAATCGAGGTTATAGATGCTGAAATTGGCAATTCCAGCCTCGCGTAATACCCATAGCTCGGTGATCAATTGCTCGGGTGGCTTGGGGGTTTTCGCGTTGCCCTTGCCGGTATAACTGATTAGCCCAAAAGCGAACGGAATATCTCCATATATCCATTGATTCCAGGATTCAATTTCCGGCTTTAGATCCTCCAACTTGTCAACATAGGCTAGAGGCACGAGCATATCAACAGATTTTGTCTGCAGCCAGGTAGGCCAATCTTGCATTCTCAATTGGAATGCTGAATCTGCGCTCCCTGGAATGACGGTCGATACCATCACATCAGGAAAGGTGGATTGAACCCGCTGATGAATCTCTTGAACCGTGAGCGTTACACCCTTTCGGCGAAAGTCTTTCCAGGCTGCCTCCCAAGCTTGAAATTGATTTAGGTCAGCCTCACGCTGGCTTGTGGGAATCAATGGATGTTCGCCGGTTGCTGTCATGATGGTTTGCTCTTTGAAGTGAAAGCCGCGAGATTGCATACCTGTAATTGCCTGGATTTCTGGGAGAAAGATCGATCGGGTGGGACCGTCAATGATGATCATTCCCCCACCCCTCTGTACAAAATCAGCCATTTGAGTGGCCGTCTCCCGTGTGATCAAATAAATACCGGGTAACACCAAAACGGAGTTAGGGCCCAGGTTAACCAGGTCGGTCTCACCCACTTCCTGTCCGGCCCAACCTAAGTATTCTAACCAGGCCATAACTTGATCTAAAACTTCGTATCCGTACTTCTCGGCATTCGTTTCCGAGCGAAGGAGGAAAACGCCTCCATCAGGCGGCAACAGACGCTGTAGACTACGCTTTAGTATTTCAGAATTTAATGCGATATTCCGCTTGTTCGCCTCCCAATTCAAAAGGATAACTTCGCCCTCTCCATATTGATTTAGGGTCACTGCTGGATATCCATTCGAGAAGGTAACCAATACGTTTGCTGTGCTGGGATTGGTTAAAGGATTACCCGAGAACATCGCATAAGCGGGTAAATCTGCATATCTGAGGAGGTTCGCATCCAGGCCATATTCTTGCTGGAATGTTTCCATACTATAGGGGTCAAAACCCCACTCTGGGTCTGGGTAACGTATATAGTCCAGATGAATTCCATCTACATCATACCGTTCAACGACTTCGAAAGCTAAATTGCCGAAAAACTGCTTGACCTCGGGTAAATTAAAATTGAGCCAGTCATAGGAACCACCATCAGTCCCAATTAACTTCCAATCAGGATGCTCAATAAGCAGCGGGCTCTCCCTATTTTGACCCATATATCCAGAGATGAACCAAGCATGTACTTTGATATTACGCTGATGTGCTTCGCTCACCAGATACGCTAAAGGGTTGAATTCCGGCTCCACGTTATGATGTGTTGTCGCCAATTCGCTTGAATATACAGTCTGCCCTTGAAAAAATACACACGCAAAAACTGTGTTGAATCCACCTGAGGTAACACGTTCCAGTGTACGATCTATCTTTTCCTTTGTGTAGAGGGATGAGGGTGTTACCCAGACAGCGCGTATGGCTGATGAACCTGGCTGAATACGGTGTGAAGGACTCGATGGTAGAAAAATAGCCATCATGTTGCCTGGAACAACCATGATGAATGTAATCGCAAGAGTCAACACAATTTTAAAGAAATACTTTATGGCATGAGAGATAAGCATTTTGAATATTCCTATTTGTCTAAGAATCGCAGACCGTAATCCCAAATTGACAGTGCATCAATATCACCTGTGATGCAGAGTGCGCTACGAGCGCCATCAGGCCACCTGCCTAACCGAACGAAAGGAAAATTTGCATGCTCGATCTCCTGCAGCAACCGGCGCTGATCCTGACGTCTGAAATCAGGGCGATCCAGGTAATATGCGTGTTTCTGGTCATCCACTGCTGATTCAACGATATATCCTTGTTGACGCAGGAAATTGGCCAGGTGAGGTGTAGAAGAGGGGGAAAGGCCAATGAACGGTCGGCGATCGGCACGAAAACGGAGAATAGTGCCGAGAGTGCGTTGAATGCCGACATCCCATACTGAGCTGGGAGTAAGCACCTCCACGTTTCTGGACAGAATCGTTACGCCTTCAGGTCCATCCACATGAATCTCGAATGCCCGGTCATTCACTTGTTGAATGGATACTCTCGATTCGGTCCGAGCTTTCCACCAACGCGCTATCTCATCAAGACGGGCAAACCATACTGTAGGAGATAACTCGCGCGCATGTTGTAGGACACTGATCAATGAAGTCTCGCAGTGAGCAATGCGCTCCGGGTGCAAGCCCAGCGTAAATAACTCGCCTAAACGATAACTCTCAGTCAGAATTGCTTCCCATATTGGAGTCATTGCTTCTGCTGTGTGCAAGTGAAAGCGCTCGACGAGGGCTTCGTCATCTGGCAGGCAATAAGGCAAGCGGACCAGATCGTCTTCCAGATATGGTAAGGCGGGATAGTCGTTGGCTGGGAGGGCACCATAGAAATCGAGGACGCGTTCGTACGCCTCTGTTTTAACCTTATCCACAACATCCCAGGACAGTCCCTGGCTACTATCGTATAGAAAGCCAGTTCGTCTGATTGCCTTAATTGTGTCATCACTCCAACGCAGATAAGGAGAACGAAATCCGCTGCAGCTCAAGCCTTGATCCTTGAGTATCGCTAGGCTTTTATCGAAGTGCCTGGTCATTTGCTCCAGCGATAACTGAGTATGGTCCAGATGGGCGTAGCCATGGATAGCAAATTCGATATTTCGACCCCGGTACTTTTGGGCAAATCCTTTCGTGCGCGCCAATGCAATGGCAGTAATTGGGAAGGTAGCACCGCAATCGAATTCCTTTAGAATACTCACAAATCGATCAAGCTGACGCTCCATTTGCGATGAGGTAATGCCATATCGTCTACGTATGGCCATGGCGCGTTTTATTGCCCCACTAATACCCTTACCTTTGGTCGCAATCGAAAATGGATTCATTTGATAAAGTAAACTAATCAGATTCGGTTGACTGTTTGATTAACTTGATCAGATCTTTGACCTGACTTTGCCAATTCTGTTTATGGATCCTATTAAGCTCCTGAATTCCAGATAAATAATGGTCATAGTTTTTCTGCATCTCCATCACACCTAATCGTATCCCCTCGCTTGTGTTCGGTACATACACGGTCCCCTGGCTAAAGTACTCTCGCAAGAGAGGCCAATCGGAGGTGATGATCGGCCTAGCCAGGGAAAGAGCTTCGCAGGCACCACATTGTAATGTATGGTTAGAGGTCGTCAGGCACATGATGGCGTCACTCGATTTCAATAACCCATAATACATTTCGTTTGGCAGATAATCGGTAAAGGTCACATTGGATGGAGCTTGCGCTATGAGCCGGGCATCGGCTGTGCTCTTCTTTCCCGTGATATAAAAACGGACTTCTTTTAGATCTGAGGCTGTCTTCAGCACTTCTTCTAGTGGTTCATCGCTTGAGAAAGTATTTACAACCGTCAGATTGAAGCTGCCAGTTAATGGGTACTCAGCCAGCGGGTAAGTAGTGACCGGGTCTTTCAGTACGATTGAGTTTCCACCCCAGCTTTTGACAACTTTTTGATAATGTTCGCCGGTAACTATCGTTGCAAGCGCCTTTCTCGCCAAAACACGATACAACCACTTTGGATACTTCCATATGGCGAGATCGAAGGCACCGCTATGAGCATCCACGATATAAAAACTTCTTGTAAATAGGCAATATAGGTAAACAAAAAAAACAGCGAAGCTGGGAGGGCTTTGAACAAAGATGACCCTTGGGCGTTTCTTGAAGAGTAACCAGAGGGTTTGCAGGGCTTGATAAAGGTATCGTACAGGTGCAGTGACAAAGCTGTGTCTCAACGGGGTATATACATAATGAAGATCAGAGATACCCATTTCATTTGAAAATTCACGGCTACGGCTGCTGCCATGGGTAGGCGCTGCCCAGACCAAAAATAAAGCCCGTAAATCGGATAAGTCTTGACTCAACATCACATTAGTGAATTAAATTTGATTTTCAAAGGAAGAACGTTCAAAAAGACCGGCCAATGTTTCAACACCTTTATGTAGATCAAAATGCTGAGCAATAACCTTGCGACCGTACCTGCCCATCTCGATACGTGCAGATGAATCTTTTGTATAAATCTTCCAAATTGACTCTGCCAGAGCGATTGCATCTCTTGCAGGGATTAGATATCCTGTGCCTGGCTGGACCATCTCACCAATCCCCACAATATTTGTTGATATCACCGGTACTTCCATCGCCATTGCCTCTGCGATTGCCACTGGCATACCATCCCGCTTACCATTCTCGGCGATAATACAAGCCAGTACGAACACATCTACCTGGCTGAGGAACTCAAGAACCTTAAACTGAGGCTGCTCACCCAATAAGTGAACAATTCCTTTCAGGCCACGTTCCAAAATAGATAATTCTAAATCGGATCGAAGAGGTCCTTCCCCAATGATATTGCACTCAAAATTTAAACCCTTCTGATGTAGTAGACTACATGCCTCGATAAGGTACGTGTGTCCCTTATTCTCTACCAAACGACCGACAGAAAGAATCTGGAAGCGATTGCTTTTTTGACGAACTGCAGGGGGCTTAATATGGTTAAGATCAATCCAAGGATGCAGAACAAATAGTTTCTTGGCATCCAGGCTGGGATATTGATGCAGCAGATGTAGCCGATTGAATTCGGATACAGTCACCGTGAACTTCGCTTCCGATAATTTTTCGAGGACGAGAACAGGATCGCTGTAAATGTCATCGGCGTGGGCAGTGATACTGTAAGGAATATTTAACAGCCGGCTAATGATCAGAGCAACGATAGCAGCCCGGTCGATAAAATGGGCGTGCAAATGGTCCAATTCACCACCGCGTACAAGAAAGGCTGCATAGACCCCTTCAATGAAATGCAATAGCGTTTTCGACCTTAAAGTGAATCTAGGATGGGGTCTGCTACAAAGAAAAAGTAATGTCTTAAAGTAAATCCAAGGGCGAAGAAGTGCAAAAAAAATGTGGGCGAAAAACAGGCGAACGAATTTCGCTGGTAATAGGTAGGTAATGTGTTTCTGCACACTCGCATATTCGTTAAGTTGAGAGACAGATTGTGCGGGACGACGGATGGATAGAATTTGGATTTTGAATCCCATCTCTTGTAGAGTCTGTATCTCCCGGTCGATAAAGGTTGTTGTGATCTCGGGATAGGTACCGATAATATAAGCCATTTTCAACGATCTTTCGCCAGAGTCAATCATTCGATCTAAACCTTCATTAAGCAGACTATACGACCTGTGAGTAAATTCTGAGTGGATTGGATTAGTGATGGTTCAGGTATCCTTGGTCCGACAGATACTGGAAAATAATGCGAGCATTTTCCTCAGGAGACGCTTCATGCCCTCGAAGTGTTATTTCAGGGTTGATCGGTGGCTCATAGGGGTCATCCACTCCGGTAAAGCCCATTGGTCTACCGGCCTGCATTGCCTGACGGGCTTTGGCGTATAAACCTTTTACGTCGCGCTGTTCACAAACCTCAATGGGAGTATCCATATAGACGGTGATAAAGTTTTCGCCAACCATTTTGCGAGCCTCGTTGCGCGTGGCGCGGTAGGGGCTGATCGCCGCACAGACCACCGCCCCGCCGGCACGGACGATCTCACTGGCAACAAACCCGATCCGCAGGATATTGGTATCGCGGTCTTCCTTGCTGAAGCCAAGTCCCTTGGAGAGATGCGTGCGGACTACGTCACCGTCCAGAATCGTAACCTCACGTCCACGTTCGAGTAGGAGAGAGGTAAGCACCTGGGTGGTCGCACTCTTGCCTGCACCGCTCAGGCCGGTAAACCAGATACAGAATCCCTGCTTATGCCGCGGCGGATACATTTCACGCAGAATCTCGACTGTCTCAGGTCGGGTAAACCACTCGGGCAGGAGTCTACCTTTACCAAGGTAGTCATCGCGTACCTGCGTACCGGAGATGTTGAGAGCCCGTGCCCCAACAGGAACGTCCTTGCCTTCCACATAACGATCTTCATCCGGAAGGTAGACCAGTTCCTCGAATGGGATCATCTTGACGGATAGTTCCGTCCCGTACGTCTTCATCATTTCCTGGGCATCATACGGACCGTAGAACGGCTTGCCCGTGGAATCCTTGCCTGGGCCCGCGTGATCACGCCCGACGATAAAATGATTCGTACCATGATTGCGACGAATAATGGCATGCAGTAAAACTTCCTTCGGCCCGGCCATCCTCATAGCGAGCGGGAGAAGGCTGAGCAGCGTACTGCTCTTGTCATAATATTTTTCGACTAATGCTTTATAAGTGCGGACACGGGTGTAGTGGTCCACATCGCCGGGTTTGGTCATCCCTACAACCGGATGGATGAGCAGAGACCCTTCCACCTCCGCCGCGGCGCGTTTGGTCAATTCTTCGTGAATACGGTGCAGAGGATTGCGCGTCTGAAACGCGACAACGTTTTCATGCCCCATCTCCTCCAGCAGCGCGCGTACTTGTGCGGGTGTGCGCCGTAGTTCTACAAAGTCATAATACTTTGGCAGGTTCACCACCTTGATCGGACCTGAAATACAGACCTTCCCCCAACGTTCCATTTCTGAAACCATTGGATGGTAAGGATCTCTGGAGCCATAAGCCAACATAGCTTCAGTGGCTGGGTCCCAAGGATAGACCTCAGCGAGGGTCATGATCGCGATCACGTCGTTATTGGTGTTGCGCAGAACAATGTCTTCGCCGACCGTCGGCAATTCTCTCGGATCGGCAGTCAATGTAATGGGAAGCGGCCAGAGTGTCCCATCTGCTAGGCGCATTTCATGCAGAACCCGCTCATAATCTGCTTTCCCCATAAAGGTTGTCAGCGGTGAAAAGCCACCTGTAGCAAGCAATTCAAGGTCACAAAGATTGCGCATGGTAATCTTGATAGATGGCAGCTTGGGCGCGCGAGCAAGCAGTTCTTCACGGTCCCACTCGTTCACGACGAGATTCACCAGCTCCCCCGCATGTGGGGTAATGAGTCTCGCTTTCAAATTCAACATTGTTTCTCCTTAATCATGTTTTTGTATGATAATTTCTTTCTGTGAATTAACTTGCGCAAGGCAACGTCATCAATCATTGATTAATTCGTTCTACGTTCCTGATCAAATATGGCTGAATATGCTGTCGCATTCGCGCGCCGACCTTATCCCAGTTGTATCGTTCTTTCGTCAAGCGATAGCCGTTTTCACCAAAAGCGCGACATTTCTCAGGATCGCCGACTAAGTCGCAAAGTGCCTTGGCGAGCGCTTCGATATCGTTAGGCATAACCAAATAGCCGTTATGCTGATTGATGAGAAAATCTGGTATGGCCCCTATTGAAGTCGCGACGACAGGTAACTTATAGGACTGGGCCTCTACAAAGACGACCCCAAATGGCTCCAACCTAGTAGGCAGGCAAAACACGGAGGCATTGATGTAATACTGATGGATCTGCTCTAATGGGATTGGACCAACCACCTGGCAGTTCGGGACATTCACCTGCGGCGAACAACCTACAATCGTCAGGTGTGCATCCGGATAAGTAGTAAGGACAATCTTAAATGCTTCAACCAATTCAGGGCCACCCTTCCGCTCCCAATCCTTGCCCACAAACAGGATATTCTTGCGCTCGTAACGCCGGTCATCGAGTCCGCTCTCAAAGATCTGTGCATTACTGCCAGCATAAACACAAATTACCTTTTGTGGTTCGCACTGATAAATTTCTATAATTGATCTTGAAATATTTTGGCTACGAGTAAAAATGAGGGTCGCGTTCTGATATATAGTTTTTTCCAGGCGGATCCACTCCTCAGTGGCTAACTGTCTTCGATCAAAACCAGGATAATCGAGATTAGCCAACATAGTATTATCCGTATAGACAAAATGGGGTAACCCGTGCGTGCTGGCATCTACCAGAGACTGTAATTGGAAGGAGAAGGCATAATGGTTTTTGCACAACTGTTCTGAAATGATCTCCTTCGCCTTGTGGAAAAAAAAAGTTGTTTTCAAAGATCTGGCTCTGTATTGCTTGGGGCCAGTAAGGCTGTTCATGCCATATTGTTTTAGAACGAAAAACGCATTGACAAGTGAAATGTCAGGACGGTTTTCTAAGAGCCTATCCACATCAAAAATATCTACCTGATAATCAGGGAAATGATTCATAAGGAGTTGTGCTACGCTTCTGGCAATTGGTGGATTAGGCCACATTCGAACCAAAGCAATTTTTTGATTTGTCATTAACCTTCAAATCTTTCTTTCAGTAAATCGTATCCAGTCAACTAATGAAATGATGAAAAACTATAGCGAAAAGCGGTATAGTACTGTCTAAAGAAGTACCACCTTTGGATTTTTAAATAAAATTTCCAGTAATCAAACCAAGGTAATTGGTAGCTATTCATTTGAATAGCCTGCAATGAATCAGGATCATCGTAACCCAATGCGATTAACTCTTTGGATAGGAAACGTTCTAGGAGAGCCCTTAATTCTGGATCCATGTACTCTCGAAAACGTCCAATTGGTTCCTGGGAAAGTCCTTCAAAGCCTTTCGAAAAAACGGAATTCCCTCTCCATCGCTTCCCGTGCCGTGTCGATTGTAAAAGCTCTTTGGAATAATCAATTTGCAGAAATTCGCATAGCTCTCTCAGAGTATTCTCTGTGTTTATCAACAGGTCTTCAAAATGGAAAATACCGATGTTCTTGTGCTTTTTCTGATAGGAAATAACCCTGTTGATTTGAGTTTTCCAGTAGACAGAAAATGTGATTAAGCCTTTATGATTTCGAATACTTTGTTTCCCCTCGATCTCTTTTCTCTTAGAAATACTGTGATAAACATCCCTGGGATCTCTGACAATATAAACGAGTTTGAAGTCATTACCAAACATTTTTCGCATTACAGGGAAGAACATCTCGTCACGTGGGGTCTTCGAAACCCAATGAAGCTTGCCAGCGGGGTCAACGTGATCAGCCACGGCAAACGCTTTGATCAGTCGAAGCAGTAAATCTTTGTCTGATTTGTGAACCTGGATAGCCTTCTCGACCAATTGATTTAATTTATTGCTGTCAAACTCAGGATATCCTTCTCGGAAATTCGCTACACCCTGGGACCACATTTGACTATCCCAATTGGACAAGAACATCTTAAATCCAGTCTTCTCTTTAATCGCTTTTGCTTTGTCTCGCTCAAACAATACGTTCTTGAAAAAATGAAGTTCTTCCGGAAATACAACCAGTTGGGGATGTCCATCCAGAAGGGATAAAAGAAGGGTAGTTCCGGACTTATGGAAGCCGCTGATAAAAACTGGCCGATTTAGATAATACGAGTGATTGTTCATCGAGTATTTTCTAGCCTCTTTTCCAAAGGTTTGATGAATCAATTGAGATCTTCTATGCATCCCAGACGGGAGTGGGTTGGAGGAATATGTCTCATCAGATAAGGTGTTGGCTGTGTTCTTAGTAAGAAGGTTTGCAATCAATCCAAGGGTTAACCACCACATTCCATACCCGAATCCGATCCACATCTGTGAGAAGTTATTTACAATCAGATGATTGAGAATAACCAACCATAATAGGAATAATAGTTTCTTATTCCAGAAGCCCTCCGCTGGTATTTGATGTTTCATTCTGATCGTCTCGAAAAGCCACCATATGACCGGGGTCAAGAAGAGTGTAAGACCAAGGATCCCCTGTTCAGCTAAGGTAGTTAAGTACAGGTTGTGAGAAGCAGTATCTCTCCGAGCGTCTACGAGGTCCCTCACCCGTTCTTGGAAAGGCCGGTCGTAATAACTGAAGTTACCATAACCCCAGCCGAGGACTGGTTTCGCCTCAAACATACGGTAAGCAGCCAATACAGTTGGCAAGCGGCTCAGCGCGGAATCTCGTTCGTTGAGACGTTCGGAAGGATCATAAAAATAACCAACATAGAGAGTTCCTACAATAAGAATAGCTGTAGGGACAACAACGAGGGCCCACCGTAGCATAAACTTCGGGTATAGATAAATTAATCCTAAAAGAACGAGGATACCCGCTAACCAGCTCGCACGTGAAAATGAAATAAATATACAGAAGATAGAGAGAGAGAAAACGCAGAGATAGATTGTGCGAATTAGGCCAGGTTTGCGATCGAATGCCGAATGCAGGAGAAGTAAACCCGCAAAGACCATTGCCGATGTAAAGACGCTTGGTGTGACCAGCGATCCGGTTGTTCGTTGATCTTCCAGACGCAGCCACTCTTGAGGTAGGAATTGAGGTGCTAGCCAGGAGAGAATGCCGATCGATGCTTGAGTAACCCCCAGGAAAAAGATGGCTGGCACAAGCTGTTTGAGCTCTTTTTCACCTGGCATGGATAAGCGGATAATCAAGTATAGGAACATGGGGCTGACGACGCGGTCATAAAAAAGGTAAGCTGTGGACTGAGGGGTCTTGTTATAGAGGGCAATGGAGAACAGACTTGCACAGACATATCCGATCATGGCAAGCTCAGCCAGACCAAGTTGGGGAAATTTCCGTATCCTCATGAGATAGCCGATGGCCAGTACTCCCACAGCAACGGGTGGCAGCGCGCGATGGACCATCCAGTACACCATGCGCCCAGACATCGTAGGTGTTGTCATTAAAAATGGGTCGAGAAGCAGCCAGATCATTACTGCAATAATAGGATATCTGAATAATAGAATAGCCGCGGGTAGGATGAAAACCAGCCCAAAGGCGAGTTGCCATCGGCCCGAAACGAGTAAACTAGCAGAAATGACTCCCAGGACAAGCCCAAGCAACACGAAAACCAGGGAGGGACCAGCTATTGGCACCCTTGACCTATACCGGGAAAGTGTGAGGAAATCTCGTAAAGAAATCATTGCTTTTTAATCTGTTCAAATTCGGCTAACGAAAGTACTGAACCTTCTCTGAAGTCGGGAGAGTATCAACCGGTCCTCTGGAGCCAATCCCAAACTAAGGCTCACGCTTACGTAAACGGCAATCATAACAAGTAGACTTATACCGGTATAAAATAATTTCTCTTGAACCGGCAGTATTTGGTTTATCGTAAAAGCCGCAGTAAATGCTGCTGCACCGGCCAAGAGTGTCTTAATGAAAGTTTTGTTGTAGGGAAGTATATGAAACAGGATCCAAATCTCTAGCAGGATGATCAAATTGACGATAATTTCAACACATAATGCAGCAACCGCGGCGCCAATAATGCCCCAAAGGGAGATGAACACAAAACTAAAGCCTATTGAGCAGATCATTCTAATAAACGTGTTCAACAATTTCAATTTTGAATAACCTGTCATGTCGATAATTGCGGCACACATTCCGGTTCCGATATTGACCAGATTTGCGAAGGCCAAGATCGATAAGGCGCTGGCTCCGTAGACGAAGCTTTTCCCAAAAATAGACAGGATCGGCACGGGAAACAGCACCATGATCAGAAATACAGGAAAATTAACGATCAGAATCCACTTCGTGGTGGTCTGATACAGGCGACCCATCTGCTCGTGATCACCGCGATCGTGGAGCTCTGCAATCAGTGGCCTGGCAGCTTCTGTGATCGAGCCGTGAAGCATTTGACCAAGCACGTTTACTTGATTTACAACACTAAATATCCCCACATTTTGAATTGTACTTAATGAGCCCAATAAAATAGTCTGGACATTTCCCCGAAAAGTTACCATCAATTGAGCCAACCAAAGAGGCAGGGAAAAACCTAAAATTGTGCGTATATCTCCTCTACTGACGCCTAGCTGTCGCTTCAACGAGAATTGCTTATGCAAAAAATACAGGAGGAAGATGGAAGCAAAACCGTCTGCCAATCCGAACGTGAGGATTGCCTTGGCCGGGTTCATGCCAGTAAAGCTCAATATGATTATTAAGATTAAACGGATCACTGGTTGAGCAATATTCTGGGCTATCACCATGTGGTGCATTTTCTTGAAGCCGCGTGTAGCACCTGCCAGGACATCACTTAAGACCAGAAAAGGAACAATCAGGCTTACGAGCTGCAGTAGAGGAGCTAACTCGGGTCTATCGAAGACTTGAATTGCGATCGGATATGCTAATGCAAACAAGCCCGTTGCTGTTAACACACTGAGTAGGACGGATAATCCAATACCCACCTGAAGCGTTCCCCACACTCCTGCCTCATCCCGCCGGCTGGCTGCGATCGCGATATAACGTACCAGGGCAGAATCCAGTCCAAGTATGGCAATGCCTATGGCGATGCTCGCTGTGCTGAGCGCCACGTTGTAGAGGCCATACTGCTCCGCGCTTAAAAGCCGAGCGAGCAGAATAACCGTGACGAGCCGGGAAAGGGTTAAAAATAACTTCCCTCCATAAACAATGCCTCCACCTTTTGCAACGCTGAGCAAATTTCGCTCAAAAGAGGCGGGAGAAGTTTGGTTGGTGTGAATGTTTTCTACTTTATCCATATAATAAGAGAGATCTTTGTATGTGGGATTTCTATCAGTAACTACTTATGCTTATAATTAAAAATCATCTTTACTATTCCTCTTATTGCAAAAACCGTAAATATTTCCACTTGACTTTTCGCATCAAACTAAAAAACTCATACTCAGCCTGATCGCGCCAATTGAGCGAATAATCACCCCATTCGGGGGGAAATTCGTAGCCCCATTGTTT
>Ga0105104_10002213_pt1 | contig 14307 bp, 15 predicted proteins | sample PPLLaktember2015_3_FD_87034 | JGI IMG/M metagenome (GOLD analysis project Ga0105104, IMG submission 87034) | Freshwater sediment microbial communities from Prairie Pothole Lake near Jamestown, North Dakota, USA - PPLs Lake P7 Core (6) Depth... | ecosystem: Environmental > Aquatic > Freshwater >... | reverse complement strand
GGTAATTTACCAATTAGCTCACATTAAGTATTTATTAAATATCATGCTACCGCTTACGTTGAAGTCGAAAATCCTATGAAGGAAATACAAATATTTGTTCCAGATCAGGCGCTGAAGGATGTAAATGACATTCTTAAGAAGGCAGAAGTTGGAGGAATGAGTCATTACAGGATCCATGGCAGAGGAAGTTCAAAATCGGAAGAAGTCGCAGTGGGTTTGGGTACAATGAGGTATACACCTGAATTTAATCCAAGAACAAAGATCGAAGTTGTCGTTAGAGATGACCAAGTTGATAGCCTCATTTACAAGATTGCAGACAAACTACGTGCTAGTGATATTGTTGGAAAGATATTTGTGTTAGACGTTCCCATTGCATTGGATATAAGAACAAATAAGACAGGGGAATCAGCACTTTGAGGTGCTGCAACAGTCTTTCGCTTGCGGGATATAAGTAATACTCATTGAGCCTTCAAATCAAAAGGTCGTAATCATCTAAAGGTATACGGTGTGAGGATAGCTATGCTGAACGAGTTACCATTTCGACATTTGAAATGTCTCACTGGTTTTGATAACATCATACGCGCCAGAAAGTGGTATTACCTTAGTAGATATTTAGCTGCTATGCCAAAGGGGACATGAAATGTAAACTTGTCTGTCATCGGATCATAAATCATATAGGTAGACGACAAATCTACGTTGTTGAAATTCTTATTGACTATTCCATTACTAACATTTACATTTCTAGCTAGCATAACTGGGAAGTCGATTCTTGTATTATTGATTTGATCAGTATCATCAGTTATCTGCTTTGCGCTCGCATTTACCTCGATATCTGTAGCTGAGATGTTAAAACCCAATAGATTATACTTAAGAGTAGGAATTGTGAATTTTAATGGCCCAGAGTCACTCACTATTTCACGCTTAAGGGTTTCATTCGGAAAGATCTGGTTTGCATCGATTTCTACTGTATGTTCAAATAGGTTTGCAAGGTTCAAAGAATTACCTTCAAAAATATCAATTATATTGTCAAACATGACTGGAGTAAATATACCATTACCATTATCAAATTCAAATATAATTAATTCATGCCGTGTGTCTGCAAGTAGCCATTGAATATTACAACTAGCAAGTACCAGAAGTGACAAAGACAATGACAAAAAAGAAAAGACCTTCATCAATTCATAAATTTTTTGCATAGGTATTTCCCCAATTAGTACGAATATCTTTAGCGAGCTTTTCATCTCCATCCGTTGTTCAAGCTCCCGTTACTATCAACGCAGTAGACATGGGTCCGATCTACTCCTGGATCTATTACAAGTCATTCCAAGAGCTAATATAGCAAGAAAGTAGATAAGGATTTAGAGGACGCTAATAATAATTTATATTCTTGCCCAAGCCATTTTACCGACTGTAATGAATGAGCTTTATTTCAGGATCCTACTTTCAGGCGTTATTAATTTTGTGTAGCAGAGGAGTGATACCAAATCTTACCACAAATCACTTTATTATTGCATTCACTTTAATTTCATGCATCATACTATACATTGCAGGACATCTTTCTTCTGCTAATCTAATTATTTCTTCTAACTGCTGCTTGTCTGCATCTTGACTTTCTGCTTCAATCTGAAACTCAATTCCTTCAGTTATTGGTTCGTCAGCTATATCAAACGTCTTTGCAAAATTAATGTTACATTGTGCATTCACATTGATTTTGTAGAGTCTTATTCCTTTAGAGGAGGCTACAGTTACAAATGTTGCAATTAAACAGGATGTAATTCCTGCCACACAATATGCCATAGGTCCAAGTCTGTTTCCATTACCACCAAGAAATGAAGGAGAATCAATTTCAATTACTTGTTTCCCTTTCTCATACGCTAATTCTGTCTTGAATTGATATGGTTTATCAGGATTCAAGTTCCATTCAGCTGCTAACTTAACTGGTCTTCTCAAGGTAGAGAGATCATTTCTTCCTTCTTCAAGAGTCTTTGATATTTTATTTAAATCTACATTGTTGGTAATGTTGGACATTTACATTCTTGTAGTAGTAGTAGTGTTAGATATACTTGCTTACTTGGAAACTCTACGACATTCTTCTGCACATCTGTGACATATCTCAGCGCACTGTCTACAATGATCCGTGTTCATATGTTTCTCACATTCTTCTGCATTTGCGTCACATACTTCAGCGCATAAGCTGCAAACTTTCTTCGAGTAATCGCCACCAGACATAACCAACGATGCTGCTGCGCAAGTATGAGAGCACGTAAGACAAAGCTCTATGCATCTTGTCATCGATTTTACATCTTCACCATGCAGACATCTAACAGCACACATCTCACATGATTCAAAACACTCGTTGCATGCATCTATACATGTACGATACATCTGGCTCTGTAATTTTGCCATATCTGATTCTGATCATTGAGATAGTTAACTACTTCTGTTTACAAATGTAAATTTTAATAATTTGAAATCCATTTGTTAATTCATGCCAATTAAGCTACGAGATACTGATATTGCTGTCTTGAACGCTTTGTTGAAGGATGGGCGCAAGTCATTAAGTCAAATCTCCAATGAGACAGGAATAAGTACGTCCACAGTTAAGAATAGATTCAATAGACTCGTCAATCTATGAGTGATAAAGTCAATTCGCCCAGTTCTTGATTTAACCAAAATGGTAAAATATACGTGAAAGTAGTAAAATATCACTAGAGATTTGATTCGTCAAGTGAACAAAAACATAAGTAAAGCGATGTATAACTAGACATTCCAAAGAACAAAGAGGCTTTATGTAAGTGACGTGAGGTTGTGTATAATTGGCTACTGTTATCCCCATTCCGATTGAAAATCCAGTTATCTTTATTTTTTGCAAACCTGTTCGCTAACTAGTGTAGTTGCGTGTTTAAATCATTTAGTGTCTTGGGTGGTTTTGTCCCATGTCCAAATACTTCTTGCAACATATTGCATTCTATGTAGTTTTGTAAGGAGGAATTCAACGAGCATTTTGTAATGCAGTTGAACCATTGGATAAACATCACCAGTTCGACAGGAACATGTTTCTGTAGATATACACTAAATGATCTAATGACGTAACAGACTTAAACCTAAATGTATTACTATAGATACGAGGCTTGAATACGCAATCATGACAGGGAAGGCGACCGCTGGTTTTCATCCGCTTTCATGGTCGCCCTACCTACTGATCAAATTAAGATGGAATGTGATCTAATGTGATCTAATAACCCAATAATCCGTGGCAGTCTGCCATTTCTCTAATATTCTTCAAATTGCTCTACGAACCGATATCGCGGTAGGCTTTAAGCCTATTCCTCCCAGAGGTCGCTTAACCCGAACCTATATCCTTGAAGAAAGAGAAGAGTCCTGGATATGGGTTTCCATTCCCTTTCATGTCACCATAACATTGATAGTATTTGAATAATACTAAAGCCCTACTCTTTTAATACAACGGAGTTGAATATTCTCTCTCAATAATTTACAATTTAATGAGATTGTATTTTCTGTTCATCTGAATTCTTGGCAGTGCGAGACTACGCCAATTGACGAAAACGACTTATGGCTTACATCAATTTTAATCTTAGCCAATTCGTCCTGCATCAGGGCGAATTTCAAAAATTGCTATATTGTTGCCTTTGAAAACCAGTTTCTAGTTATAACTTAAAAATAAAATGTTGTTGATATTTCAATATTGAACATTATTTCTCAGCATTCTTGCAAACATCGCTTTTTATAATATTGTGTTGTTAATATTACAACACTTGTAATTCATGGGTATGGCGGCCACAAATACCTCCGAATCCTATGGTCCGCCTACCCCTTCTGTTATTACGTAAAGTAACGAGTGTTATTTGTCGAGGTGACAAAAAAATTGCTGTCAACATGCCGCTAGAAATGACCAAATCTACACTTGCATCAGATAAGAAGGCCTGGCTATACCAATAGTTTCTAAATCGAAATTCTATGTGTTTCATACACACTCTATAAGAACAGTAAAGTAGAACACTAGGACGAGTATACCTATAGATATAATATATATGCATGTTCGTCTTACAGAATTAGCACTTTATGATTTCAAGTAAATGGGATACTGCATCTAAAAGAGGAGAAGTCTGTGGGATTGTCGACTGTCAAAATGAGCCTACAAATAGATGTTCGAAGTGTTATTCCTACTATTGTAATGACCATGTGAATCTACATTTTGACAGAAGCTAATAGTATCATATATGGGATTATTGAAACAACAAAAATATAGAACATGTCTTGCTAAGGTCTGATTTTGATAGCTATGCTTAGGGAAGCACCACTTTTCCAGATAATGGTATGCAGCCTCACCCCTGCCTCGATTCATGTAATTCTCCCATTGTTCTCGCAAAATATAGGATATGCTGAAGTTTTAGCAAGTCATTCAAGTGTGTTTTCTGTTTTCGTCTTCGGAACATTCTTACTGTTCGGACATAATCTCGGGATAAATCAACAGAATGTTCACTCTCCTCTTTATACTCAGGAAGGACAGCGTTTACACTTTTGTGGATTACGAAACGCAACATCTTTCTTAACATATTGGTTTTCTTAGACGTTATCGTGGTATTTGCGTTAGCGTTCATAGGAGTAAGCGATGCATCCAAGATCTAAATGATCTATTTCGAGATCTACAAGAGCATATTTAGGATAACGGTAATTCGAAGCGAGTCTTGACAGAAATTTTCGAGTGCTATCAAGTTTACAAAATCCTAAGTGAGAATCTACTTTAGGTGTATCTTCCAGTTGGGATTAAAACATCATGTGTTTGAATAGCACTGTTAAAAACAGATTCGTATACACCTATATAGCGAAATATGTATCAAACTACTTTATATATGACTGCCTTAATTAGCTTTTCTTGATGATAATCATGCATATTGAAATATATTAATAATAAGAGTAGTAGTAGTAGTCATGGTAGTCATCTTGAAATCACTCTTTTTCTATCCCTAACAATAATAGAGGATGTATAGGCAATTTGAATAGTCTTTATTCTACTGTAACTGATCTTTTCGGTGTCAAGGAAAGAAAATATCGGATCACCAGAAAGGACAGATCACAATCTATTTCATCCATTCTTGAGTTATTAAACGACCCACCCATTGAGGCAAAGTAATATCGTTCAGAAATCTGGTTTAACCTATAAACAAGTCAAAAAATACTTGACATTATTAACAAGATGTGATTTAGTATATTATAATGAACATGATTTAACGTACAAGACTACATCAAAGGGGCTACATTATCTTAACTTGCAAAATAGGTTGATTGAGTTGTTACCACCAGCTAACACTAAATCAGCCCAATGAACTGATGAATGGTGGAATCAATTAATTTCTCATTATGACTTATAGCAATGTGGAAGAAGGAGATATAGGCATCCAGACTATGAGGTGACGACATGATTCAAATTTACGAGTTGGATAACAAATACGATCTCAATTGAGTGTCAAACCGATTCCAGATGGATATCATACTGTGACCCCTTATTTGGTTGTAGAAGGTGCATTAAAACTCATAGATTTCCTAAGAGAGGCTTTCAAGGCAACAGAAATATATCGCCTAACTCGTCCTGATGGCAAGGTAGGACATGCTGAAGTCAGGATAGGGGATTCGGTTATCATGTTAGGTGATATGGGAGGAAGTGGAAATCCATGCCTAGTTCAATTTATCTGTATGTACCCGCTTACAGACAGGCAATTGATGCTGGTGCCATTTCATTGATGGAACCAGCAGATCAATTCTATGGCGATCGAAGTGCCGGAGTGTGTGATCCATTTGGAAATCATTGGTTATTTGTAACACATGTTAAAGATGTACCTGCTAAGGAACTTGCCAGACGTGAGCAAGAATTCCATAAAAAGGAATCATAGAGCTGATCCTGCCCAAATCAAGAATTACTTAACTGACGCTATCAAAGCACTGGATAGTGGTAACAACACAAGAGCGTTAATGCAAGTAGAATTGGCTGGAGATCAGTTGGAACCCTTGGTAGGAGCCTCTGTTTCTAGCATTGTAGGTGAAGAGGAGGGAGAAGTCGAAGAGGGATCAGGAGAAGATTTGGATGAGCCGGGAGACATTGATATTAACGACGACGAGGAAGATTCGCCCTAGTCATTAATGCCAGAGAATTGGTGATTACGGTCTTACCCCCTCCTTATTTTTCTTAAGATTGACATTGATTTTGGATACCTGTTAGGAAGTAATATTACGCGCATTACATAAAATTATTTAATAAATAGTAATGATTAATCTATCTGCTGAGTCTTTTGAATGGCGGTCTCGGAAATATGACTTTCACAGGATGCCGTATCGCAGGTTGGATCATTACTATTTCCCCCTTGTCCATATGAACAATATTGTTTTTGGTTATGTCATCTAGCATCGCATAAGGGCTTTTAGACAATTCAGACATTCCAAGTTTCGCAATCATGTGGATTCCTGTATTGTCATGTAAGATAGGATCAACTGCGCTTTTAAATTGCTGAGCTGATAAAAGGATGGTATCCCTCGATTTACCAGCTATCAATGTTTTTGTAATCTGTTCTGCTACTGAGGTCCGTCTGCCCATCGGATAAGCCTGTGGAAGAAATCGATTTATCTCATCTATAAATATCAAAAGGTACTTTGGGCGTCGACTCTGTTCTACGCTCCTTGTAATCTGACCGTCCGCGTCGTAAACATGCCTAACATCTTCAAAATTAGAGCGAGAGGAATATAACTCGTCGATATTTTTCATGACGTCACCGATAACTAATGATTGCTCTTCAACAGTAGGAATCATAGCAATATCAATGACGAATACGTCTCCAGCTTTTATTTTTTTTATTTCATTTCCTATGTAAGTGCTGGTCTCTCTTTTACCAGTAAACATTGAAGATCTCATGTATTTTTGCAGTAATCCAGAGAAATGCAGATATGTCGATTTATGAGTTATTATTTCTGAAGGGTAGTCCTTGTACTTGACCAGATCTGACCACGTTGTTACTGCTACTCCATCCTTATCCTTAAGGGGCCACGATTCATAAATATAATTAATTATTGCAGACAGGTTATATCGTGGATCGTATGTTTCGGAGGAAAGTAAAAGATCGAGTCTATCATATATGTCACTCAATTCGAAGGAATATGTTCTATAGTTTGAAGGGATGTGAACTGATATAGGCTTCCCATCTATACCTCTAGGAAGGAAATAGGTAACATTGCTGAATGGATCAGGGGATATTTGTAAGAGATCGTACAACCCTTTATCTCTGTCCGTAACCGTTCCCTGTGCCTCATCTATATATAAGAGATCATCTTCGCGCGTATTAAATACAATGATAGCTACTTCGTTTTTCTTGATCAATTTTTGGTATAAAGAATGTAATAGGAAGAGCAGATAGGATGTTTTGAGATTCCCTGAGATTCCTGACGCGTTGATGTGTGCAGCATCTGGTCCTGCTAGATATGACATGGCCATTGGTACCGCTATTTTATTCCCATTGGTCATTTCTATTACCCCAGCCATGACTGGGTCTTCCATTTTTGGGATCCCCAGCGCTAAAAGAATTTCATCACTATTTGCGAAGGCTACCGATGCATTAATCCCAACCGGCATTCTAACAATTACACGATTATTATTATTACTCCTGTCATCTTCCCCTTTCTTCTTATTCTGAAAATTTGCCATTACAGCTACTCTTGCAATCCTTGTTCCGTGAACTTGATAATCTCTATCACCAATCCCTGCGCCTTCTGCATCATGATGATCAGAGATGGATGGTATATCTCCATTCGACTTCTGCTTAATGCTATGAATATTAGATACAGTTCGCAATTCCTTTATGATGCCAATTGTGCGGGTGTTGAAAATATTGTCGACACATACAAAATCAAATGGTCCTGCAATTACGTTAGGAAAAATCGAGAACCAAAATTCGTCCATAGTTATGGTGAATTTCTCTGATTCGACTGTTCTACCGATTCTATTTCCTTGTTCTACATTCACATTCTTTGCTAAACCTTCAGTAGTCAAAACCTCAATTATTCATATATATATTTATTATCTATAAAGGTCCTCTATATAGTTGATTTAGACCATTATCCAGCTTCTCTTTGTGTCAATGAGGGATGGATATCGCATCATAATCATTTATTTAAAATAGTACAATATATGATTAATGAAGGTTGGCAAACAGTATATTCTCATTCCAAGAAATGAAAAACTTGATAAGAATCTCCACTGCTATTTAGGACAGAATCCTTAGTACAAACCGAACATTTTCTGCAGTTGGCACATATTAATCTCGCTATGTAATCGCAATGAGCACATATTTCGGTGTTCCTATTTCTAACGAAGGCATGCATAATGATTTTACATGCATAGTACTAAGAATAAAATCTATACTATATACTGTTACGCTGAGGATAGCTCACTATGTGATTACCTGTAGATCATATACTACAAAAAATGACAAACTGCACCCTCATATTTCTTAAGTTGATCCTATCGCTTTGATTTTTGCCATTGGGCATTATCATATGTTCTATTAGAAGGGAATTCTATCATAGACTTGTTATTTTTTTTAGATCCCTTAATAGCATCAAAATTTCTAGGCAATAGTCAGTCTTCTTCTAGTTTGAATACATTTGTACTATTAAAGGTAGCTGATGGCCCTCTTGTGACACTAAGAATCTAACATAATTAGTACATGCTGGCCTTCAATGTGCTGATAGATAATTTGTCTCTACGACCAATCGATTGGAACCAAGAATCATCAGTAGAGGTGCTTAGTCATTCCTAGTTGTTGCAGTATATATTCCATGGAAAATCCTTACTGTACTTGATTCGTCCGAAGGACCAAATGAGAGGTATTCAGGAGATTTGACCTCCACATCTTCAGTATTAGTGCTGGTGAAGGCACTAATTGCATCGTACTTTTGTACTTTATTCTTTAACAGAGGGCCACCGGTCATAGTTAAACGCTCCTAAACCCACATACGGTAATTTAGAGGAAAGCATCAGTATAACCGATAAGTTTGTCCTCTGATAGAACTCATGTATGTGGGCAATACTCCAATAGTTTCCAATTGGATCCCTGACATCGCCGCTGATATCTCTATGTAATAGATATGTTAGCTCCACCAAGGATGTAACCCCAAACTCACTTAGCGATCCAAAATCTACACAATGATGCGACTAAACTCTCCCATAATGAAATTGGTTCCTGGAGTGATAAGGTCCACTGATTGTTTGTAAAGTCGTTCCATATTTTCATCATTTCTCATTTTTGCCTCGACTTCGTCTCGGTGCTTTCGATCTTTATAAAATATTAGTTCCATCCAAACCTCGTCGTCTTGATTAGCCAGAACAGATTTAGCTATGTTAGTGATACCCTCCATAGGAGCCTCAGTAGTGCTTAGCTGAAAAACTAAATGTGTAGCCCCATACTTTCTCATTGTCCCGACGAATTGCTTATTGAGCTGTACCATTGCATCATGGTTCTTTTTAGGTACTCGGTAAACGAAGTGCGCTACTTCCCTCCCGATTCCCTGCTCTATCTCTGTCATGTTCGACTTACTCATGCCTAATAGTATACTGTGTATAGTATAAAAAGTGGTAAGGGATCAAAAGTATAGTTGAGGCAGCACCGGTATACAATCCTGAATTGGATATCAATCAATCCCTCGTGCATATTCCGTATTCCCAACTGACTTAATTGATATTAAGCGTACTAATTGATAGAGCTTTATCGATACTAATTCCAGTATCAATAATATTGTTATAAAGTATCTGTGCATGCATTACTTTTGGGACATGTCCAGTATTTAACCCTCAATTGTATAGTTCATTTTGAATTTGATTTTAACTATTGTGGATATTGTGCCAGAATTCAGGTCGAATCTTTTGTAAAGTATTGTTTGCCACCTTACGAATCGAACGCCTCAAGTCTAGACTTATCGCTGTGGGCGTTTCGAGTATGTTAAGAATTCATTCTTCATTTCTTGATTTTTTTGGGTGTCATTAGCTTTTTCTTTTAAACCTTTCTTTAATTTAAAGCTTAAAATTATGAAGCAGCCCCATTTTGTTGTGGTGTGGCTGTAGATTAAAATAAGATAGACAACAACAACCAAATCGTCTGTCAATATCAAATCCTTGGTTGTTATATCTTTTTCTTTAACTGCGTTTATACTATATTATGAAGACGGCCGCCGCATTATACAGTACTACTTATAGGAACACAAAATTGCTGATTGATTGGTGAGTCTCGTACGCTGGAAAGGGATGGTCTTACGTCAATGGCACCGAAAATTTCAACACATGGGCCATATCTGTTATCTAAATACTCTGGCATGATCCTTTGCGAAGTCTTTGAAAAAAATAGGTTTTTTCCCAGTAATTTCCTCAACTACGCTGGTAACTGGTGAAAAATACCCTTTTCTCAAATTACTATAAGCCTCTAAGATCATATTTATAAGCCAATCATCCAGACCGATGTCCTTCATCGATTTGAAAGCATTATTATTAGATACGCTTACATAAGTTATTTTTTTACCCACTTGCTCAGACAAAATATTAACAGCATCATCATAAGAAAGTGCTTCTGGTCCTGTAATATCGTATGTTTTACTATTATGCTTGCCATCATTATTGTTAGTAAGCGCTTGAACTGCAACTGCTGCAATATCGCGAGCATCAACAAAGCTGACTTTACCATCTCCAGCTGGTAGGGAAAGAACACCTTGCTCCTTAATTGCATGAGAATAGAAATTAACAAAGTTTTGCATGAATGCATTAGGGCGAAGAAATGTATATGCGATACCAGAGTCTTCTATCATTTTCTCCACTTGTCTATGCAACCGTCCTCCTGGCTCAAAATCTGCTCCGATCACAGATAATTTGACTATGTGTTTGATATTTCCTGCATTCTTAATCTCTGCCAACATGTTAGAGGAATGTTGTACCATATCAGATTGAAATGGTGTAAGTAGAAAAACCTTATCGGTGGATTTAAGGGCTTCTCTCAGGGTTTCTGGTTTATTGAAATCAACCTGAGTAGATTTTATCCTGTCATCTTCAATAATTTTTTCCAGCTTTTGCAACGAATGACCAGCAGTTTTAATACTGACTTCTGAATTAATGCCTACAAGTTGTCTTATAACTTCGCCTCCGACCGTGCCAGTAGCACCCGTTATCAGAATAGTTTCAACCATGTCGACAAAATCATTTCTAGTTGGAACTATTTATCAGTGGTGGCGTTCATAGAACATTTTACATAAACCCCTATTTACTCATGGAACAAGATTGTCCCCAAATACGCTGAGAGTTGAAGAAGGGAGTATAATGAAATGGGATTATCTTTAATCCCATTTCAAAGAAGTGCTGGTGTGTAATCCAAAACCCAAAGCACAATACCTATAAAAATAACAAACTCCCAAATAAGATATGTCTGACATACAGGCAAATGGTGATAATGCTGGAACAAGCGGCAGAAGAGATGACGTAGGTACGTATGCCGCACTGATCGAACGATATCTTGAGAATGAAACGGTCCCACATTCGGAAAGCGAAATTGCCAAAGAGGTTCTGAAAGTTGCATTGGACACCGATGATGATATTCCCTCCTCCACAAAGGATCTCGATACGTTGACTGAGATTAAAGAATCACTTCGAATGCTAGTATCACAAAAAAAGATTTTCCAATCATTAGTTCTAGATCCTAAGACAAAAGAGGAAACGGTGTACTATTCGTTTAGGAGGCAAACAACTGACGCATAACCTAAGGAGAGCTTATATCTTTATATCGTCCAGTCAAGTTAGACAGAGGTGATTTAATATACCCGTCACCTCAGATCAGAGAACTACTATTCTTAGCTTGTAGGTTGATGATAACAATGAGATGGATTTGCATTCACTGTAACAGCGTAATGGATCATACTAATTTTACAGAGTTCATAAAGCAAAGCGACAACGACAAAAACAGCAATCAAGAAGCGAAAGTAGAATACCACGCCTGGCGTACTCTGCCCGACTGACTATCTAATGTCAGAACTGCAACGAAATCCTGAGTGCATCCACCAGATTATCGTGTGAAGTTGCTTTCTTATCTAGTGAACCCTCACAGAATTACTATCAACTTTAGAAAGCATTATTATGTTAGCTAACTTGATAGATGTTATGAGAGAACTGATGGAAGAGAAAAATGGGCTAGTTAGAGAAAATCTGAATAATATCACAAAAGCCAACAACAATATTCTCAATAATCTTTCAAATCAAATGAAGGAGAGAAAGTTGAACGCCGGCGAAGTCGGAGGGCTTTTCAATAGTTGCAAGGCCATGGCAAATATGGGTAGCGAATCTACACTAGAGATGAATAGCCAGGATAAAGTCCAGTACGCAAAGTTATGGTTCCAAAATGCGGAACAAATAAGAACTACTTTGGAGGTAGGTTACGGGTCTCAATTAAAAGATGTGGACGAACAATTAAGCGTTATCAAAGAAGAAATTAGACAGGTAGATGAAAAACTAAAGATTGTCGATGATGAGGCGGAAAGAGAAAGACCTATTAGCGAAATGGCTGACGGAATGACTGCTACTGCGTCACCCTCCTAAACACTAATGCCAAAAGAGTAAAGACATTCTAAACGCATTCATGGGGCCATCATGCGAAGTTGCTTCCTTGTTTAGATCACCTTCGCCATTCTCTAATGCTGTCCTGTGCTTCGGCTAACGAATGTGGTCCAAGGGGTGGAGAGATCATTAACACATTCGCAACAAATTGTTTGAACGACCACGACCAGATATAAGATAGTGATGGAGCAGCCGTAGTCTCAAACCCATCGCAGCAAAACGAAGCAAACAACTAATGTAGTTTGTATCATTCATTCACCTTTATTTTTTTGCTCTAAAAAGAACAGATAAAACTAATATTAAAGTAAAAAAATAATCTTGCCTCTATAACCCTTTATAATGTTTCTTTCGTATTTGCATAATATCATATGATATCGTCTGAGCCTTCAATCCATGTCGAACCTCACATAAAAGAAAGTAACTACATTAGAGATCTAGTTTTTGGATTTGGGGATGGAGTTAACACCTCTTTAGGAATTATTGCGGGAGTTGGGGGAGCAATAATAGCTGCTGACATTGTAATTCTGGCTGCGCTCATAGGAATGTTTACAGGTGCAAAGGCGATGGCCGTACAAAATTATCTAGCTGTGAAGTCACAGAGACAAATATTGGAATCAGAAATAAAGCGAGAGAGATTTGAAATAGAGAACACTCCAGAGAAAGAGAGACAAGAAATTGAACTAATATACAAATCGAAAGGATTTGAAGGTGCGGATCTGAAAAGAGTAGTTGATAAAATAACTTCTAACAAAGAAGTCTGGCTTAAGACTATGCTTACGGAGGAACTAGGTCTTAATCTGGAGATACTAGGGAACCCATTGAAAGGTGCGTTAGTTATGTTTGGTTCATTTTTGCTTGGTGGAATTCTTCCAATTCTTCCGTACTTTGTGGTTAAGTTTGGACTCATGTCATCAAGTACGGCTATCGTAATAGCAATTTTGATAAGTATTATTTCCTCTTTCATAGTTGGCGCAATAAAGGCTCGTATAGCGCAGATGAGCATCATAAAAGGCGGAATTGAAATGGCTGCACTAGGTACTGGAATAGCACTAGTTGGCTATGGTATAGGGGCTGAATTAGCCAGATTGGGTATAGTAACTGTACAATGATTTTTCTTCTTTCATCCTAGTGCCTCAGGGAATCTCTACATCCATTAGGAGGGCCGACAATAAATTAGATAAAGGATCAAGTTTAACTTGAGAGGAAACTTAATTTACGAATATTCTTATGAAAGCAAGCGAGATCAATAATGCCATGAAAGAAATCCTAGTGTCAGTATCAGACGAACTATACGAGGCAATTGAATATGAAAGAGATTCACGCAAACTAAGGACTGTTTCTGAAATGGTAAGAGTAATACTTACCGAATTTTTTAGGAATAAGATTGATTAATGTCCTTAGATATCCGACACAGAATCGCAATTAAATCTAATGAAATCCTCCCTGGCTGTCACTATTGTACTCTTCATAATAGATGAAATAGCATCAACTATTTCCAGAGAAGTTGGTGTCTTTCTATTCTCGTCATCTTATCTCCCATCTGCATTCAATTGCATTCAATAATAAAATTCCAAACTCATGTGTTATTGACTAGTGGTCCAATGCTGGTAGCTGGATAGACAGCTATATCTACAAAGCTTAATACGTATATGTAG
>Ga0105104_10002212_pt1 | contig 14308 bp, 15 predicted proteins | sample PPLLaktember2015_3_FD_87034 | JGI IMG/M metagenome (GOLD analysis project Ga0105104, IMG submission 87034) | Freshwater sediment microbial communities from Prairie Pothole Lake near Jamestown, North Dakota, USA - PPLs Lake P7 Core (6) Depth... | ecosystem: Environmental > Aquatic > Freshwater >... | reverse complement strand
TAACCAACCATTAAACATGCTACCCTTCCAAAGTTACTTGATTGCTCTCCCAAAGTACAGAGCTACATCCTGCGTGAGGTAATACTGGTCATTATAACCGCAGAATTCATACCCGAATTTTTGTGCAAGGCGAATGTAAGCTTGATTTTTCGACTGCATCTCCAGGAGCAGGCGCCGAACGCCTCTTTCCAACGCCCAGGCCTGGACCGCCGACAAAAGAGCGGACGCGGCCCCTTTGCGCCGCTGTTCGGGCGCGACGACCAGATCGGTCACCCGGGCCATGCCCGCGGCAGGGTCCTGCGCCGCGCAGACATAGCCGATCGGATTGCCTTCGTGCAGCGCAGCCAGCATGAGGTCCCGGTGCATCCATTGATCGGCCAGGCCCGCCAGGTCACGCGGATACTTGACTTCAATCGCGCGCGGCAGACGCACCTCCCGAAAGCTGGCGGAAACCTGCCCGGACTCACGACGCAGCTCCAGCTGCCAGACGTAGTCACTCAAACACGAGTGATCCAAAGTCATCAGGCGGGGAATATCATTTGCATTTACAGGGCGAATTTCAAAAGAAGGCACGATTCCTCCGGTCACTCGTTCGCGACACGCACCGCGATCACACAAGGCTCGAGCGCCACGCCCACATTATCGGTAATGACGAGGCGCAAAAAATAATAACCGTTTGGAAGAGAGAGGGTGTTCCAGGGTCCAAGCACTTCATTGACAACCGGCTCACGCCCGGCTGAGAGCGTCGCCCAGTTTTGCATCCCCATGGGCGCAACTTCATATTTGAAAAAACCAAAATTGGGAACATTGGCCGTACCGATAATGTCGACGGTCCCCTTTACCACACCACCGGGCTCCGGCTGGGTGATCATGATCTGGTCGGGCACGCAGCCGCTCATCCCGCTTGGCACGGATTGGGTACCCCCCGGCGAAAGCGCAGCCTGAGTCGCGTCCGCCGGCGACAAGCTGGCTGCCGGGGTAATCAGCAAGTCCAGCGTGGGTGTGGCCAGCAGATCGACGGCGGGCAGAGATGGTGCCACGAACACTGCGACGAAGAATTCAACAAAAAAAAGGGACAGCACAAGAAACGCCAGTGCAGTCGCCTGGCCCAGCCTGCGCAAAGCGAATTCGCGCTCGAGCCCATAGACGGAATCGCGCCACTCCCGCCAGGCCCGCCACATTCTTCGAAACGCAAACATGCCCCCGATTGCCAGCAGGATGTAAATGAGCTGGTCATAGCTTGCCAGAGTGCGATAAAAGGGACCCATACCAGTGATGTTTTACAGGGTCGCCAACACGCCTCGTATGATTTTTTCGAGCTTGGGCGCAATGACTTTACCTGCCTCGATGACTTCCTCATGGGTCGTAGCGGTCGAACCATCCAGGTTCGCCTTGTTGCTGATCCCGGAAAGGCCCAGCACACGCAGACCGCCGTGACGGGCGACAATGACCTCCGGCACCGTGGACATGCCGACGGCATCCGCTCCGGCAACCCGCAAAAAGCGCAGGTCGGCCGGGCCCTCGAACGACGGTCCGCTCAACGCGCAATACACACCTTCGCGCAGCAAAACGTTTTCGCGCCCGGCAACCTGCCTCGCAACTGTCATCAATTGACGGTCGTAGGCCTGACTCATATCCGGGAAACGCGGACCCAGCTCGTCGATGTTCGGTCCCATGAGCGGGTTGGCGCCGGTCATACCGACCAAATTCAGGTGGTCGGTGATCAGCATCACGTCTCCCGGTGCAAAGTCCGGGTTGACGCCTCCGGCCGCGTTGGTCACAAACATCGCTTCCAGTCCAAGGCGCAGCATCACCCGCACCGGCAGTGTGACCTGCGACATGCTGTATCCTTCGTAAAAATGAACACGTCCCTGCATGACGAAGACGTTCTTTCCCTCCAGCTCACCGATGACCAGCCGCCCGGCGTGACCCTGCACCGTCGAAACCGGCCAGTTGGGCAGTTCAGCGTACGGGATAATGTCCGCGTTTTGAACCGCATCAGCCAGGCTGTTCAGCCCCGAACCGAGGATGAGTCCCACGCGGGGGTGATGAGAGGTCCGTTTCCGGATCGCATCGGCAGCTTGATCGATTTGCTCGAGAGTTACATAGGTGGTCATAATCGTTTCTTCTTGGTCGACGAAGTAAGGGTCACTTCCCCTCGGTGTTGTCCCTTCTGTAACGAAAAATTATATCAGATATTCATTCCAGCATTTTCAAAGCTGTAAGTAACCTGGGCCGGGTCGATTCGTCGTGTTTTGATAGCCGGTAGAAAAAAAGACGTTTTTGTGCTATCCTTTTAGATATTATGTCGCAGTTCGCATTCAGGAAGGTCCTTCTCCTCGCAGCCGGGATACTGTCGCTTACAGCGCAAAGTATTTTCCTCATCCCGAGCGGGTTGAAACCGCTTTCGCAATATTCCAATTATCCCCGGGGAGGCGTCGCGATTGGAGCGGCGCTTTTCGCGCTCTCGATCGGCGCGTTTGTCACCGCCATAGGATCATATTCCCCCAGATATACCGAGCAGCGGCGGGCAAATTGGAAATTACTGGTTACCCAGATATTTGCTGCTGTGGTCATCTATCTCCTCCTGGACGGCCTCGGCTCAGGTGAACAAGGGACCGGATTCCTTCTCAGCAGCTTTGTAACCATTGTGACCACGTATGGCATCTTTATCCATACGGTCTCCATGCAGGAGCGCCCCTCTCAACCGGTCAGCGCGAATGATGATTTTCAGGCGGATTTCATATTTGATCCCGATGCAAATGTAAGCGCCCTCAAGGAACAAATCGAAGCGCTCACGCACCAGCTGGCCGCGGAAAAGCGCCGCAACGCCCAACTGACGATGCTCAATGAATTAAGCCAGCAGCTGGAGTCCGAACTCGATCCGCCTGTCGCGGCCCAACTGGCGGTGAACACGCTCGAGCGTGCCATGGACTGTACATTCGTGTCTCTCATGACCCCTGAGCCTGGGAAACCGGAATATGTCGTCCTGGCCGCGGCCGGAAGAATGACCAGCGTCATCCCGCCAGGGTACAGACAGGATGCGAACACCGGATTGATCGGGCGCACACACAGACTCAAGAAAACGCAAATGGTAAACGATAGCGGGCTGGACGCCGACTTCATCCCACTGGATAATGACAGCACACTTTCGCTCATCAGCATACCCATTCTGCAGCATGGACACGTAAACGGCATCCTTGAAATCTGCTCGGATAAGAAATATGCCTTCAGCAGTATGGATGCAGCCATCGCGGAAGGAGTGGCTTCGGAATTGATGCGAGCCTGGGAACGTTCAAGCTACCGCCAGCGCCTGACCGAGCTGATTCAGGCCGGTATTTCGCTGACGACCCTGCTCGATCCACAGGCCGCCGTGCAGGAAGTAGCGGTCATCGCCCGCAAAACCCTGGATGCGCGCTTCGTCTTTGTCACGCTGCTCGACCAGCAGGGCAACTTCTCCAGGACGGCATTTGCAGGGGAGGCACCCGCACTCCTGGCCGCCCTCCACGTAAATCCGTCGGATGAACCAATTATGCAGGCGGCGTTTAATGCAACCAAGCCCTTCCGCGTCCGCGATCTGCGCAAGTATTCCAGTGCACGGAAAATCGAAATCGATCATCCGAGCCTGCGCAGCGTACTGGCCATCCCGATCCGTTTGCATCGACTCAGCATTGGGACGATCCTGGCCTTCGGCAAGCAGGAGGGCGTCTTCTTCTCGGAAAACGACGAAACCCTGGCCGACCTGCTTTCCTCCCAGGCCGCGGCCTCCATTGAGAGCTCCTGGCTTTATCAGGAGCTGCGCAGCACCCTGAACATCACCTCGATGCTTTACCAGCTGAGCGTGGACGTCATCCAGACCGAGGAACTGAGCCGGGCGGCCGAGTTGATTTCGCAGGCGGCCCACAAGATGACCAACTCAAAGGAGACGGGCATCGTCCTGATGACCCGCGAGGGGCGCGTCGAAGCGGAAGTGGAGATCGACGCCAAGGGGCTGCACACGCGCCGTGAACACCCCATGGAAACGATCGAACAGGCCATCGAGAGCGGTCAAAGTATTATTGTTTCGGTCGAGAGTGGTTCACTGGTTTGTTACCCGCTTCTGACCCGCGGCCGCACCTACGGTGCCTTATGGATGAACATCCCGGAAAGCCGCGGCCAGAATTTTGCGAACCTGCAGACACTGGCAAACCAGGCTGCGATTGCGCTGGAACGTTCGATCCTTTTATCCGAGTCACGCCGGCAGGCCAAGCAGCTCGAAGCCGCCTACGAGGAACTTGAGATTACCTACGATCGGACGCTGACCGCCCTCATGTCCGCCCTGGATGCCCGCGACCAGGAAACGGAAGGTCACAGCATCCGGGTCAGCCGCCTGGCCTGTCTGCTGGTCGAGGCCATGGGTTTGAGCAATCAACAGGTCAAGGCCTTGGAACGCGGGGCCCTGCTCCACGACATCGGCAAGATCGGCATCAGCGACATCGTCCTGCATAAGCCCAGCAGCCTGACCAACGCGGAATGGAAAGTGATGAGGATCCATCCGGATATCGGCGCGCGCATCGTCGAGGGGATTCCCTTCCTGCAGGATACACTGCCGGTCATCAGGTATCATCACGAGCGCTGGGATGGCAGCGGCTACCCGGTTGGACTGAAGAGTCACGACATCCCCATTCAGGCCCGCATCTTTGCCGTCGCGGATGTGTTCGACGCCCTGACCAGCAAGCGGAGTTATCGCGACCGGTCCAGCGCCGAGGAAGCCATCCAATATATCAGGGAACAGGCGGGCATCCTCTTCGACCCGGACATTGTCGAGGCCCTGACCCGGCTGCCGTATAAGCAATTCGTACAGACGGAAAAGATCGTCGCCTGAGGGGTTAGCGCAGCGCTTTTTGGAATGCAGACACCGTTCTTTCGACCGCCTCATCATCGATCCAGTAATGCGTGACCAGCCGGAAGCGCCGCTCATTTTCGGAATCCACCAGCACCCCAAGAGCCTTCATCATCTCACCGACCTGCAGAGCATTGACTGTGACATCCTCCGCCAGGTTTAAGTAAACCATGTTCGTATAAGGGGAATTCACATCCACGGCCAGCCCTCTGACCTGCCTCAAGCCGTCGGCCATTTTCCTGGCCCGGGCATGATCCTCCTCCAGGCGTTTCGTCATCTTTTCGAGGGAGATAATTCCCGCCGCAGCCACGACCCCGACCTGGCGCATCCCGCCTCCCAGCATCTTGCGGACATGCCGGGCACGCGCAATGAATTTGCCGGCCCCCACCAGTATCGAGCCTATTGGCGCTACAAGTCCCTTGCTCAGGCAGAACATGACCGAATCGGCCGGCTCGACCAGGTCCCTGACCGTTACATTTTGAGCCACCGCGGCATTAAAGATGCGCGCGCCGTCCACATGCAGAAACAGATTGTTGCTGTGAGCCAGCTCGCCCACCTGCCGCGTATAGTCTGCGGTTAGCGAAACGCCGCCGCAGATATTTTGTGTGTTCTCGAGACAGACCAGGCGTGTAATGGGATGGTGTACGTCCTCGCTGCGAATGGAGGCGAGAATATCCTCGGTGGTCAGCGTCCCATCAGCTTGATTCTGGATGGGGCAGGGCTGAATACCGCCCAGTGCAGACATCCCGCCCGCCTCGTTCAGGTAGATGTGAGACTGATTGCCCACAATGACCTCTTCACCCCTCTGGCAGTGAACCAGCAGGGCGATCAGATTGCCCATCGTCCCCGAGGGAACGAAGAGAGCCGCTTCCTTGCCGAGCATTTCGGCCGCCAGTTCCTCCAGCCGGTTCACGGTCGGATCGTCGCGGTAGACATCGTCGCCGACTTCCGCCTCGGCCATCGCTTCGCGCATTTCAGGCGTCGGTTTTGTGACAGTATCAGAACGAAGGTCAACGTATTCCATAGTGTGCTCCTTGGAGTGAGGTAAAAAGTAGAAAGGAAAAAGTAACAGGTGGCAGAGGAAGGTTATTCTACATCACTGAAGTATTCCGGGACAACCTCTTGAATAACCAGTTTCGCACCCGGCTCATTCTGTCCAATTTTCTTCGCTTTGAGCCAGGTTATGCATCCACTGAGCAGCCGGCGAATTTCCTCAATCTGATTGCGTAGATCCTCATACAAGGCCGCAGGACAGTATTCTAAATCCCGCGCAGCAATCAGATGGCTCAATGTTTCATCCAGCGAACCTCTGGCGTTATAACAGAAACGAACATTATCCATGTAATAGTACCGTCCGGATCCCTCCGCGATATTCGCCGGAACACTTTTGGATGAACGTCTTATCTGATCCCCCAGATCATACTTTTCTTCCCTGGCCAGCAATGGGATTAGTTTTTTATGGATGTCGAGCATAAGCTGGTGAGCTTTCTGCCATACCATCAACGTTTCAAAACTCTGTTCTGTCATTCCTTTTCCTCTCCCTTCTTACTTCTGACTTTTTACTTCCCACTTCTTACTTCTTGCTTTTTACTTCTTACTTCTCACTTCCCTCCTCTCACCTTATCCAACACCTCCACCAACTCCGCAGGCAGAGGCGCTTCAAACAGCCTGGCTTCTCTTTCACCGGGCAGGACAATCTTCAAACGATGTGCATGCAGGAAATGACGGTCAATCTCCACAGAGGCTTTCTTTCGCCCGTACACTTGATCCCCCACAATGGGACAGCCCAGGAAGGCACAGTGCAGCCTGATCTGGTGTGTGCGGCCCGTCAGAGGGTGGAACTCCAGCAGAGTGTGATTGCGAAAACTTTCAATGGTTTTATATTCCGAGATTGCCTCGCGGCCCCTGCTCTCCGGAACGATCGCCATCCGCTTGCGGTGACTCGGGTCGCGCCCGATATAGGCTTCGACGCGCCCCGCAGGTGTCGGCGGTTTCCCATCCACAAGCGCCAGATAGGTTTTCTCGACTTTTCTGAGCCTGAACTGGTCCTGCAGCCAGCGATGGGCGCGCTCATTCTTGGCCATCAGGATCAGGCCGGAAGTCTCCTTATCCAGCCGGTGAACCACGCCGGGACGTTCCTCCCCGCCGATACCCTCGATCTCCGGATCGTATCCCAGCACCGCGTTGACCAGCGTCCCGCTGGCATGACCGGCGGCCGGGTGCACGACCATACCAGCGGGCTTATTGACCACGATCAGCTCTTCATTCTCGAAGACAATATCCAGCGGAATCTCTTCCGCGAGCAGGTCCGTCGGCGCGGGGGGCGGAATCCGGACGGTCACACTGGATCCGCTTTCGAGCATTTGACCCGCCTTTTTGGCCGCCTGGCCGTCCACCTCCACGAGACCCTCCGCGATCAGCGCCTGGAGGCGTGAGCGCGAAAACTCCTGCAGCAGCCCGACTAGAAATTTATCGAGCCGCTCAGGAGTCTGTTTGTCGAAGCGAAAGTTCAGGACACGCTCATTCACTGGCCACTTCGCTTGTCTGGTCCGGTGGGGCTTCCTGCATTTTTTGTTTCTTCGCCAGGCGTTCCTGCCACCAGACACCCAGCAGCAGGACCACACAACCCACGCTGATGCTTGAGTCCGCTACGTTGAAGACGGGGAAGCTGCCTATGGAAATGAAATCGGTGACGCGTCCGAACGCCAGGCGGTCGATCAGGTTGCCGGCCGCGCCGCCCAGCTGCATGCTCATGGCCAGACGCAGCGGCCAGTCGGCGTTCTCGATCTTCGGATAATAATAGATGATCGCGGCGATCACGATGAAAGCCAGCACGGTGAAAACCATGTTGCCTTCCTGGAACATGCCAAACGAGGCGCCCCGGTTGTACCAGTGCACGATCCGTGCATACGGGCTCAGCCAGGCCAGTGAATCGGGCAGCCAGCTCTCACCGGGCGCGATGTTGGTGCGAACCAGCCATTTCGTCCACTGGTCGAGTGCGACGATCACAACCGCTATCGTAAATATAAACCAATACTTTTCGAATACTCTCTTCACATTTCACCTCAAAAGGAAATCGCCCCATTCTACCATCAGCCGTTCACGTAAAAGCGCGGGACGCGGGCGCTGATGTTCGTCATCACTTCATACTCGTTGGTGCCCATCCACTGGGCTAGGTCCTCTGCGGCAATTCCCTCGCCCAGCAGAATCACCTCATCCCCGACCTTAACCTCGTCGTCACCGACATTGACCATGAATTGATCCATGCAAATCCGGCCGACCTGTGGATACTTCTTTTTGTGGATCAGGACCTGGGCCCGATTCGTCATACGCCGGAAGTAGCCGTCCGCGTACCCGCACGGGACCGTGACAATGCCCGTCTCCGCCTCGGCCTGCCACAGCGACCCGTAGCTGACCGGCCGCCCGGGCCGCGTCCGCTTCGAGAAGGCCACGCGCGAGCGCCACGTCAGGGCCGGCTTGACCGGAATCACGCGCTCGATTTCAGCATCCGGATAGACGCCATAAAAGAGCACCCCGGGCCGGACCATGTCAAAATAGGCCCCCGGCAGATTGAGGATCCCGCCGGAGTTGCAGGTATGCCGCAAAGAAGGCACCGGCAGACTATGCTTGCTGTATAAATCGAGGACCTGCTGAAAACGTTCCAGCTGTATGGCTGAATACGCTGGATCTGTCTCTGAATTGGCGTAATGAGTATAAATACCCTCCACATGTAGATGCTTACATGCAGAAGCTTTCAGCACGAGTGGTTCGGCTTCATACTCGCGGGCGCCCACCCTCTCCATGCCGGTATCGATCTTCAGGTGCGTTTTAATGGAGCTGCCGGTCGCACGTGAAACCTCTTCGGCCGCCTCGAGCAAATCCACGGAGGAGCCGGTCAGGGTCAGGTCATATTCTGCAAACAGCGGAACCTGTTCCCGCAGCGCCCCGCCGGCCACCAGGATCGGTTTCCTGATTCCGAGTTCACGCAGATGAATGCCCTCCTCAACAAGGGCCACCCCAAAATAATCCACGTAGGGTTCGATGAACGGCGCCACGCCGTCCACACCATGGCCATAGGCATTGGCCTTGACCATGGGCATGATCTTTGCCGGCGCGACCTGCGCGCGTATGGCTTCAAGGTTTTCTCTGAGTTGAGCCAGATTTACTTCCAGGTAGGTGGGTCTCATAGTTTGTTGTGTAGCGCAGTGAATTATGCTTTTCGCCAGTGATATTCTACATCCGGTTCGCCTTCCGGCGGAGGACTGATGCCGAATTTCTCGGCGATAAATCCATTTTTTTCGTAAAACGCGCGTGCGTTCATATTGATCTGCAGCGTATACAACCACAGGTGCTCAGGCGAGAGCTGCCGGGCATGCTCAAGCAGGGACTTGCCAATCCCGCGATTTTGATAGTCCGGATCGACATACAGATGATCGATAAAATCATCCCGCATGGCCATAAAGGCCGCCGGGCGCCCGTCCAGCTCGACAACCCAGACTGTATTTTCCTTCAAAATATGGTTACGAAAATATTCCCGGTCTTCGTAAAAGAAATGACCCTTGGCACGCAGGAGTTCAGGCAGGGATTTCTCATTTGCAATCCTCCACAGGATGGTCACTGCATCGAAATCTGCAGGCCGGTATTCACGAATGAAGATTTTTTCTTTGGACATCGTTTGAAAAAAATTGAGCCAAATGGTTGGCACCGCCCATTTGGCTCAAAACTAGGAAGGGTTGAAGTTGATCTAGTAATCGCGTCTGCGTTCGCGGTCACCACCACCGCCGCCGGGTCTGCGGCCCCCGCCGCCACTGCGGAAACCACCACCGCCACCAGCGGGGCGCTCTTCGCGCGGACGGGCAAGGTTGACGGTGAGCGGCCGGCCACTGAAGTCCTTACCATGGTACATGGTAATGGCGTTCTGGGCCTCCTCGGCTGTGGACATCTCGACAAAGCCAAAGCCCTTTGAACGTCCGCTGGCGCGATCTCTGATCACCTGAGCGGATGTCACTGTTCCTGCCTGCGAAAACAGGGTCTGCAGGTCTGCGTCGACAGTGTTGTACGGCAAATTGCCTACATACAGTTTCGCTTCCATAGCAATACTCTTCTCCTGAGCGTGGGCCGCGCAAGTGAAGCATCTCCCGCGGCAAAACGGATCCAATGTGCATGACTCCCAGCGATCACAGACACCCAGGTGCCAAGAAGCGAAAATTCCCTCTGATTGTCGGACCACCATTCATCTATGCAACCAACATTTTGATTGTAGCACAAGAGGCAGGGACTTGCTAGCACTTCGGCAGCCAGAAGCGCAGCCAATTGCCTTTCTCGCGCAGCGAAAACTGAATCCGAGGTTCGAGCTGATCCAGCAGGGAGGCCCGGTCGCCGCCAAGTGCTTCGGCGACGCGTCCATTGGCAATCCGCCCAAAAATCCGCATGCGAAAATTCTGCAGCCAGGAAATTACCTGCCCGTAGCGGGGGGCGTTCAACGTCACGATCGGCCAGACCCGTCGCGCGGGTCCACGCAACAGCAGCCAGCGAAAGTCCTGCACGGCCCCGGGCTCCAGGCTGGCAACTGACTCCAAATCGTCCACCAGAAGCAGCGAGCACTGGTGCGTGGACTTGTTTGCATGTGCCCAGGCCGTCAGCGAACCGATGAATTCGCGGGTGTTCGTGTGTCCCACTGCAAAAACGCCGAGACGATGCGGAGTCTCAGCCATACCCTCCCATTCATCGGGATAGTTCGTAATTACTCCGAACCGTATATCGTCCAGGCTGTGAGTTTGTGTAACGGTCTGTGCAATCGTCTGGAGAAAAGCCGTCTTGCCTGCACCCGAATCGCCGGCGATCAGCATCGGGCCGGGATGTGGATCGTACAGATTTAACAGCACCGGCAAGCCGTCGGAGGCCATGCCCAAAAACAAAGCTTCCAGGGGTAGAGTCCCGATCCGTGCCAGCGCGTCACTCAGGTCCGGTACAGCCGGCGCCGGCCGGTTCACGGCCGCAGATGCCGATGTTTCATTCGCGAGTTCCGTCAAGGCCTGAACGTGCACAGAGAACTGGCGGTTGGTAGACATACGTCCTCCTTCCAAAATAGAACACATGTTCTATTTTACTCCCCCTTTCTCGGGCCCCGTCAAGAGCGGCTGCCTTAAAATTTTGGAACGGCTCTTTTCAAGGCAGCCCTGTCCAGGGTTTCAGCTGGTGCTGAATAAGCACTGGTAAAATCCCTGCATGGCAGAGGTTTACCTGCTCCAGCTCGTCGGCGCGGCCCTGATCGTAGCAGGTGCGATCGTATTGGCTGCATCCGCGCACGCCTTTGGAATCCCGTTGTCGCCCGCGGAAAGAAGAAGAGCAAGCGATGAATGGAACCGCAAGGAAAATGTGCGGCGCTGGCCCATCAAGCTCGAGGCGTTGGCATCCATGGTTTTTATTACGGCTGGGATCGGTATTCTGATCTGGTCAAAATTCAGCCTGTGTGAATTTCTGGGGTACTGGCTGCAGCCTTTACCACCCACAGTTGGTCTATTGTTATCGTGCAGATGAGAGCTGATTTGTGTGACCGATCGAACACCCCGTTTGACCCGGGATATAGGAACGGCAGGATCGCTGTCAGGCCCGATCCTTCCACAAAAAGGAGCAGAACAAAAGCTTATTTTCACCCAAACCACTATAAGCGACCCAATGGTCAGAGGCGGAGTTCGAACCGCCGCCAGACTGCAAAAACATCCCCACCAAAGCCGGTAGAGTGCGCACCTGCCCCATGGACAGCGCCAGGAAAGACCTGACAATTTTGCAACCTCCTGCGCTGAACGACGTACACTAATGAAGATTAAGCGCCTATCCAATCGGCTAGGTAAAAACTCTCCCATCGACGAGGGAATTTTTTCCCTGACGGTTGTAGGATTGGTGAAGAAAGATCACGGAGGTAAACAAACATGAAACAGAAATTACTTATCGCACTTTTGGGTTTGAGCCTGCTTTTCACAGCCTGTTCATCTCCAGACCAGGCAACAGCAACACCGGAAGCCATCCCGACAGTGATCGCAGACAGCACGATCATCGCAGAAGGACGCGTGGAACCGATCCGCTATGCCGAGATCGCCTTCACCGCCAGCGGCGTGGTCAGCGAAGTGCCGGTGGAGGAAGGTCAAGCCGTGAAGAAGGGCGATCCGCTGATCCGCCTGGGTGACGAATCGGACACGAACTACGCGGCCGCCCAGCTCGAGCTCGTGAGTGCGGAGAAGGCCTTGAACGATCTGCAACTCACGGCCGGTACCGACCTGGCTAAGGCCGTGATCGACCTGAAGGATGCCCAGGAAGAATACAACGATGCCGTCGATTATCTGGACTATCTCAACAATGACAATAAGATTCCGCAAACCCAAACGAAGCGAACCCTGGTTCAGACCTGGAAAGGTTATGAGTATCGGGTCAAGACCCAGAGCTTCAAGGGTCCCGCCCCTGAAGATTGGATCATCGAGGCGGAGAACGATCTGGCGCTCAAAAAGGCGGAGATGGACGCGGCTCAGAAGACCTATGACCGTCTGAAAGGCGGCGTGGATGCCGATCAGCTGGCGGTCCTGGAAGCCCGGCTGAACGCTGCCAAGGCCGGGGTGGCTGCTTTCTCGGTCACGGCCCCCTTCGATGGCGTGGTCGCCAACCTGAATGCCAAAATGGGCAGCTCGATCAATGCCGGGGAGCCCGCGGTGACCGTCGCCGATTTCTCGCACTGGGTCGTCAAGACCACCGATCTGACCGAGATCGATGTGGTGGAGCTGGAAGAGGGCCAGTCCGTGATCGTGACCCTGGATGCCATCCCGGATGTGGAACTGAAGGGCACCATCTCCTCCATTGGACAAACCTTCACCGAGAACCAGGGCGACGTCGTCTACGAAGTCAATGTCATCCTGACGGATGTCGACCCTGCCATGCGCTGGGGCATGACCGCGGAAGTCAAGTTCGAAGAATAGATCTTCTCCTTTACACTCCTTCCATCGCCGGATAGACAGACGGCGATGGAAGGAAAAAGGGGACGCCAAAGGCTGCCATGTTTACTCTTCCATTCTTTAAAAACAACGAGCCCAAAGCTGAGTCCAACGGCCACACGCAGATGATCGACCTGCGCGGCGTGGATAAGTTCTACCAGAGCGCTGCGGGGGATTACCATGCCCTCAAGCACATCGATCTGAGCATCCGGGCCGGGGAGTTCGTCAGCATCATCGGGAAATCGGGCAGCGGCAAATCCACGCTGTTGAACATGATTGCCGGGATCGACCGCCCCACCACAGGTGAGGTCTGGGTCAACGGCACAGCCATGCATGGGATGGACGAGAACCAGATGGCCATCTGGCGCGGCACGAACCTTGGGATTATCTTCCAATTCTTCCAATTATTGCCTGCCCTCAATCTCCTGCAAAATGTGATCCTGCCGATGGACCTGGCCGGGAAAATCCCGCCGCGTGAGAGACGCCGGCGCGCCGAACATCTGCTGGAACTGGTGGGACTGAGTGAGCATCGTCATAAATTGCCAAGCATGATCTCCGGCGGACAGCAGCAGCGCGCCGCGGTCGCGCGGGCCCTGGCCAACGATCCGCCGATTCTGATTGCCGATGAGCCAACGGGCAACCTGGACTCGAAGACCGCCGAATCGGTATTCGCCCTCTTCAATGATCTCGTTGCCCAGGGCAAGACGGTCATCATCGTGACCCATGACAGCGCGCTGGCCAAACGCGCCCACCGGACTGCCCTGATCGCAGACGGGGAGATCGTCAATGAGTATGTGGCCAAGGCACTGCCCACGCTCACCGCTGCGCAGCTGCTCTCTGCCACTCACAAGTTCAACGCCCGCGCCTACGAGGCCGGAGCGATGATCCTGACGGAAGGCAGGGATAACGACAAATTCTATATCGTGTCGAAAGGCACGGTGGAGGTGGTTCTGCCGCGCCCCAACCAGTCGGATGTGGTCATTCTGCAGCTGGGGCCCGGCAAGTATTTCGGCGAAATCGCCTTCTTCCACAACAGCAAGAGCAATGCTTCGGTCCGCGCCTCGGAAAGCAGCCCCGTGGAAGTGCTGGCCATCCGCTACGACCAGCTCAACGAATTGCTGAGCCAATCCGAGGTCACGCGCGAGGCGCTCAGCCAGGCCGCTGACCGTCACGAGCAGGAAAATCTCGAATGGCGGGAAGCGAAGGTCTGAGATGAGCGTGATCTGGTACAAGGTCTGGTTCGACCTGTGGCACAACAAGACGCGTACGCTCCTGGCGGTGTTGAGTATCGCAGCCGGTGTGTTCGCCGTGGGTGCGATCTTTGGCATGAGCGAGCTGCTCATAACGAACATGAACGAGTCCCACCGCGCTGTCCTGCCCTCTCATATCGATGTGGGTCTGACGCGTTATGTTGACGAGGATGTGATTCTCAGCATCCGCGAGG
>Ga0105104_10002211_pt1 | contig 14317 bp, 8 predicted proteins | sample PPLLaktember2015_3_FD_87034 | JGI IMG/M metagenome (GOLD analysis project Ga0105104, IMG submission 87034) | Freshwater sediment microbial communities from Prairie Pothole Lake near Jamestown, North Dakota, USA - PPLs Lake P7 Core (6) Depth... | ecosystem: Environmental > Aquatic > Freshwater >... | reverse complement strand
CGATTTCAACGAGCTTTTCCGGCGTATATGTGCAGTCAACCTCGGCCTTTTTGAGGAACATTTTCATCAGTATGGCAAGCGAATCAAGCTCCTCGTCTTTTGTAGCCGTCGCTATCTGCAACTGCCCTTTTGTGTTTTCCTGCGCAACCTTGTCCGCCTTGTAAAGGTTCAGTTCCGACGTTAATTCCGCGACAGTCAATGAAGGAAAGTCAGCGCCATGGGCCGTAAGGCCCGCTACCATTTGATCCGCTAATGCGATAATGTCCGACTCTTTAATCGGAAAGGTAGACATAATTCTGCTCCTTAAATAAAGATTAGTAAACTTTTTTCACCACGAAGGCCCAAAGACACGAAGAAAAACTTAGCGCCTTAGTGACTTAGTGGTTACAGGTGTTGCCCCCAGGGTAAAGAACACAGGGTATATCGGAGTTTTATGGAATAATATAAGCTCTATTTAAAATTATTTTCGTCGTTATTAGGGGAATAATGAGGTATAGGGGAAATAAAATGAATTTTGTTTGCCACAGAGGAAAAAGAGAATTTCAAGGCGAGGGATTACTTATTGAAGCAAAATGCTTGAAAATCGTTTAATTTAAGGTATCTTAGTTATATTATGCCTTTCCGGGCTGATACCGTTTGATGAGGAGTTTGCTTTAATGAATGATTTCGGGAGTAAGGTAAGCTTTATCTGGAGTGTAGCTGACCTTTTACGCGGCCCTTACAGGCCAAATCAATATCGAGACGTAATGCTTCCAATGGTGGTATTGCGTCGGCTGGATTGTATTCTTGAACCAACAAAGGAAAAAGTGCTTGCGGCAATCGAAAGGCATAAAGGCGGCCCGGTAAAGAACCTCGAGCCGGTACTTAACCGTATTGCAGGCCAGCAGTTTCATAATACAAGTAAACTCGACTTCAATAAGCTAAAAGGCGACCCGAACAACATAGCCGCTAATCTAACCAGCTATATCAAGGGCTTTTCCAGCAAGGCCAGAGAAATAATCGAATATTTCGGCTTTGAAGAGCATATCGCCAAACTCGACGGAATAAACAGGTTATATTTAATCGTTTCCAGATTCTGCGATATAGACCTTCATCCCGATATTGTCAGCAATATGGAAATGGGCTATATCTTCGAAGAGCTTATCCGCAAATTCAACGAAGCCGCAAACGAAGAAGCAGGCGACCATTTCACCCCCCGCGAAGTAATCCGGCTAATGGTAAATATCCTCTACGATCCTGATAGCGACATCTTAACTAAAAAAGGTATTGTCAAAACTCTTTATGACCCCGCCTGCGGAACGGGCGGTATGTTATCGGTATCCGATGAATATATCAGGGAACATAATCCCGATGCCGAACTTGTTGTCTATGGCCAGGAATACAATCCGTTTGCATACGCAACCTGCGGCGCGGATATGATGATAAAAAATCAACAGCTTGAAAATATCAAATTCGGCGATTCCTTCGGCGACGGTAAAACCGGCGATGGCCTGCCTGACCATAAATTTGACTATATGCTTGCTAATCCCCCCTTCGGCGTCGAGTGGAAACCGGAGGAAGATACAGTAAGAAAAGAATATGAGGAAAAGGGCTTTGCAGGAAGATTCGGAGCGGGCCTGCCGAGAATCAACGACGGTTCTTTTCTCTTTTTGCAACATATGATTTCCAAGATTAAGCCGGTCGCTGATGGTGGAAGCAGGATAGGGATTGTATTCAACGGCTCACCCTTATTTACAGGCGATGCAGGAGGCGGGGAATCAAATATCCGCCAATGGATAATCGAGCATGACTGGCTTGAAGCGATAATCGCGATGCCCGACCAGCTTTTTTACAATACCGGCATATCTACCTATATCTGGATTGTAACTAACAGAAAAGAAAAGCAGCGACGGGGCAGGATTCAGCTTATAAGCGCCGTAAGCTTCTTCCAGAAAATGCGAAAAAGTTTGGGCAACAAGCGTAACGAAATTGCGCCGGAGCAGATAGCAGAGATAACCCGCATCTATGGCGAATTCAAAGAAGGTAAATACTGCAAGATATTTGATAACGATGACTTCGGCTATCGCAAGATAACCGTTGAAAGGCCATTGCGACTTAACTTTCAGGCAAGCACCGAAAGAATTGAACGTCTAAAAGAACAGAATGCCTTTGTAAATCTGGCAGCAAGCAAAAAGAAGAAGAACTCAAAGGCGGCATTAGAAGAAATAGAAGAAGGGCAAAAACTCCAGAAAGACCTGTTGGCCGTCCTTAGAGCTATGGACAGTAAAAAGCTTTATAAGAACAGAGACGATTTCGAGAAAGCCCTCGATAAGACATTAGAAAAAGCAGACCTTGATATAAAGTCGCCACTGCGAAAGGCAATTCTGGAGGCACTTTGCGAACGGGATGAGACGGCTGATATTTGCTGTGATTCCAAAGGCGAAGTTGAACCGGACACGGAATTAAGAGATACGGAAAACGTGCCGTTGAAGGAAGATATTCACGAATACTTCAAACGAGAGGTTTTGCCGCATGTCCCCGATGCGTGGATAGATGAGCAAAAGTCAAAGGTTGGTTACGAAATACCGTTCAATCGCCATTTCTACGAATATCAGCCGCCAAGACCGCTTGAAGAGATAGAGAAGGATATCAAGGGCCTTGAACTGGATATAGTAAAGATGCTCCGTGAGGTGACGGGATGAGTAAACCCAAACCGCCTGTTATTGCCATTTGTTACGATTTTGATGGAACATTATCTCCGGGAAATATGCAGGAATACGATTATATTCCCAGTCTTAATGTCAAACCAGATGATTTCTGGGCACAGGCCGAACAACACGCCAAACAACAGGATGCGGATGCTATACTTGCTTATATGGGCCTAATGCTCGAAAAAGCTACGCGATCCAGCGGTGTTCGAGTGACCCGCAAAGCGTTCGTTGATTACGGCGAACAAGTGGAATTGTTTGCGGGCGTCAAAGACTGGTTCGATCGTATTACTGGATATGGTAAGAAGAATGGAGCAAAGATAGAACATTATATAATCTCTTCCGGCATTAAGGAGATGATCGAAGGTACTCCCATTGCCAAGAAGTTCAAGAAGATATACGCCTCTTCTTTCATGTACGACCAGCATGATGTGGCGTATTGGCCAGCACATGCGATCAACTATACCACAAAGACACAGTTTCTTTTTCGTATCAACAAGGGATTGCTGGATACTTGGGATAATTCCCGGATTAATTCCTATGTCGAAAAGAGTAAACGGCCCGTACCATTTACACGCATAGTGTATATAGGTGATGGTTCAACAGATATTCCTTGCATGAAGTTGGTTAAGGACCAAGGCGGCTACTCGATTGCGGTGTACAAACCGTCTTCACGAAAGAAGACGTCTGCGGAAAAATTATTAAAAGAAGACCGTGTGAATTTTGTCGCCCCGGCGGACTACACCGAGGGAAGTTCTATTGACCTTCAGGTTAAGGCAGTTATTGCTAAAATGGTCGCTGAGCATACGGTAGCAAAGGGGCCTCGGATTACAAAACCGAAAGCGCATGAGGATGATATACCTGCTACACAAACAGAGGAACAGAAGGGATGAAGCATAAACCCTATCTTAAATACAAACCATCCGGCGTTGAATGGCTGGGAAATATACCGGAAAGCTGGTGCACAGATCGTCTAAAATGGACAATTAGAGTATGCCAGAACGGCATTTGGGGGGAAGAACCGGATGGTATAAATGATGTTGTGTGTATAAGAGTAGCCGATTTTGATCGTGAGAGATTCAAAGTTAATCTGATTGAGCCTACCTTAAGATCGATACCGGCAAGTCAGTTAAGAGGACGACTTCTTCACAAAGGTGATATCTTACTCGAAAAATCCGGTGGCGGAGAGAAACAACCAGTTGGAGCGGTGGTTATGTTTGACCACGACTGTAAGGCTGTATGCTCTAACTTTATCTCTCTAATCTCAAATGCCAAAAATATTAATTCTGCGTTCCTCACATACCTTCACGCTGCTTTATATGATGCCAAAATCAATGTTCGGTCAATCAAACAGACAACCGGCATCCAGAACCTTGATTCCTCATCCTATTTTAATGAATCCGTTCCATATCTCAGCTTTGAAGAGCAGGAGGCCATCGCCGATTTTCTTGACGAAAAATGCGGTAGGATTGACGAGCTTATCAAAAAGAAAGAGTGGCTGATTGAAATATTAAAAGTAAAACGAACGGCCATTATCAGCCATGCCGTCATAAGAGGCCTTGACCCAAATGTAAAGATGAAGAACTCCGGCGTCGAATGGCTTAGCGATATGCCGGAGCATTGGGATGCTTTGCCATTAAAACGAATTGTTGCTGTTCCTGTAACAGATGGCCCTCACGAAACACCTGAGATTCTTGATGATGGAATCCCTTTTGTTTCGGCCGAATCAATAAGAAATAATCGCATTGATTTTGAAAGAAAAAGAGGCTTCATATCAGTCGAAGATCATTGTCGATATAGTAAGAAATATAAACCAAAGAGAGACGATATTTTCATGATAAAGTCCGGCGCTACTACTGGAAATTTAGCAATTGTTGAAACGGATGAAGAGTTCAATATATGGTCGCCTTTAGCTGTTGTTCGCGCAAATATTAACAGAGCATTGCCGAAATATATTCTATTTGCGATGAACTCGAAAGAGTTCCAAGCTTCTGTTCAGTTGTTCTGGAGTTATGGTACGCAACAAAACATCGGAATGAATATTATTGAGAATCTGCCTATCCCACTCCCTCCTCTTCCAGAACAGCGAGCCATCGCCAATCATCTTGACCAAGAGACAGGCAAGATAGATAATTTAATATCAAAGGTGGAAGGGGCCATTGAAAAGCTCAAAGAATACCGCAGTGGGATAATCACAGCGGCGGTTACGGGGAAAATAGATGTAAGGGAATAAGCGATATGGGGCGAAGGATATTTTCTGAGAGAGTTGAATTGATTGAAAAATCAAGAGAAGCAGCCTTATCGGCCGTACAGATTTATAATAATCCAAACACAACATTCAAGACAGAAGCCTTCATAGTGCTATTTACAATAGCATGGGTTTATCTTTTACATGCATATTATCGACGACAGAAAATAGACTACCATTATTATAAAATAGTAAATGGCCGGAAAAGATATCGTGAGCGAAGAGGCGATCCTCTGAAATACTGGGAATTGTTACAATGTATCTCCGTAGCCGAATGCCCTCTGGATAAGCACACGGTTAATAATCTTAAATTTTTGATAGGGCTTAGAAATCAAATTGAACATAAAAAGGCAGTAGGACTGGATTCGTATTTATCTGCAAGGTATCAGGCGTGTGCATTAAATTATAACCATTACCTTAAGAAGTTGCATGGCGAGAAATATTCGCTTGACAAGAAACTGGCATTAAGCCTTCAATTTGCGGAACTCGACTACAATCAAGCGCAGATCATTAAAGATAAAGAGCAACAGATTCCACAGTATATACGTTCTTATATAGCTGATTTTGAAAAAGATCTTACTGAAGAAGAAATTAAGAACGAAAATTTTTCATACAGGCTATTGTTCACAAAGGTGACAGCGAAAAGAATAGGGCAAGCTGATCGGGTTATCGAGTTTTTGTCGCCGAAGGATCCTTTAGCAAAAGATATTCAGAAAGAATATTGGGTTAAGGAAGACAGGGAAAAGCCTAAAGTTTTAGCAACACAAGTTATTGAAAAAGTTCAAGCCGCAGGTTTTAAAGCATTTAAGATGCATCAACACACCTTATTTTGGCGAAAACACGATGGCAAAAACCCAGATAAGGGATTTGGGACAAAAGTGGTGAAAACATGGTATTGGTATCAAAATTGGGTCGATTTTATTATAAGTGAATTAAGCAAGGAAAGCATTGTGGAGAAACCACTTGACGGATAAAAAGCTTTTGGGTTGGTTTTAATCTGCGGCAATGACAGTAAAAAAGCGACTGGAGCTTAAACACGGAGAAGCTAATGACATTAGACCACACAGAAAAAGCGTTTGAATCGGCTATAGAAGATTGCCTTCTAGCACGTGGCGGATATATCAAGGGCGACAAGGATAATTTCGACCGTGTTCGCTGCCTCGATGCAACTATACTGATACCTTTCATTAAGCAGACACAACCGAATGTCTGGCAACAGTTAGAGAAGCTTCATAGAGATAATACGGCGGCGATTCTTCTCGATGACCTTTGCAAGACGCTCGATTCACAAGGTGCGCTCGATGTAATAAGGCACGGCTTCAAATGTTTCGGCAAACTTATAAAGGTTGCGTACTTTGCGCCTGCCCACAGGATGAATCCTGATACTCAGGCCCTTTATGATTCAAATATTTTAAGCATTACCCGCCAGCTTCATTACAGCACAGCAAATGAAAACTCCATAGATACCGTGCTGAGTATTAATGGCCTGCCTGTTGCAACAATAGAGCTTAAAAATCCCATGACCGGCCAGAATGTTCAGCACGCGATAAATCAGTATAAATTTGACCGTGACCAGAGGGAAAAGATTTTTGAATTTAAGAAAAGAACCTTAGTTCATTTCGCCGTTGACCCGGATTTGGTTTATATGACGACAAGATTAAGCGGACGGGTAACAAGCTTTTTGCCTTTTAATAAAGGCGATGGAACAGGGGCGGGAAACCCGCTTAATCCCAACGGCTATAAAACGGCGTATCTTTGGCAAGTCGTTCTTCAAAGGCATAGTTTCCTTGATATCTTAGGGCGTTTTCTTCATTTGCAGGTTGAAGAAAAGAAAGCAGGCGATAAAAAGATTTATAAAGAGTCCCTCATTTTCCCCCGTTATCATCAGCTTGATGTTGTAAGGATGCTCGAAGATGATGCCCGCAATTGCGGTGTGGGGAAGAATTATCTGATAATGCATTCAGCAGGAAGCGGAAAGAGCAATTCGATTGCGTGGCTTGCCCATCGGCTTTCGAGTTTGCATAATGCAAAGGATGAGAAGGTATTTGATTCTGTGGTAGTAATTACAGATAGAGTCATTCTCGACCAGCAGCTTCAAAATACGATATATCAATTCGAGCATAAACAGGGTGTTGTCCAGAAGATCGATGAGGACTCCGGCCAGCTTGCCGAGGCATTAAAAGCAGGGACTCCGGTAATTGTTACAACTCTTCAAAAATTCCCCTTTGTAACTGAAAAGGTTGGGATGCTTTCGGCAAAAAGATATGCGGTTATTGTAGATGAGGCGCACAGCAGCCAGTCCGGCGAAAGTGCTGCTGAACTTAAAGGAGTGCTTGCGGCAGAGCATATCCAAAAAGAAGCAAAAGAGAAGGCACAAGCCGAAGGATTGCCGGATTACGAGGAAGAAATATTGCGAACTATCGCCCAAAGGGGTAAGCAGCCCAATATAAGCTTCTTTGCCTTTACAGCAACGCCCAAATATAAAACGCTTTGCGTATTCGGACAGACAGGCCCGGAAGGCAAGCCCGTTCCTTTTCATCTTTACAGTATGAGGCAGGCAATCGAGGAACATTTTATTCTCGATGTCCTGAAAAACTATACTACTTATAAAACTTATTACCGGCTGATTAAATCAATCGAAGATGACCCACAGGTTGACAAGAGAAAGGCCGCACAGGCATTGGCAAGGTTCATGAGTTTGCACCCTCATAATATCTCACAGAAAACAGAAGTGATGATAGAACATTTTAGAAACTTTACACGTCATAGAATCGCCAGCCGGGCAAAAGCAATGGTTGTAACACGTTCCCGCCTTCATGCTGTGAGGTATAAGCAGGAATTTGATAAATATATTGCAGAAAAAGGATATGACGGCATAAGGACGCTTGTTGCGTTTTCAGGTACGGTAACAGACCCGGATATCAAGAATGCTGAATATACTGAAGTCGGTATGAATAACGGTATCCGAGAAAAAGAACTTCCCGAAAAGTTCGGGACTGATGAATATCATGTTTTGATTGTGGCGGAGAAATATCAGACGGGCTTTGACCAGCCGTTACTTCATACAATGTATGTTGATAAACGTCTTGCGGGCATTCAGGCGGTGCAGACACTTTCACGCCTTAACAGAATGCATCCGGGCAAAGATGAGACATTCATTCTTGATTTCGTGAATGAATCCGAGGAGATTCTCGAAGCATTCAAGCCATACTATGAGAAGACAACTATCGCAGAAGAATCAGACCCAAGGCAACTTTATGAATTACAGGCCAAGATGGATGCTCAGCATATTTATTACAAAGAGGATGTCGAAGGGTTCTGCCGCGTATTTTTTAAGAACAAGGCCAGACAGATGCCGAATGATCATGCAATGATGAATTCATTTATTGACCCTGCGGTTGCGAGGTTTGATAAGCTCGACGACGAAAAAAAGGAAGAATTCCGGGGACTCTTGCAGACGTTTAGAAATCTTTATTCTTTTTTAAGCCAGATAATACCTTATCAGGATAGCGACCTTGAAAAGCTTTATACATATATCCGATTCCTTTTAAACAAATTGCCCCGACGTACCGGTATAAAATATGATTTCGGTGAGGAAGTGGCATTAAAATATTATCGGCTTCAAAAAATCAGCGAAGGCAGCATTCAGCTTACGCCCGGAGAATCGGCGGAAGTGACAGGCCCGACATCCGTTGGAACAGGTCAGGCGGAAGGACCGAGAGTAGAACTTTCTAAACTGATTGACATAATAAATGAAAGATTCGGAACAGAATTCACCGCTGCCGACCAGTTATTCTTTGAGCAGGCGAGGGAAGAAGCGGCTGCCAATGAAAACCTGCAACAGGTTGCTTTTGCAAATCCCTTTGATGGCTTTCACCTTGTTTTTCGTAAAACTCTGGAAGACCTTTTTATAGACCGCATGGATCAGAACGAATCTATCTTCGCCCGGTATATGAACGATGCTTCGTTTAGAAAAGTAGTCGAAGATGTATTAGGAAAACAAGTTTACGACCAAATACGAAATCCTCCGAGTAAATCATTGCCTTAACTCTCTCGAACTCAGTCAACTCTGGTCTGATAACCTCAAAGCGTTCTGGCGAGGCACTTTTTGCCCTAAAAACAAGGTTTTTCAAATTTAAGGTCCGCTAACCCCCCTTCGGTAGGGGCAGGCCCAATCTGAGAATCCATTTTTGCTTTCCAAAAATCGATTATGAAGCTTCGTTATTCGATTATGAAGCTTCATTATTCAATTCTCAAGCTTCATAATTCATTTTTGCTTTCCAAAATCCATTTTTGTTTAGCAATATTGATTTTTGCTTTCCAAAATTCAATTATCAAATATCGAAATCCATTTTTGCTTTCCAAAAATCGATTCTCAAGCTTCATAATCCGATTATGAAGCTTCATTATTCATTTTTGTTTAACAATATTCGATTCTCAGATTCGTTTTTTCGGTTCCAAAGTCCGAAAACCCGTTTTTAATTGCCCCCCGGCCGTTTTACTCCGCCACTTTTGTTTACTCAACTAAACACTAAAAACTCAATATTTTCTTCGATTTTTCGGGGCCCCGCTTCGCGGGACTCCACTGCGTTTCGCTACACGGTAAAAAACAAGGGCTGTTAAAGGGCGTAGATAATATTATAATGAACCCGGTATTGTCGGAGGTTTGATTATGGAAGCGAAAATTGAGCGAATCGACCCGCTGCGGCTGAGAATGGAACGCAGCGGCCAAATGGTCGTGGATGCGACGATATTCGCATCCGAACAGATAAAAATCGAGCAGGAAGCCGTTCATCAGCTTTATGATGCGGCGTGCCTGCCGCCTGCCAGAAAAGTGCTTGCGACAGCCGATATTCACGTCGGATTCGGAATACCAATCGGGGCAGTATTGGGGCTTGAAAATGCGATAATGCCCCCCGCCGTCGGGTATGACATTAATTGCGGGATGCGCCTGCTTCGGACGCCATTTTTCAAAGGTCAAATCAATATAGATGAGATTGCAAATTCAATCGCCAGAGACATTCCTTTAGGCGAGGGGATGAGCAACCTGCCCGTGGATAAGAACCTTATAGAATTAGTGGTGGACGAAGGAATAAACGCCGTGCCGAAACTGGCGAACAAGATAAAGCACCGGACATGGGACGCATTCGATTATCAGCAGTTCCTCGATGACGTCCAGAGAATCGAAGAAAACGGGCGAATGAAGGCGGATATGAGCGCAGTGCCCAAACTTGCCGTCGCCAAAGGGGCAGACCAGTTAGGAACACTTGGCGGGGGAAATCATTTTATCGAGATTCAATATGTGCAGAAAATTATGGAGCCGGACGCGGCGAAGTTCTTCGGACTGGATGAGAATCAGATAGTCGTAATGATACACTCCGGCTCGCGCCGGTTCGGCTACGAGGTAGCGGATGATTATATGAATCTCGCGGCAAGCTTGCCTGAGATGGAGGGAAGGCGAAAAATGCTAAGCTATCTGCCGACAAATATCCGCGAAGGACAACGATACATCCTTGCGATGGGGGCGGCGGCGAATTTCGCGTTTGTAAACCGCCATATTATGGCGCTATTAGTCAGACGGTGTTTCAATCATCTTTTCGGGCCGACGCCCATTTCGCTTATTTATGATGTTACGCATAATATGGCAAAGCTCGAAACGCACATGGGAAGACCTTTGTGGGTTCACCGCAAAGGAGCGACGCGGGCTTTCGGGCCAGCGATGATGGCGGGAACACTTTTCGAGAACGTGGGGCAACCAATAATAACTCCCGGCTCGATGGGCACGGCAAGCTACCTTATGGTGGGAACGGGGGATTCGGAGGAATCGTTAAGCTCGGTCAATCACGGGGCGGGAAGAGTTATGAGCAGGACGGCAGCATCAGGAATGGGTCGCCACGGACACGGTCACGGCCAGGCGTTAATAAGCGACGCTGAATTCAAGCGGAGTATGAACGGGGTAAAACTGATAGCCCAGGATAAACGCAGGATAAAAGAGGAAGCCCCAGGGGCTTATAAGGATATAGATGAGGTAGTGCGGATTGTCGCGGCCTGCGGCTGGGCAAAACCCGTCGCCAGATTGGTTCCCCTTGCTGTCCTTAAAGGATAAGCCGAATAACTAATTTCTAACAGAAAACACGCAATAAAACGTTGCATTTTCTTCGCCAATTATCTAAAATAAGGGGCTTTGGGCTGATTTGAACACAGAATTGTGGCAAATAGAAAGGCAGATATGAACAGACATATTTTTTTAATGTCGTCATTGATATTAACGCTATTGGTTTTAGCGGGTTGTCAGCATAAGTCGGCTAACGTTATACCTCCCCCGCCGGCGCCTATTGTGATTAGCGAACCGCAGCCGGCGCCTGTTGCGATTGCGGAGCCGATTGTTCCACCGGCGGTTACAATTGAGCCAAATATTCCCGCAATTCCGCCCGAACCGAATATAGCGCAATCCCCCGCAACAGAGCCGAATGTTCAAAAGCCGGCAGTGATTGAACCAGCCCCGGCCAAACCCGCTGAAAGTAATTCAGTCCAGGCACAGGCCGATGTGACAGTGAAAAATTCGTCTGCACAGTTTTGCGGTATTTGCACGGATTTTCTTGGTAAATACGTGGACCAGCAGGGATTGGTCGATTACAGGGCGCTTTCCAGAAAGAAGCTGGAGGTCGCGGAACTGCTCGATAAGTTCAAGGTCCTCAGCCGCGACGATTACAATTCGTGGTCCAAGGACGATAAGCTCGCGTTATGGATAAATGGTTACAACCTTGAGTTTATCAAAATAATCCTGGGCAATTACCCCATTGAGTCAACAAGGGCGCTTCGGCTTTTCTGGCCCCCGAACAGCATCAAGCATATCAAAGGCATCTGGGACGATTATAAATTTATCATAATGGAAGAGGAATTTACGCTGCGGGAAATAGAGACGAAATATTTCGTAAAAGAGTTCGGCGACCCGCGTGTAATCTTCGCGATTTATTACGGCTCGGCATCCGGGCCTCCCCTGCGAAACGAGGCATATTGCGGGGCAACCCTCACGGCGCAATTAGATGACCAGGTAAAGAAATTCCTTGAGAGCGGCCAGGCATTCAAAATAGACCGTGAAAATCAAAAAGTGCTTTTATCGTCGATATTCAGCTCGACGTGGTATGGCGGGCGGTTCATCGGCAGTTACGGCACAGATTTGAAATTCAAACAGCAGACACCCGAGGTCCGGGCGGTGCTTAACTTTTTGACAAAATATATTTCCCCGCAGGAAGTCAGTTTTCTCGAAACAGGCAATTATACGGTCGAATTTATGAGATACGACTGGACACTGAACGAACGTGCCGGCCAATAAGCCGAGTGTTTTTTACTGAAACGAAAGGACAGAAAAAATGGCAAAGGAAAAATATCTTTTCACAAGCGAATCAGTAACAATGGGCCATCCCGACAAAGTGGCCGACTGCATTTCGGACGCGATATTAGACGCCTGTCTTGCGCGGGACGCCAAAAGCAGGGTCGCCTGCGAAACCTTAGTTAAGAACGATATGGTAGTTGTGGCCGGCGAAATCACTACAAAAGCCCAGTTCGATATTCCGGTCGTCGTTCGAGAAACGATTAAAAACATCGGCTATGACGACCCGGCAATCGGGTTTCATTATGATAACTGCGCTGTCCTCGTTTCGATAAGCCGGCAAAGCCCGGATATTTCACAGGGCGTGACCGAAGGCGCCGGCCTGCATAAGGAACAGGGAGCAGGAGACCAGGGACTCATGTTCGGATTCGCCTGCCGTGAGACTCCGGAACTGATGCCTATGCCGATTCAGATGGCGCACGCGATTACGACCCGCCTCGAACAGGCACGTCAGACAAAGAAGCTGCCCTGGCTGAGGCCCGACGGCAAAAGCCAGGTAACTGTGGAATACACCAACGGCAAACCCTCGCATATTCCCGTAGTAGTTGTCGCAGCCCAGCACGACCCCGATAGCCCTCACAAGAAATTGCAGCAGGAGATAATCAATAAGGTAGTGCTTCCGGTCCTGCCGAAAAGATTAGTCGATAAACGAACTGTCTTTCACATCAACGCTACCGGCAAATTCGTCATCGGCGGCCCCGTTGGCGACTGCGGCCTGACGGGCAGGAAGATTATCGTCGATACCTACGGCGGCCGGGGCAGACACGGCGGCGGTTGCTTCAGCGGCAAAGACCCGACAAAGGTTGACCGAACCGCAAGCTACATGGCAAGATACGTCGCGAAAAATATCGTCGCCGCCGGACTCGCGGACGCCTGTGAAATTCAACTCGCTTACGTTATCGGCTATGCCGACCCGCTTTCGGTCCTCGTCGATACCAAGGGCACGGGCAAAATCAACGAGCAAAAACTCGATTCGATTGTTCGCGAAATCTTCCCGCTGACACCCAAGGGAATGATTACGCATTTGAAGCTCACAAGGCCGATTTACTCGTTGACCAGTCACGGCGGTCACTTCGGTCGTGAACTACCCGAATTCACATGTGAAAAGACGGATTTAGCCGCCAAACTCCGCAAAGCCGCGGGGTTGTAATAACCAGCAATACATTAAACGAAAAAAGCCCGACATTCAGTCGGGCTTTTTATATTTTAACGAGGCACGAGCGACGAGTTACGAATCACGGTTAGTGCTTGAAATGCCGTTTGCCGGTGAAGACCATTGCCATACCGTGTTTGTCGGCGGAGGCGATAACTTCATCGTCTTTTTTGGACCCGCCCGGCTGAACGACCGCGGCAATACCGGCGACCGCCGCGTTTTCAACGTTATCGGGGAACGGGAAAAACGCGTCCGATGCCATAACCGAACCTTTCGCCTGTTCGCCTGCCTGTTTGATTGCCAGCATTCCCGACTGAACACGATTCATCTGGCCCGCGCCTACGCCTATGACCCTCTTATGTTTGACAAGCACGATTGTGTTGCTTTTTGTATGTTTGGCGGCAAGCCAGGCGATTCGGAGATCCGCGAGCTGCTCTTCGGTCGGCTTTGCTTTCGTAGGATAAGTCAGCACTTGCGGCTCCCAGCCGATGAGGTCTCGCTTCTGCAGGAGCATCCCTCCTACTATGCAGCGAAGGTCGTATTCGCCGTTTTCGACTTTGCTCTTGTCAATTAAACCGGTCTCAATGAGACGGACCCGGCTGCCCCATGTTTTGAGCGTGCGAATTATCTCGATTGCCTCCGGCTCGAACTGGGGGGCGATGATTACTTCCGCGAAAAATCCTTCCGCTCCCAGTGACTTGCCGAACCGGCTGTATGATTCCATAATCGTCTGGGCCAGCTCGACATTGACCTTTCGATTAACAGTCACGATTCCGCCGAACGCGCTTGTGACGTCGCCCTCGTAGGCCTTTCGGTAAGCGACACAGATATCGTCG
>Ga0105104_10002210_pt1 | contig 14333 bp, 12 predicted proteins | sample PPLLaktember2015_3_FD_87034 | JGI IMG/M metagenome (GOLD analysis project Ga0105104, IMG submission 87034) | Freshwater sediment microbial communities from Prairie Pothole Lake near Jamestown, North Dakota, USA - PPLs Lake P7 Core (6) Depth... | ecosystem: Environmental > Aquatic > Freshwater >... | reverse complement strand
TGTTTGTCCGAAATGCGGTGACGTCACCCAGATTTTACCTTCAGGCGGAGGAAAACGCATCGCCGAGGATATGGGTGTGCCGTTCTTGGGTTCCATTCCCATGGACCCCAAGATTGCAGAGTCCGGTGACAGTGGCCGAGCCTATGTTCATAACAACGCGACGACACCGACGGCGGAGGTCATGCGGAATATCATCGGCCTGATTACGGCGATGGACGAAACTGAAGTAGTCGAGAAATCAACGGAAACCCTTCAACCTGTAGAGGACAATCAGATGAGGATCGCGATTCCTCTTGCGAACGGCAAGCTCACAATGCATTTCGGACACTGTGAACGTTTCGCTCTTATTGACGTAGATACCGCCCGGAAGACGATTATTAAGCGAGAGGACATTGATGCCCCACCGCATCAACCGGGATTATTGCCTCCGTGGCTTGCGGAACGAGGCGCATCAATGATTATCGCCGGCGGCATGGGGCAGCGCGCGCAAGACCTGTTCGCACAGCAAGGCATTCACGTAGTGGTCGGCGCGCCTGCCGATACTCCTGAAGATTTGGTCGGCCATTACCTGTCCGGAACCCTGCAGGCTGTTGAGAATGTCGGCGACCACTGAGACGCCCGAAATAATCAGCGCCCGCAACGGCCACAGCCAGTGCCTGCTGTGTGGAACGCTGAATCCACGCTCGCTCCATCTCACGTTCCAAGCTTCAGAAGACGGCGGCGTCAGAACCCGATTCAAGGCGTGCACGGAGCTGCAGGGATATGACGATCTCCTTCATGGAGGAGTGATTGCCTCATTGTTGGATGCGGCGATGACGCATTGCTTATTTTATCAGGGAATCAAAGCGGTTACGGGGGATCTTCACGTTCGATTTGTGCAGCCTGTTTTTTGTAACGCCACTTTAGAACTGCGCGCCCGGATACTGTCATCCCGTCCGCCGCTGTATCGTCTCAGGGCAGAGGCTGTTCTCGGTGAACGTGTTATGGCATGGGCTGAAGCCAAATTCCTGCCGTGTCGGGAGCCCCGTTGACGTCCACCGATACACGAATCACCATTCTGGTGAACAATCAGGCTGGTGAAGGGCTTGTTGCGGAGCATGGCCTGTCGTTGTGGATAGAGACTGAAGGCAAGCGAATTCTATTTGACACGGGACAAGGAAGCGCGTTGGAAAATAACGCCCGGGCGCTTGACATAGACTTGGGCACGACCGATATTCTCGTTTTAAGTCACGGACATTACGATCACACCGGCGGGATTCCTCATGTTCTTCAGCAGACCCGATATACCGATGTTTACTGTCATTCGGGAGTAATCCTTTCCCGCTATAGTCTAAGCAACGGAGTGCCCAGACCGATTCAAATGCCGCGCGAATCCAAGGCGGCTATGGATGCATTACCCTTTGATAGACTTCATTGGGTTCAACAACCGGTTTTATTGACGGATAAAATTGGCATAACAGGTCCGATCCCGCGAAAAACAGATTTTGAAGATACGGGGGGGCCGTTCTATCTTGATCCACAGGGAAAGCGCACGGATCCGATTGAGGACGATCTTGCTCTCTGGATTCGGACGAACGATGGAGTGATCGTTTGTGTCGGTTGTTCTCATTCAGGTTTGGTGAATACTTTAAGTTACGTTCAACACCTGAACCACGGTCGGAAAATACGAGCCGTCCTTGGAGGCTTTCACCTGCTTCATGCGAACCGTGGGCGCTTGGATAAAACCATTGCCGCGTTGCAGAGGATTGAACCCGATTTGATTGTTCCTTGTCACTGTACCGGTGACTCTGCGGTTGCTTTGTTGCAGAATGCTTTCGGCAAACGAATCTCGCCCGGAATGGCCGGAACGACCTTTCATTTTTAGATAGGCTATTCGGGCTTTGCAGAACGACAATACATGCTGATTCTGTTCGCGCTGACCTTTCAACGCTTCCATTGGGATGGTCCGCATCATCTTCGCAACAATAATTTAAAGAAGCATTATATTCCCGGTTTGTTTCGCATGGCCATTAGAACGACAGTGGGGCCGACTCAGAAGTAACTGGGTCGGCCCCTGTTTACATTTTACGCCATGTTTACGGATCGCCGCGGATCGGCCTACTGTCTGATTTTTTCGAACAGTTCTTTTCCCGCTCCGCAGTCCGGGCACGTCCAATCATCCGGCAGGTCCTCAAAGCGGGTTCCGGCGGGAATCCCATTATCCGGATCTCCCAGTGCGGGGTCATAAACGTAGTCGCAGGGAATGCAGATATATTTATCCATCGCTTACTTCCCGGCCATCATGGCTTCAATGTCTTCTTGAACAGCGCCGATCGGTTTGATATTGAAATTTTCCACCAGAACCTTGACCACAGCCGGTGACAGGAAAGCGGGAAGGGTCGGACCAAGGCGAATTCCTTTGACTCCCAAAGAGAGCAAAGCTAAAAGTACCGCGACGGCTTTCTGCTCATACCAGGCGATATCATAGGAAATCGGCAGTTGATTGATATCGTTCAGTCCGAACACTTCTTTGAGTTTTAACGCGACAACGACCAGTGAGTAGGAATCATTGCATTGTCCGGCATCCAGAACGCGGGGAATTCCACCGATATCGCCCAATCCCAGCTTATTATAACGATACTTGGCGCATCCCGCCGTGAGAATGACTGTGTCTTTCGGCAGATTCTCGGCCACATCGGTAAAGTAACTGCGGCTTTTCATGCGTCCGTCGCATCCGGCCATAACGACAAACCGTTTGATCGCTCCCGCTTTCACCGCATCCACGACTTTATCCGCAACTGCCAAAATCTGATGATGCGCGAAGCCGCCTACGATGGTTCCCTTTTCCAGTTCTGTGGGAGGAGGACATTGTTTGGCCAGAGCGATTACTTCGGAAAAATCCTTACCGCCTCCAATCGTCCGACCGGGAATGTGCTTGGCGCCGGGAAAACCCGCTTCACCTGTGGTAAACATTCTTTGCAGATAGGTATTGGAGTTCTTGGGAGGAACCACGCAATTTGTAGTCATGAGAATCGGCCCATTGAAGGACTCGAATTCCGCATTCTGATTCCACCATGATCCGCCGTAGTTGCCCACGAAATGCTTGTACTTTTTAAAGGCCGGGTAGTAATTCGCGGGCAGCATTTCGCTGTGGGTATACACGTCCACACCCGTGTTTTCGGTTTGCTTGAGCAGCTCTTCCATATCTTTCAAATCATGGCCGCTAATCAGAATTCCCGGATTTTTGCGCACTCCCAAATTCACTTCCGTGATTTCCGGATGGCCATAAGTAGAGGTGTTAGCCTCATCGAGCAGGGCCATGGTGGTGACAGCGGTTTGTCCGGCTTTCATGACCATCGCGATCATGTCGTTTACGGATAGATCCTGCGTGGTGGAAGCCAGAGCTTCGTTGACAAAATCGTGAATCTCATCCTTCCGATAGCCCAGCATTGCGGCATGAACGGCATAGGCGGCGATTCCCTTCAATCCGTAAATCAGCAATTCGCGGAGCGAGCGGACGTCCTCATGGCCCGTGGTCAGAACGCCTACGGTTGAAGCCTTCGCGGCAAATTCATCAGCACGGTCGGCAAACCAAACAGCGGCGTCCGGCAGGGTCTCGTTGAAATCTTTACCGTGCTTCTCCTTGTAGGCTGCCAAGAACTTGTCTTTCAACCGTCCGCGAACGATAAGGGCTTCCTTGATTAACGAGATAAATCGCGCGTCATCGAAATTTGCGTTTGTAATCGTAGTAAACAGACACTCGATCACGAAGAGATCGGTCTCCTTTCCCTTGATCCCGAGGGTTGCAAGTTTACCGTTACAGATCGCGATCCCCTTCAATACATAAATCAACAAATCCTGCAGATTGGCGGTTGGTTCGGATTTACCGCAGATGCCCTTGATCGTGCAGCCGGTGTTTTTGGTGGTTTCCTGACACTGATAACAGAACATACGATTTCCTTTCTCAGAATTCTGAGGTTGGAAGATTTATCATGCACTTCTGCGCTAATTGACTAAATTGAGAAGCATTTCACAAGCACAGGTTAAAAAGATATATTGACCTGATATGTCATATTACAAAATTTCAATGTTTTTGTCAAGAACTTTTTAGTGTATAGAATACACATTGATGAATTAGTTAATAATTATAAAAATAAAGATTACTACAAATATAATGGATGATAATACAATGAAACCGCAACAGCTTTGTCACTTCCGCAAGAAGGGTTTTGGGTTAAATGGAATAGACATTTTCATTTGAGTTTTGTATCTTTGTCTTGAGTATGGCTTATTTGTCCCCAGATGTCCTTTAAAGGGTTCCATGAAGCTGACAGTTGAAGATGTGACACGGCTGTTCAATGTGTCTGAAAAGACCATCTATCGCTGGATCAAGTCGAGCAATCTCCCCGCTTACCGTATCAATAGCCAGTATCGGTTCAACTATACAGAATTGGTCGAGTGGGCGGCGGCGCATCGGGTCAATGTCGTGGTCCCGCAAACTCCAAGCAATGCGGGACATCAAGATGAAACCTTGCCGAGTTTCAGCGAGACATTGATTGCGGGCGGCATCTATTATAGAATCGGCGGTCATGACAAGAAGACCGTACTTACGGAGATTGTCAACCTTCTGAAGCTGCCGGATCGAATTGACCGTAACATATTATCGCAGATATTAATCGCCCGGGAAGAGATGGGCTCGACGGCTTTAGGCGGAGGGATTGCCATTCCGCATGTTCGCGATCCGATTATTTTTAACGTAACGCAGCCTTTGGTGGCCTTGTGTTTTCTGGAGACGCCCATCGAATTCGGCGCGGTTGACGGCGAATTAGTGCATTCGCTCTTTACGCTAATCAGCCCAACGATCAAATCCCACCTGCACCTGCTATCTCAACTCTCGTTTTTCCTGCGCGATCCGGGTTTTCATGCGGCGGTCGTGCAGCATGCCCCGCGAGAAAAAATTCTCCTTGAAGCGCAGCGCGTTGAAGCTTTATTGCGCAGAGACTCGATCGGGATTGCAACGCCCGAGTAAAGCCATATGAATATAATCCTCATCGCACTTATTGTCATGGTTATCGGAGGGGCTGGGACCTTGCTCGTTCGCAGTTCGCCGAAAACTGCGGCTGCGTTGGGACAGGGCAGTGCCGTTGCCGGTGCCGGATTAGGTTTATTCGCAGCCGTTTCGGTCTTATTTTCTTCGCATTCGGCTGAAGCCATTCGCCTTTCATGGTCTGTTCCCTATGGAAGCTTTTATATCGAAGTTGATGCTCTGTCCGCATTTTTCCTGCTGCCGATATTTCTGCTGACGGGATTGGCGGCAGTCTACGGAGGCCGATATCTAAGCGATCCGAAATGGGACGCGCGATTGGGCAGCCATTGGGCTTTTTTCAATCTTCTTGCGGCGAGCATGGTTCTGGTCGTGGTGGCACGAAACGCCATCCTGTTTCTTGTCGCATGGGAGGTGATGGCGCTCGCTTCGTACTTCCTTGTCACGATGGAAAACGAACGCGAATCGGTCCAGCGCGCCGGTTGGACGTATCTGGTGGCGACTCATTTAGGCACGATGGCTCTCTTTTTCTTTTTTATCCTGATGGGTTCGGAAGCAGGCTCTTTGGATTTCGACAAATTCGGGAATATCAGCCCTCATCATCATTCATCGGCGAGTTTGTTTTTTGTTCTGGCATTGATAGGATTCGGTACTAAAGCCGGAATTGTTCCACTGCATGTGTGGCTGCCCGAAGCGCATCCGGCAGCCCCCAGCCACGTTTCGGCGGTGATGTCCGGAGTGATGATTAAAACCGGAATCTATGGTCTTATACGTGCACTGATGTGGTTAGGTCCGCCGCCCGTTGGTTGGGCCTTAACCTTAGTTATCGTTGGCTGCGTGTCCGGAATATTGGGTGTACTGCTGGCGCTCATGCAGCACGATCTTAAACGGCTGCTGGCCTATCATAGTGTCGAAAACATCGGAATCATCTGTCTTGGACTGGGCATCGGTGCGCTGGGGCAGGCAACGGAACAACCGGTCTTGATTGTTCTTGGATATGGCGGCGCGCTGCTCCATACGTTGAATCATGCCATCTTCAAAGGATTGCTGTTTCTTGGAGCGGGCAGTGTACAACATGCGGTGCATACGCTCGATATGGAGCATACGGGGGGATTATTGCGGCGCATGCCATGGACCGGCATTACATTCTTGATCGGGGCGGTTGCTATTTGCGGTTTGCCGCCGCTGAACGGTTTTATCAGCGAGTTCATGATCTATTTCGGCGCTTTTCGCGGCATGCAATCGTTAGACTCCTTTGGAGCAGCGCCGGCGATCATTACGATTGTTGCGCTGGCATTGATCGGCGGCTTGGCCGTAGCGTGTTTTACCAAAGCTTTCGGAATCGTATTTCTGGGTGAGCCGCGGAGTTCACAGGCTGCGCAGGCTCGGGAATCAAAGGCGGCAATGTGCTGGCCGATGGTGGTGCTGGCCCTATTACGCGTATTCATTGGTTTGTCCGCTCCGTTGATCCCGGCGATGCTCAAACCGGTTCTCATGCAAGTATCTTTTATTCCCGATTCGGAGTTTCCGGGACTCTTTGATCACATACAGGCTCCCCTTATATTGATCGTGGGAATATCGCTCACCTTCGCGGCGCTCGCAGCGGTTCTGGCTTGGCTGCGATGTAAACGATTGGCCGGACGAATCGCGGAAGATGTTGTCACGTGGGATTGCGGCTATGCAAGTCCCTCGTCACGCATGCAGTATACGGCGTCTTCCTTCGCGCAGCCGTTTATGCGTCTTGCGTCAGGCATGGTGCATTTGCGGGAGCGTCTTAAAAAGCCTGAAGGATTTTTTCCGACCACGGGTTCGTTTTCCACCGAAGCTCCCGATGTGATCGAAAAGGGAGTCTGGACTCCGGCTTTCAAGGGTGCGGAGTGGCTGCTGCTGCGGTTTCGGTGGATTCAAACCGGCAGCATTCACCTCTATATTCTCTATATTGCGATCACTCTGATCGTCCTTCTCATTTGGAAACTGTGATGATCCGATGATTAACCTGTACGCGCTTCCTCTCGTTTTTCTTTCCTTGGCGGCAGCGCCGATGCTGTTGGGCGTGATCAATCGCGTCAAAGCGATCAGCGCCGGACGCAAAGGACAGCCGCTGCTCCAAGTCTATTTCGATTTGTTAAAACTGCTGCGCAAAGCCGCCGTGTACAGCCGGACGACAACTTGGATTTTCCGCGCGGGTCCCGTGATTTCACTTGCCGGACTGGGAGCGGCGCTTCTCATGGTTCCATGGGGAGGCATCCCGGCTACGGTCTCCTTTGCCGGAGATTTCATACTTCTTTTTTACCTGCTTGGAATCGGCCGCTTCTTCGTAATCGTGGCCGCCCTCGATACCGGATCCAGTTTTGAAGGAATGGGAGCCAGCCGGGAAGCGTTCTTTTCGGCATTGACCGAGCCTATCCTGTTTGCCGTTCTGATTACGCTCGTACGTTTAACCGATGAATTGTCCCTAACCGACTTGTTTTATCAGGTCACGCCGATCCTCTGGACATCATCCGGCGCGGCACTAATCCTTCTGGTTGTGATCCTGCTTATCCTCTTATTGACGGAAAATTCCCGCATCCCCGTGGACGATCCGACCACGCATCTTGAGCTGACCATGATCCACGAAGTCATGGTTCTTGACCACAGCGGCCCCGACTTCGCATTTGTTCTCTATGGATCCGCATTGAAGCTGTGGATCTTTTCAGCATTGCTGGCGGGCCTGATTATTCCCGTACGTTCCGGAAGCGTTTTAACGGACGGACTGGCGTTTCTGTCGGGCATGTTGGCCATTTCGGTTATCGTGGGAATTGTCGAATCCACGATGGCGCGGTTGCGGCTGCTGTTCGTTCCGCGAATGCTGGTTGGCGCAACGGCCATCGCGGCCGTATGCATCTATTTGACTCTCAAATGAGGCCGGGGTTTCTATGTTGGACATGATTTTCGTTCTTCTCATTCTGACCGGATTCGTGTTTCTGGGCTCGGGACGGCTGCAATTCGGCATCCGCACGTTAGCCGTGCAGGGCATTTTGCTCGGACTGATCCCGTTGTTGGAAGGAGGGTCAGCTTGGTGGGGACGCATCTCAGCTCTGGTCATTCTCAGTATCGGGATCAAGGGATTCGCATTGCCCTATTTTCTTACTCGTGCGATGCGCAAGTCGAACGTACTGCACGAAGACAACCCATTTCTTGGTTTTACACCCTCCATGCTGGTCGGGATCCTCTGTCTGGGCGGATCATTCTGGCTGGCGTCAAGACTTCCTTTTCTGGACAGCTCGCAGCCGCAAATGGCCGTTGCCGTTTCGCTTTTCAATGTGTTTGTCGGACTTTTTGTCATCATTAGCCGCCGCAAGGCACTCACGCAGGTTCTGGGCTATCTTGTTTTGGAAAACGGAGTTTACATTTTTGGAGTCGCATTTACGGTGAATGTGCCGCTTTTGGTGGAGTTAGGAGTATTACTCGATGTTTTTGTCGCTGTCTTTGTTATGGGCATCATGATTTTCCACATCAGCAAGTCATTCGATCACATAGATACCGATCAACTCTCGTCGCTGGTAGGATAAATTCCGGTGTTTCCGAATCCACTTACAATTCCCGCTCTCGTTCTGGTGCCGTTGATTTGCGGCGCGGCCTCGCTGATGATCCGTTCGGATTATTTGCGGCGCATCGTGCTCATATCCGCCGCAGCAATTCACTTGTTTTTCGCGGTTACATCCGGTCATGCCCCAGCGGTTCTGAGCGGATGGCTGGCGCTGGATGCCCTTGGGCAACTCTTTCTCTGCATTGTGAGTGTTCTGTTTTTGATCGCCTCCATTTATGGTGTCGGCTATCTGGCCCGCGAAAAAGGAACTGCAAAGCAAGGTCTCTTTGACGCGGAATTGGGAACGCTGCTCGTCAACAGCCCCGAATCGCTGCTGACGGGATGTTTATTGTTCTTTCTTTCCGCGATGACGTTGGTCTGTGTCAGCAACCACCTCGGACTGTTGTGGGTGGCCATTGAGGCGACGACCTTAGCCAGCGCGCCGATGATCTACTTCCACCACCGCCGCCAATCGCTGGAAGCGGCTTGGAAATATTTGCTCATCTGTTCCATCGGCATTGCCTTGGCTTTGTTCGGCAATTTCCTTTTAGCGGTTTCCACTTCGACGGTTCACGGCGGTGAATTGCCGCTGCTGCTCGATCAATTGCTGCGCAACGCCTCCTCGTTTCATCCGCAATGGTTGAAGCCTGCGTTTATTTTCCTGCTGGTCGGTTACGGAACAAAAATGGGTTTAGCGCCGCTGCACACGTGGCTGCCCGATGCGCACAGCGAGTCTCCCAGTTTTGTTTCCGCGCTGCTATCCGGAGCGCTTCTCAATTGCGCGTTCCTCGGAATCCTGCGCGCCCAGCAGATTCTAACCGCCGCCGGTCTGGCGTTTTTCGGGCAGGAACTCTTGGTCGGATTCGGCTTGCTGTCCATGGGTTTCGCCGCGGCTTTTATTGTGCAGCAGCCGGATTATAAGCGCATGCTGGCTTATTCCAGCGTAGAGCATATGGGAATTCTGGCGCTGGGCGTCGGGTTGGGCGGAACAGCGGTGTTCGGTGCGATGTTTCATGCGGTCAATCATTCATTGACCAAGGGTATGCTCTTCCTGATTGCCGGAAATATACTTTCTGTTATGCGAACTAAAACCGCGTCGGACATTCGCGGCTTATCGCGCCTCATTCCGTTTACGGCCGCCTTGTGGATGGCGGGATTTCTGGCTATTACGGGATCTCCGCCGTTTGGCACGTTCTTAAGTGAATTCACAATTCTCAAGTCCGCCCTCGAGCAGGGGCACTACATCGTCGCCATTGCTTACTTATTGATTCTCTCGGTCGTGTTCATCGCGATGGCTTCAATCATTGTGCGCATGGTTCAAGGCAATCCTCTCCGCAATCCCGAGCCGCGAGCGTCTCGCGAACCGTGGCTAATGATTCTTCCGCCTCTGTTTCTCTGTATGCTGATTGTGATTCTGGGCTTGTACATGCCGCCCGCTTTGGAGCGTTTGCTCCTTGATGCCGCGACTGTAATAGGCGGAGCATCATGAATCGCACCCACTCCATCGCTATCGGAAATGGAGAGCCATTCCCATTCGTAAATCTTCCTCTCCTTCCATTCGAAATATTCCGCGAGCAGATTTGCCAAGCCGTTGAAGAAGGCGCATGGATCGCCGCACTGTTTGCCGTGCCGGAATCCGGAACCGATCTTCGTGCCGTTGCTGTCTTAGCTCACAAGCCAACGGGCGCTCTGTGGTTTTTCTCCACACGGCTTTCCGAGTCTTTCCCATCGCTAACACCTGATTGTGCGCAGGCGCAGTTGTTCGAGCGCGAGATTGCCGAGCAATGGGCTGTGAGGCCGACAGGACATCCATGGCTCAAGCCGGTTCGCTTTCACCATTCTTATCGGGCAGGAAAGGATTGTTGGGATCGGGCCGAGACGGCTCCGATGCTTCCGGCCGTGGCGGATTTCTTTCAGATGGAAGGCGAGGAACTTCACGAAGTCGCAGTAGGGCCTGTCCATGCCGGGATCATTGAACCGGGGCATTTTCGCTTTATTTGCCACGGTGAGCAGGTCATGCACTTGGAAATTGCTCTCGGTTATCAGCATCGCGCGATTGAGAAGGCATTAATCGGCGGACCTCATCCGCGAACCATCCATCTCATGGAGACAGCCGCCGGTGATACAACGATTGGTCATACGCTGGCGTACTGTCAAATCGTGGAGGCGCTGGCTCGATGCAGCGTGCCGCTGCGCGCCGCGGTGCTGCGGTCAATTTGTCTTGAACTGGAGCGCCTTGCTAATCATGCGGGTGACTTGGGCGCTCTCGCCGGGGACGTCGGTTTCCTTCCCACGGCTTCCTATTGCGGCCGTCTACGAGGTGATTTTCTGAATTTAGCGGCTCTGTTGTGCGGCAATCGCTTTGGCCGGGCGATGCTCTGCGCGGGCGGAGTTCGCTTTGATATGGAGACAAAACGCATCGCGGAGTTCTCGGAGCGTTTCGAGAAGACAATGGCTGATCTCACGACGGCGGTGGAACTATTATGGCAGACTCCTTCGATCATGGATCGTTTCGAAGAAACAGGCATCGTATCTCTTGAAGATGCACTTGCGATGGGTCTGGTCGGTCCGGCGGCTCGCGCGTGCGGTGTGGAATGCGATATGCGAAGCGACTTCCCGACCGGAATCTACCGTTTTCGAAACATACCGACCGTCACTTGGCATACCGGCGACGTGTTTGCGCGAGCATTTGTTCGCTGGATTGAGATACAGCGGTCAGCGGCTTTTTTGCGGGATCAGATTAAATCGCTTCCACAGACGCCCCTTCGTACGGCACTCGACTCATTGGAACCGAATCAGATCGTGGCCTCGCTTGTCGAAGGTTGGCGCGGCGCCATCTGCCATGTGGCGATGACGGATGCATCGGGTCATTTTAGGCACTACAAAATTATTGATCCTTCTTTCCATAACTGGCTCGGTTTGGCGATGGCCATGCGCGATCAGCAAATTTCCGATTTCCCGTTGTGCAACAAGAGCTTCAATTTATCCTATTGCGGACATGATCTGTGAGAAATTTTCATGATTAATCTCCTGCGCACCCGGTGGAGTCAAGGGTATCGCACAATCGCTTATCCCAATAAGCCGCCGGTCATCCCGGATCGTTTTCGCGGCCGTCCGCTGATTGACGGTGCGAAATGCGTGGCCGATTGCAGTAAATGCGCGGATGCATGCCCTACCGGTGCGATTGTAAACTTGGTTTCTTCGCAGCCGCAAATTGATCTTGGCCGGTGTTTGTTTTGTATGGATTGCACCGAAGCATGTCCCTATGGAGCCGTTCATCATCACCCGGATTACCGTCTTGCGGCCAGGCAACGGGACCAATTGCTTGTGAACGCGAAGGATGAATCGTTGCCGCAGGTGGCTGCTTTGGAAGCGGAAATCCGTCGTTTGTTTGGACGTTCACTTAAGCTCAGACAAGTGAGCGCGGGAGGCTGCAACGCCTGCGAAGCGGATACGAACGTGCTCTCCACAATTTCCTTTGATCTCGGACGATTCGGAATTCAATTTGTTGCCTCACCCCGTCATGCGGACGGACTTTTGATTACAGGTCCGGTCACCGCAAACATGAAAACAGCTTTACTCAAAACTTATGCTGCCGTTCCATCTCCCAAAATCGTAATTGCCTTAGGCGCATGCGCCATTTCGGGCGGCCCGTTCATGGATCATTCCGAAGTGAACAACGGCGCGGATGGAATCCTGTCGGTGGATCTCTATATTCCGGGCTGCCCGCCGCATCCCATGACGATTCTCGAAGGATTTTTGCGCCTTCTGGGACGTATCCGATCATAGTGGAATAGTACTGATAAATAAAAAAGCGGCCTGCAAATCGTTGTTTGCAGGCCGCGTGTTTTTATAGTAACGGATTATCTTGCGGCAAGAAGGTCGCCGGTCAGCTTCGCAACCGCTGCCGCAACCGGTTCCGACAAGGATTCGCCGTAGTCGAAGCTGTGGCCGCCGATTTCATACAGGACCGCCTGTGGAGCCGAACCATTCAGTGTGCGGCAGATAGTTAAAAGATCGCGCGGTGTCAGATCATGGCTATTGCAGGCGGATATGCCGCCGTCAGGCGATAGATTTGAAACCTCGATTTTACCGGGTGGGTGATTGACGCTGGCGTCAATGAAGATCACTCGCTCCGCCGATTCCAAATCGGTGACCAAATCCGCGGTCAACTGTTGAACCGTCAGACAGCGAAACCGGTTATCGGCTCGCTGCGCAAGTGTTTCCGCGACTAAACAACCGGCCCCGTCATCTTCCCGAAGCGAATTGCCGATTCCGATGACCAGGATGCGTATTCCTGAACGATCCGGCACGGATTACTCTCCACGGGAGATGGAGGATAGCACTTCACCGTCGGGAGCGGTCAGATCAATTTGCATCGGCATCCGTCCCGCCGCGTGTGTCGAACAGCTCAAGCACGGATCGAATGCGCGAATCACCGCCTCGATGCGGTTGAGCATTCCTTCACGGAGCTTCGTGCCGTCCACGAAGCTGCGCGCGGCCTGCAGCACGCCGCGATTCATGGCCAGATTATTATGACCCGTGGCAATAATCAGATTCGCCCAAGTCATCAAACCCTGTTCGTCAATGCGGTAATGATGAATGAGCGTTCCGCGCGGTGCTTCGCTCACGCCGACGCCGTCGAAGCAGTTAGGCTGTGCCCACGCGCGAACGTGTTTGTTGAGAATGTCGTCGTCAGCAAGCTTCTGTTCCAGCCGTTCGATGCAGAAGAGGATTTCGATCAAGCGTGCCCAGTGATTGTGGAACGACGACAGCGCCGGACGCCCGCAGACGTCGCGGAATTCATCCAATTCCTGATCGGCGAGAGGGGTGCCGCAGCGCTCCACGACGTTTAGTCGGGCCGCAGGGCCGACGCGGTAGATTCCCTGTGGATATCCCATCGGTTTGAAGTATGGAAACTTCATGAATGTCCACGGCTCCACCGCCTCCGCGATAATATCGGCATAGCGCAGGGTGTCGTGCGCGGCAATCATAACATTGCCCGCCGAGTCTACCATACGCAGCTTGCCGTTGTAATGCTCGAGCTGTCCTTTGTCATCCACGAGTCCGAGGAAGAGCGAAGGGAAATTGGCGAATGTTTCGATTTCACCCTGAAAATTCCCGAGCATGGCTTTGAACGTTTGCAAAGTTCGAAGTGCGATGCCTTTGGCTTCAGGCAGGGCGGCGCGGATTTGGTCGCGGCGTGCTGCGGAAAGCGGTTCGCTAACGCCGCCGGGAACGACCCATGCCGGATGAATGCGCTTGCCGCCCAGCAGTTCGATGATTTGTTGGCCGAATTGCCGCAACCGGATGCCGTCGCGCGCCAAGCCGGGATGCTTGCTGACCACTCCCACGAGATTGCGTTCGGCCGGATCGCCGTCCATTCCGATCAGAAAATCCGGTGATGACAGATAAAAAAAGCTCAGCGCGTGCGATTGCAGAATCTGCGCCAGATTAAGCATGCGCCGCAGTTTGACGGCCGTCGGCGGAATCTGCACGGCGTACAGCTCGTCGCAGGCCTTCGCGCCGGCAATCAAATGCGATACCGGGCAAATGCCGCAGGTGCGCGCCATGAGTGACGGCATTTCGTAGAACGGCCGTCCTTCGCACAGTTTCTCGAAACCGCGAAACTGAGTTGTATGAAAATAGGCGCGATCCACCACGCCGCTGTCGTTCAAATGCAGCGTAATCCGGGCGTGACCTTCAATGCGCGTAATGGGGTCTATGACGATTTCGCGAGGC
>Ga0105104_10002209_pt1 | contig 14336 bp, 12 predicted proteins | sample PPLLaktember2015_3_FD_87034 | JGI IMG/M metagenome (GOLD analysis project Ga0105104, IMG submission 87034) | Freshwater sediment microbial communities from Prairie Pothole Lake near Jamestown, North Dakota, USA - PPLs Lake P7 Core (6) Depth... | ecosystem: Environmental > Aquatic > Freshwater >... | reverse complement strand
CGCGGAGGACATGGGCACCTACGGCGACGCGCTGACCTACGCGATGGGTCACGACCAACCCGCGCCGGTCATTATCGACAGGAAGGTCGCAGGCTCAGGGGCGATGCCCAATGCCTACATCTTCTAGGGGCGGGCCGCCCTCCGCCGCAGCCTTCAACGTCACCATGCAGGGCCCCGCCGGCCCGCCTGGCCCGCCAGGGCCTCCGGGAGATCCCGGAGGGCCACCGGGTCCGCCTGGCCCACAGGGCCCCGCTGGCCCGCCAGGCCCCGACGGTGCCGATAGCACAGTGCCGGGGCCGGCGGGCCCCCCGGGCCCCGACGGTGCCGATGGCGCCACCGGACCTGCAGGCCCTCCAGGTGCCGACAGCACGGTGCCCGGCCCCACGGGCCCCGCAGGCCCCACAGGCCCCGCAGGCCCCACGGGGCCAGCTGGTGCTGATGGTGCCACTGGCCCTGTTGGCCCCGCTGGTCCGACGGGCCCGCAGGGACCGGCCGGCACCAACGCCACCGGAGCCGTTCTCTACGACACCGTGCAGGCGCTCACCGCTGCGCAGCAGGAGCAGGCGCGCAAGAACGTCTACGCTGCGCCGTTCGACGCTATGGCCTTCAGCGGCATGCAGCTCAACGGCGGGATTGAGGTCTCGCAGGAGTGGGCCCACGGCACCGCCTTCACGGTCAGCGGCGCCTTTGTCTGCGACGGCTGGAAATACTTTAAGAGCGGCACGATGGCGTGCGTCGCGTCCGCGCAGGTCTCTACGGCCCTTCAATCGCTGGGATTTAACAACTTTCTGTATCTCACCGTGAGCACCGCGCAGCCCTCGATCGGCGTCGGCGACTACGTTGGTTTTTATCAGAGCATTGAAGGCTACCGCGTCGCGCGGCTCGGTTGGGGCACGGCGAACGCCAGGCCGCTGACCATCGGTTTTTGGGCCTCTCATAGCCGGGCGGGCACCTATTCCGTCTCGTTTCGCAACAGCGCGCAAAACCGTTCCTATGCCGCGACCTATAGTCATGCGGGTGGCGGTCCGCAGTGGACGACGATCACCGTGCCTGGTGACACCACGGGCACGTGGCTCACGACTAACGGCGTCGGGCTCTATGTTGTGTTCGTTGTGTCGGGGCACCCGAGCGGCACCTTCACCACACCCACCGCCAATGCGTGGTATGCCGGCAATTATCTGGTCGCGCCCGGCCAGGTCAACGGCGTTGCCGCGACCAGCGACACCTTCGCCATCACCGGCGTCGTCGTGCTGCCCGGCAACGAGGCGCCGAACGCCGCGCGCTCGCCGTATATCATGCGGGCCTACGATACTGAGCTCGCGCTCGCGCTGCGCTACTTTGAAACCGGGACCGAGCCGTTCTCCTATCGCAGCCTGCCGAGCGGCATCACGGCCGCCTACGACAGCATGCGCTTTCTCGTGAAGAAGCGCGTCGCGCCGACAATGACCGCTGCCAATTGGCAGTATTTCTCCGGTGGTGGCGGTACTGCCTTCACTCCCGCCTTCAGTTCAGGCGTCGATTATTTTGCTTGGACCTTCACGAGCTTCGTCAACTGGGGCGGGTGGACGACCGCCGGCCAGTGGACCGCGGACGCGAGGATATGATGGCGGAGTATCAACTCACCGAAACCGATGTCGTGTTGCGCACCGCCGATGGGGCCTACATCCCCAACGACCCCGATAATCGAGATCGCGTCGCCTATGACATGTGGCTCGTCGCCGGCAATCTGCCGGATCCCTACGTGCCGCCGGAGCCGCCGCCACCGCAGCCGCCGCAACCTGAAACCGTGATACTGTTCGACCACGAGAACCGGCTGCGTGCGATCGAAGGCGCGCCCGCAATCGACCTGCAGAAATTTCTGGCGGAGAAAAAGCTATGAGCCAACACCAAGCTTTTCGCCGCCAGGCGGTGCCAGCGCAGATCGCGCAGAAGCTGGAGACCATCACGCTGCCGGCACCGACGCGCGGCCTCATTATGAACGAGAACGAGACGTTCATGCAGCCCGGCGCGGCTGTGCTCTGCGACAACTGGAAGCCGACCATCAAGGGCGTCGAGCTACGCGGCGGCTGCGACCTGTGGTGCCAGCTGCCGGAGACCACGCCGGTGATCTCCGCGTTCGAATATATCAGCGGCATCGTGCACCAGATGTTCGCCGCCAACGCCAGCAAGGTCTACGACGTCTCCACCGTCACGCCGGTGCTGGTCAAGAGCGGGCAGTCGTCGGGCAACTACGTCGCCTCGCAGCTCGCCAATGCCGGCGGCGATTGGCTGATGGTGGTCAATGACGCCGGCGACTACCCGCTGCGCTACGATGGCGCGGCGTGGACGACGCTCAATGGCGGCCAGATCACGGCCTCCGGCCCTGGATCCGCCGCGGTCGCGACGGGGGCGAACCTCGTCTACGTCTGCAAATACCGCAACCGCTACTTCTTCATCGAGAAAAACAGCATGAACGCGTGGTACCTGCCGCTCAACGCGGTCGGCGGCGCGCTCGCCATGATCCCGTTGTCGGGCGCAGCGACCAAAGGCGGCAAATTGCTGTTCTGTGCCAGCTGGTCGATCGACGCCGGCGACGGCATCGACGACAAGATCGTGTTCGTCACCGACCAGGGTGAGGCCATCATCTTCACCGGCGGCGATCCCTCGAGTGCTGCGAGCTGGCGCCAGGAGGGCCGCTACAATCTCTCGCCGCCGCTCGGCATGAACGCCCACCTCTCCGTCGGCGGCGATCTCCTGGTGGCCACCATCGACGGCATCCTGCCGCTGTCGGGCGCGATCACCAAGGACCGCGCCGAGCTCGAGCTCGCCGCCATCACGCGCAATATCCGGCGGCTGTGGATTGAGGAGGCGATCGACAAGCGCGAGCACCCCTGGACGATGTGCAAGTGGGGCGAGTACGGCGGGATCTTCGTGACCTGGCCTGGCGGCAAGCCCGGCAAGCAGATCTGCGGCGTCATCAACAGCGCCACCGGCGCCTGGGCGCGTTTCACCGGCTGGGACGCCATGTGCTTCATGCGGATGCGCGCCGACATGTTCTTCGGCACGCAAACCGGCCAGATCATGCAGGCCGATCGCACCGGCACCGACAACGGCGCGCCGTACCTGGCAGTGCTGGTCGGCGGCTGGGAGATGTTCTCGGCGCCGTCGCAGACCATCACTTGGCACCAGGCCCGCGCCGCGTTCAAGGCGCGCGCCGGCGAGCCGTTTCAGCCGCAGCTGTCGTCTTGCGTCGACTACGTCATTACGCTGCCCTCGCCGCCCACGATCGGGCCGGATCCTGGCCCGCTGGATCTCTGGGGCCAGGGCCTTTGGGGCGTGGCGCTGTGGGGCGCCGACCCGGCGCCCGCGGCCGTGGTGCGCAACACCGGCTGGGTGTCGATCGGCACGACCGGCTTCTCGCACGCGCCGGTGCTGCAAGTCATGGTATCGCAGCAGGCCAAGCCGGAAGTAGAGTTCATCAGCATCGCGGCGACGTTTGAGCGCGTCGGCGTCAACGTATAGGAGACGACGATGACTGACTGGTTCGCACCAGCCTATTGGGTCGGGGGCAATCCCTACGCCGCCAGCGACGCCAACTATGCCGCCAACGCGGCCGCGCAGCAGGCCAATCAGCAGGCCGTCAATCAATCCATGTATTCCGCCGCGGCGCCGACGGGGTCGAGCTCCGTCTACAATTCGCCGGTGGCCTTTGGCGATTACAGCTACGGCACGGTCGGCAACTACCCGTCATTCGGCGAGGCCGGCAATTACGGCGGCAACAACGACCCGTTCAGCGGCGGCTCCGCCTTGAGCAATCTGTGGGGCAACGTCGGCGCCTCTGTGGGCGTCAGCGCGCCACCCGTGGCCTCGTACGCGCCGGCCTACAGCCCCCCGACAGACTACTCGTCCTACGTCCCGGAGCAGGCGTTCAGCCCGAGCGGCTACGGCGGCTACAGCGGCTACACGCCCTACCAGCCCGACGAGGGCTACAGCGGGCCCTCGGCCAGCGCCGGGCCGTCGTGGTGGAACATGCCGTCGGTGCCGGCTTACACCCCGCCAGCGCCGCAGCCGGACTACTCGTCCTACGTCCCGGAGCCGGCGTTCAGCCCTGGCGGCTGGTACGGCGGCCGCGCGCTGGACGAAAGCTTCACCGGGAACTGGGGCAGCTACTCCAACGCCCCGGCCTACACGCCGCCGGCGAGCCCGTTCGACACCGGCGCGGCTGCCGTGCCATATCCCGAGGCCAACTGGTACCAGCAGCAGCCGATCCAGAACTACCAGGGCGTCCAAGCCGGCGTCCCCTACCAGCCCGACGAGGGCTACACCGGCTACAGCCCGTGGACGTCGTATTTCAGCGGTGGCTACGACCCGTTCAGCGCCCAGACCTACCAACCTGCCGCCCAGCAGAACGTCGGCCAGTGGGGCAACCCGAGCACGAGCGGCTGGGGCCGCGCGCTAGACGAAAGCTTTACCGGCAATTGGGGCGGCTTCTCTGAGGCGCCGGCCTACACGCCGCCGGCGCCGCAGAGCCCCTTCGACACCGGCGCGGCGGGGATCCAATACCCGCAGGCCAACTGGTTCCAGCAGCAGCCGATCGAGAACTACCAGGGCTACCAAGCCGGCCGCCCCTGGCAGCCCGACGAGAGCTACGGCACCGGCGGCGTCGGCAGCGACACGCGGTTCGATCCGTTTGCGTGGCAGTATGCTCAGTCGAGCCCGTTCGCCGAGAACGCCGGCGTCCCGACCAGCCCGACCGCCAATCAGGGCTACAATCCCGGCATGGAGAACTGGTTCGCCAACCCCGCCATGCAGCAGGGCGTGCCCTTCCAGCCCGACGAGAGCTACGGCCTGACGTTCGCCGATCGGTGGGCCAACAGCGGCGGCCGCTACCCGCAATCGGGCTACACGCCGCAGGTGGATGCGCCCGCGCCCTCGCAGCCGTGGGACATTTGGCCCAGCAACCCGATCCTGCCGCAGGGCGTGCCGTTCCAGCCCGACGAGGGCTACGGCTCCAACGCCTATAGCCCGTGGGCCCAGTACGCCAATGGCGGCTTCGACCCGTTCCGCGGCTACAACGCCGCGCAGGGCAACGTCGGATCCGGCTTCCCGTCCGCGTCGGTCCCGCTGGCGACGCCGCAGGAGCGGCCGACAGACTACTCGTCCTATGTCCCGGAGCAGGCGTTCAGCCCGAGCGGTTGGGGCGGGTATTTGCCGCAATCGCTTCAGCAATATAACAGCAACCCCTACAGGGGCGACGACTGGAACCCAATCCAGCAGTATCAAAGCGGCGGCTACAATCCCTTCGCGTCGTCATACGAAAACGAGCTGAGCCAGATCTTGCATGGGATTGACCGGGGGCCGGCTCCCGGCCCGTCTTACGCCCCGCCAGACACGTTGCAGCCGGGTGACTACGGCTCGTATGGCGCGCCGCCCTTCCAGCCTGACGAGGGCTTCAACGCGGACGACTACTTCCGCAGCCGCGGCGTCATGAACTACGCGCCGGGCGGCGAGCTGCCGTGGTGGGCCTCGCAGCAGCCGCAGGGCGACGCCTCGACGGATCCCTTCAGCCAGACCGGCAATTACGGCCAGTTCCCTGGCGCCAATCTGCAGGACGCCATCAACCCGCTGTTTCAGCAGCGCCAGGACTACGCGAGCCGCGTCAGCAACGACCCGGCGCTGGCGTTCCAGCTGGCCTCGCGGCTGCAGTCGGAAGATCAGAACAGCCCGGCGAGCCGCATGGCGATCTACGAGGCCATGCTGAACGCGCAAAACGCCACCGGGCGGGATCCGACGAACCCGGCCTACTACCCGCAGGATCCAACGCAGTACAGGGCTTCCGCCAGCCGGCTGGCGAACAACAACGACCTGCTCAACCAAATCTACCAGGAGATGGCACAGGTGCACGGCGGTTCGAACGTGGGCAACTATCCCACTGACTGGGCCAGCGGCGGGGTCGCGGCTAACGAGCGACGCTACGCCACGCCGACCTGGACGTCGCCGACCAACGAGCAGTTCTTCCGCAAGGACATCAGCAACCCGTGGACCGGGGCGCTTAACGCCTTGCAAAACCAGGACTGGCTCCGCAGGGCGCAAGATCCGTGGCAGTACGTAGATCAGGGCGGGAGCTAATCATGCAGGGGCACGCAGCTTTTCCCGTCCCGGCTGGGCCGGCCAACCTCAAGGCGCTTGTAGAAGCAGAACCCCTGCGCGCCCAGCTTGCGCTGCAGCTTGACGGAGAGGGCGCAGGCTTGCCGGGGCCCCGGATCAAGGGAGCCGGGCGCGCACTGCCCGAACACGTCGTAGAGCCGCTCGATGTCCCGGCGCTGCGCCGGCGTGACATTGGCGGAGGCCGGCGCGGCCACAAGCAGCGCCAAAAAGGTAACAGTAAATCGCATGAATTTATGATGGGTCATGCCGCCAAATTGATCCAGATCAATCGGAAAGTCAACTGATGCTGCAGCCCATCTTCGGTCACGACGACGTCATTGCCAGCTTCGTGGCGCAGCTGATCCCGGAGTGTCGCGCGCGTGGCTTTGGCAAGTGTCGCGCGATCGGCGTCGCCGGTGCCGACGGCCAGCTGCTCGGCGGCGTGGTCTATCGCAACTGGTGCCCCGAGGTCGGCACCATCGAGCTGTCGGCCGCGGCGCTGCCGGGCACCTACTGGCTGTCGCGTCGGATCCTGCAGATGATCTATGACTACCCGTTCTACGGTTGCGGCTGCCACATGGTGATCCAGACCACGATGGCGGACAACGAGAAGGCCCTTCTCGTCAAGGCCAAAATCGGTTTTACTTTCTACCGCATCAGGCATCTGGGCGGACCTAATCGCGACGGCGTGCTCGCCACGTTGACCGTCGACGAGTGGGAGAACAGCAAGTTCAACGCCAATCGCCGCCGCGCGGCCGCGAAACAGAAGGAAGCCGCATGATGCCCAGCCCCTACCCCAATCCAGGCGCCAACCAGCAGCGCGATCAGATCACCCAGGCGCTGATGAATATCGCGCAGCCGCCGCCGCAGACGCCAATGCCGCAAATGCCGCAGATGCCGCAGCAGATGCAGATGCCGCAAACACCGCCGCCTGGCGCGCCGCCGCAAGGTGCGCCCGTCGGGGGCGGCATGCCGCCCTCGCCGATGCCGCTAACGCCCGGCATGCCGCCGCAACAGGGCCTGCCACCGGCGACCGGCATGCCGCAGCCGGCGATGCCGCCAGGCTCGGCGCAGGGCATGCCGCAGATGCCGCAGGGACAGATGCCGCCGCAGGGGTACTGACATGCCAGAACCAGCCGACGATCAGCGCAACAACATCACCAACGCACTGATGGATGGGCCATTCGCGCCGTTCGCGAACATGGCGCACCAGCTCCACGCGAGCCCGGTCGGCCAGCTCTACGACATGATCTTCAAGCCGATCGGCGAGCAGTTCAGGGCAAGCCCGCTGGGCGCCGCCACCCGGGCGATCGGCTCGGAGATCGGCTCGGCCTGGGACACCGCCTACCCCAACTGGCGACGGCGCCGGCCGCCGCCACCGCCCTATCAACCGTAGGACCGCACCATGAGCAAACCAGATCCGCCGCAGCCGCCCAACCCCTACGCAACGGCGGCGGCGCAGACCGGCACCAATGTCGCGACCGGCGTGGCCAACGCGTTTTTGAACAACGTCAATCAGATGACGCCGCAGGGTAATTTGACCTACGACGTCACCGGCAACTACGCCTGGACCGACCCGTCAACCGGCAGCACCTACAATCTGCCGCGCTTCACCGCGACCCAGACGCAGACGCCGACGGCGGCGCGCATCGAGGCGCAGAACAACGCCTCCAAGGAGACGCTGGCGCGCACGGGAGCCACGCAGGCCGCCAAGGTCGAGAACATCCTCAACACGCCGTTCGATCCCAGCGGCGCCGCGCCCTCGGGCGGCGACGCCAACAACATCCTGGGCGTGGGCCAGGCCCAGACCTCGTTCGATCCTGGCTGGGACATCACCCGCAGCTACGGCCCGGCGGACAATTTCAGCGCCGATCGGCAGCGCGTCGAGGACGCGATGATGGCGCGGCTGAACCCGCAGCTGCAGAAGGACCGCGCCGGCATCGAGCAGCGCCTGGCCGACCAGGGCATCCGCTACGGCTCGCAGGCCTATGCGAGCGCGATGGACGATTATAACCGCCAGTCGACCGACGCGCGCTTCGCTGCGATCGGCCAGGCCGGCGACGAGCAGGCGCGACTGAACCAGATGGCGCAGGCGCAAGGCGCGTTCCAGAACGCCGCCCAGGCGCAGGGCTACCAGCAGAACCAGGGCCTGGCCTCGTTCGCGAACCAGGGCCTGGCGCAGCAGCTGGCGCAGCAGCAGTCCGGCTTCAACGCCGCCAACGCCCAGCGCAATCAGTACATGCAGGAGCAGTATCAGCAGCGCAACCAGCCGCTCAACGAGATCACCTCGATGATGACGGGCTCGCAGATGCAGAACCCGAACTGGCTCAACACGCCGAGCTCGCAAATCGCGACCACGGACTTCGCCGGGATCATGGGCCAGAACGCGGCCCTGCAGGCGCAGAACTACCAGACGCAGCAGTCGGCGTGGAATTCGACGATGGGCGGCCTGCTCGGCCTCGGCGGCAAGCTTGGGGCGGCGGCGATCATGTCGGACGAGCGCGTCAAGGAAAACATCGTGCCGATGGGCTCAGTGTTTGCCGAGAACGCCGACGGCGAGCGCAAGCAGCTGCCGATCTCCGAGTGGTCCTACAAGGGCGACCCGGCGCGACATGTCGGGCCGATGGCGCAGGACGTTGAGAAAATCGATCCGAAGGCGGTCAGGAAGATCGGCGGCATCCGGCACATCGATCCGCGCCGCGTGATGGGCGGCATTATGAGGGCTGCGTGATGGTTGGATATTCAAACCCCTTCGCCGGCATGTTCTTCGCCAACGAGCCCGGCGGCGCCACCGCGCAGGATATGCGCCGCAAGATCGCGCTGGCGATGCTGATGAAGCGCAGCACCGCGCCAAAAAACCTCGGCGAGGGCCTGTACTCGATCGGCGACAGCATTGGTGATGCGCTGATCGCGCGCTCGACGGTGAACCGCACTGGCGAGGAGGCAGCCAAAGACACTGCCACCATCGACACGATGGCAGCGCCGCCGGCGCCGACGCTGGGCCCGCGGGCCGAGGTCGACGAGCCGGCGGTGGCGCCGGCACAGACTGCCGCCGTGGCCCCCACCGTGCCCGGCGCGCCGCAGCCGCCGGCGGCAGCGTCGCCACCGGGCGGCTTTCGGCCGCCGCCGGCCTACCTGGCGCCCGCGCTCGATCGGCTGGTGCAGGATCCGGCGCGCCGGGCCTATCTCGGCCACCTCGCCGGCAAGGAGGCGCGGAGCGCCACGGAAGTGTCGCCCACCGGCGCTGCCGGGCCGTTCCAGTTCATCCGCAGCACCGGCCGGCAGTATGGGCTGGTCGGCCCCGATGGCGACCGGCGTACCGACGTCGACGCCTCGATCGACGCCGTCAACCGTCTGACCGACGACAACGCCGCCGCCCTGACCAAGGCGCTGGGCCGGGAGCCCACCCCCGGCGAGCTGGCGCTGGCGCATCAACAGGGCGCGGGCACGGCGGCCAAGATGCTGACGGGAGCCGGCAACGCCTCCAACTACAATTTGGCGGTCAATAACGCCGGCGGGCTCGGCCCACAGGCCGCCGCCCAGAAGATCATGGGCTACTACGGCATGCCGGGATCCGGCGGCCCGCGCGACCGCGCCGCCGCCATCCTGGCCGCGAGGCCGCCAGGACCGACAGACCAGGCCCAGGAGGCGACTTTCAGCGACGTGATGGGGTCAAGGGCCCCGGCGCCGCTATTCGCACCCACGGCCTCCGCTGGCCGTGTGGGCGACATCCAGAGCGACCTGCCGCCGGTCACGGGGGCGTTGTCGGGCCCGATGGGTCAGGCCGTCGGCGACACCGTGCAGCAGCGCCAGGACGCCCTCGTTCCGCCGGGCGGGCCGGCGCCCCCGCCGCCAGGGCCCCAGGTGGCGCAGGCGCCGCCGAGCGTGTTCCCGCCGGTCGCCACCGACGCCGGCGGCCCCAAGGCGATCATTCCCGGCGGCGGCCTGCCGCCGGGCCCACAGATCCCGGCCGCGCCGCCGGATCCGCGCAGCGAGATCCGCTCCGCGCCGGAATACAAGCCGCGTGACGAGCCGATGCCCGAGCCGCCCACCAAGCCGACGATGGGCCCGATCGAGCAGCAGCTGACGCGCCAGTACCTCAACGCCGACGTCTCGCCCCGGGTCAAGGAGGCGGCGCAGCGCCACATCGAGGCCGAGCGGGCGCAGCGCAATGCCGTCTACGAAAACCAGTTCCGCAATTACGAGATCCGCAAATCGGACTGGCTGAAGCAGCGCGAGCTCGAGACCAAGTACAGGATGGAGCTGCCGAAGCAGCAGCAGGACATCTTGCAGTCGCAAGCGACCACCGACAAGACCCGCGCCGGGCTTGGCAAGGAGCAGGCCGAGAGCGAGATCGCGCAGATCAACGCCGGCTTCTACCGGCGCGTCGGCCGCGACCGCGAGCCGTTCCTCAAAGAGTTCGCTACCGACAAGGAGCAGGTGGCCAAGAGCGCCAGCCTGCTGCGCAACGTGCAGACCGCGCGCGAGGCACTCAACACCGGGGCGGTGGCGTCGGGCTTCGGCGCCAACTCCAAGTTCAACCTGGCGCAGATCGGCGCTGCGATCGGCAGCAACGACGCCAAGCAGATCGCCGAGCAGACCGAGAAGTACAAGCAGGCGATGGACAGCTCGCTCAGCTACGGCGTGATGCTGGTCAACGGCAAGGATCCGCGCGTCACCGACGCCGACCTGAAGCAGGCCGCCGGCATCACCGGCACGCCGGACATGCAGCTGGCGTCGAAGCGGCGGATCCTCGACGCCATGTCGGAGGATCTGCACGGCCGCGTGAAGTCCTACGAGGATAAGCGCGAGGAGTATCTGCGCGGAGATCCACAGCACCGCATGTTCAAGGTCGACACCCCGCCAACCGCGCCGCCAGCGGTCACCGATGTACTGCTCAAGAACCGCGACAACGAGAACGCGCGCGCGATCTACGATCGCGACTACGGCAAGGGCGCCGCCGCGCTGGAGATTGCGCGCGCCAAACGTCGCGAGCAGCGCAACCGAGAGGATGACTGATGGCCGACGATCTCAGCATCGAGGAGCAGTTCGCCAGGGCGCAGGCAGCGAGCAAGCCGGCGCCGACGGCTGATGATCCCTATCTCGGCACGCCCGGCTACAACCCGCCGGCGCCGCCGCGGCCGCCAGGCGAGCCCTACAAGGGCATGCTGCTGCCGTTCAGCAAGGACGCCAGCGGCGACGTCAAGTTCGACAGCAAGGCCGGCATCCTCGGCGCGATTAGGCAGCCGTTCGACTTCACCTACGATGTCCGCACCGGCAAGATCCCGTCTGACATCAACGACCCCCGCTATATCGGCGGCGTGCTGGAGACGGCGCTCGGCTTCGGCCCCGGATCCGCGGCGGCTCGGGCCGGCCGGGGCGTGATCCAGGCACCGAGCCGCGAGGCGCTCGACACCGCCGCCGACGTCGGCTTCAACGCCTACCGCGACAGCGGGCAGATCTACCAGACGCCGGCCTATCGCTCGATGCTGCGGGATGCTGCCGACAATCTGCTGCGCCAGGGTTTTCACGACGTTCCCGACAGCGCGCAGCTGCAGCACCGCATCATCCAGCACGAGCTCGACCGCACGGCGCGGCACCCGTTCGTGACGTCGCAAGATGTCGACGCGCTGCGCGCGCAGCTCAGTGGCGCCGGCCTCAGGGGCCCGCCGGCCGCAGCGAACCAGCAGCTGCGCAACGACGTGTTTGGCTTCATCGAGCAGAACCTGCCGCCCGACAGCGGCCGCAGCGTCCGCGACGCGGTCGGCAACTATCGCCAGGCCCGCCACTCCGAGGCAGTCACCCAGCCCGAGGCCGCGCGCTCTGAGCTCAACATCGCCAAGGGCCAGGGGCCGCAGCTGAGCGCCGAGGAGATCCGCAGCAACATCGCGCGGCTGGTCAACAAGATCGACACCGGCAAGGGCGCGGGCCGTGGCTTCTCCGACGTCGAGGAGAACATCCTGCGCAGCGCCAACCGCGCCACGCCGGGCATCGACCGCGCGCAACGCCTCGGCGACATGCTGTCGCCCAACATCAGCGGCGGCGGTGGCGCGCTCGGCCTCGGCAGTGCGGCCACTGCGCTGTCGACCGGCCACCCGGCGCTCGCCGCCGGCCTGGCGGCCGCCGCGACTGTTCCCGCCGCGGCCGGCGCCGCCGCGCGCAGTTATGCCAATCGTGGCGCGCGGCGCATCGCTGATGAAGCCGACAACGCCATTCGCGCCCAGGCGCCGTTTGCGCGCGAGCAGTGGGCGACCTCGCCAAACAATTTTACCGCGCTGCCGGGCCAGGGTGGCGGCGTCGGCGGCGTCATACAGGGGCCGGCTGCAGCTGCCGCGGTGTCGTCGCGGATGCAAGAGCTGCAGCCGCCGCCGGCCTTCCCGCCGCGCTACCAGATCCTGCCGGACGGAACGATACAGGAGACTTTGTAATGCCCCGCGATCCCTCCGGCGTTTACACGCAGCCCTTCCCGTTCGTGATCGACAACACGCCGATCGAGACCGCGGTCTACAACGGCTTTACGTCCGACGTGGTGACCGACCTCAACACGCCGCGGCCGGTGGTGGCCGGTGGCACCGGCGCCAACAACGCGCACGACGCCATGCTGGCGATGGGCGGCGAGATCGCCAAGCAGGTCGTCGACAATTACGGCGGCTTTCCGTTCGCCAACGGCTCGTTCTATTCGGCGCCTGGCGCCACCGGCGCGCCGACCGCCAACGGCTTTGTCGGCACCTACTACGAGAACGCCGACGGCAGTGCCGCCAGCCTGCAGGCGCGTGACCTCGCCACGGGCACGCCGTACATGAAAATGAAAGTGGCCGGCGTGTGGGACGCGAGCTGGACCGAGCAGGCCGGCGGCATCGTCGATCTCGGAGGCGTCTATGTCGACGTCCTCGGCGACACCATGCTCGGCCTGCTGGGGCTGCCGGCCATCACGCCGCTGGCCAACAGCGCGGTGCGCAAGGACTACGTCGACGCCCTCGCGGCCGCGGTCGCCGACGCCGCAGTGGCGGTGGGCGGTGATACCATGACCGGCTTCCTGACGCTGCACGCCGCGCCTGACGCCGACATGAAGGCGGCCAACAAGAAGTACGTTGACGACGCGATCGCGGCCCCCGTGGCGCCGCCGGGCCTCATCGTTCTCGTCAAGACCAATCCCTATACCTGCGTGCTGTCAGACGCGAACAAGTGCCTGCAGGCGCCGAGCGGCGCCTTCACCATCCCCTCCAATGCGTCGGTGCCCTATCCGGTCGGGACGTGCCTGACGTTCGTCGCGTGGGGCGGCGCGTGTACGATCAGCATTGCAGGCGGCGACGCGATGTACCTGGCGGGCCAGGCCACGACGGGCGTGCGGACGCTTGCCAACACCGGCGTATGTACGGCCGTCAAGCAGGCGTCGGCCGCTTGGAGCATCTCCGGCCCGGGGCTGACCTGATGTCGGTACAGCATCAGGTGCTGCTGATGGGCGGCCGCCAGCGGCCTGCCACGTTGTATTATATGCTTCTCGGTGGCGGCGGCGGCGGCTGCGGCGGGACACTGGGTGGCGGCGGTGCGGGCGGCATGCTGGAGGGCTCCGGCGCCATGGCGGCCGGCAGCTTCGCTGTCACGATCGGCCCCGGCGGCGCCGCTGGCCCTGGCACGGGCGGCGTCGGCGGCAACGGCGGCAACACCAGCCTCGCAGGATACGCCAGCGCCATCGGCGGCGGTGGTGGCGGTAACGCCGCCGGGACGGCGGGCAACGGCGGCTGCGGCGGCGGCGCTTATTTTGGCGCTCCCGGCAACGGCACCGCCGGCCAGGGCTACGCCGGCGGCTACGGCAACACTGTCACCTATCCCTACGCCTCGGGCGGTGGCGGCGGCACTGGCGCGGCCGGCGGTAACGGCGTTCCGGGAACGCAAGGCAACGGCGGCACCGGGCGCTACGCAAACACCGACGGCAACATGTACGGCGGCGGCGGCGGCGCCGGCGGAAACCCCAGTGTACAGTCGCCCGGCGCCGGCGGCGCGGGCGGCGGTGGTGCTGGCGGGGGTTACGGCGCCGGCACGGATGGCACGGCTAATATGGGTGGCGGTGGCGGCGGCGGCGGCGGCTACGGCGCAAGCTACCCCGGCGGCGCCGGCGGCTCCGGCCGCGTCATCGTCAAATACCTCGGCAAGCCCTGGGCGACCGGCGGCACCATTTTCGAGAGCGGCGGCTACACCTTCCACACCTT
>Ga0105104_10002208_pt1 | contig 14354 bp, 15 predicted proteins | sample PPLLaktember2015_3_FD_87034 | JGI IMG/M metagenome (GOLD analysis project Ga0105104, IMG submission 87034) | Freshwater sediment microbial communities from Prairie Pothole Lake near Jamestown, North Dakota, USA - PPLs Lake P7 Core (6) Depth... | ecosystem: Environmental > Aquatic > Freshwater >... | reverse complement strand
TGGATGCGGGTGACTGTATGTATAGCGCGAGGTTTCCGAATTCCTTGTCCCAGTACAGCTGCATGGACATGCCCCAGAGCATGTTGAGCCAGAATGCCATCATGGCGCCGCCGAAGACTGCAAAACCCTCGAAATCCTTGCTGGCGCCCATGACTCGGTAGATGAGCACGTAGGCTGCAATATTGAGCACCGGGAGGAGCACTCCGAAAAAAAACCACGACTTTTCGCGGAACAGTCCAATGAGCCTGGGATATGCGCGGGCCAGAGTTGTGCGGAAAAAAAGACTCATGCGAGAGGAGGTGCCGGTGGCCTGCATGTTATTCCTTCTCTGCCTCCTCCATGCTTTTCCCTGAAAGTTGGATGAACACATCCTCCAGTGAAGCTGATCGCTTGTTCATTTCTATGATGCCTATTGACCTGTCTGTCATCAGGCCGATGATTTCCTTCATGACCTCTTCCTGCCGGATCACACATTCCAGGTTGGAGTGATTGACCTCGTGCGTAACAGCTAGCGATGACATTCCGGGGATGATGCGGAATGATTCCACAACCTCAGCGGACACGGGTGTTGTTCTGAAATGAATGAAAATATCCTGCTGCAGGCTTTTTTTTAAAGCGTCCGGTGTGTCACAGGCGATGAGCTTTCCATGGTTTATTATTGCAAGCCTGTTGCAGAGTTCATCAGCCTCGGTCATATAATGTGTGGTGAGGAGTACGGTGCGTTCAGGCTTTTCCCGCATCCAGGAGCGCAGGAATTTCCGGATTTCTATTGCCGCCTGCACATCAAGCCCAAGAGTGGGTTCATCCAGAAAAATAATCTCCGGATCAGTGAGAAATCCGCGGATGATGTTCATCTTTTGCCTGAGTCCTGTTGAAAGGTTTGACACGTGCGAAGTGGCTTTGTCCTCCAGTCTCATGACGCTGATCAATTCATCTATGCGTTTCTTTGCCTCTTTGCCGGGTATTCCGTAGAATTGGGAAAACATCCAGAGGTTTTCCCTCACTGTAAGCAGGCCGTAACCGGAATACTCGCCACCAGAGACCATATTGATGAGAGGCCTGATTTTTTTTGCATCCTTTACCACGTCAAAACCTGCCACAAATGCGTTTCCCCTAGTGGGCGCAAGCAGTGTTGTGAGAATCTTGATAAGCGTGGTCTTGCCAGCGCCATTTGGCCCCAGTATGCCAAAGAGCTCGCCCTTGTTGATTGTGAGGTTTATATCCGCAAGAGCGGTGAGGATTTTATTCTGTTGCTTTTTGCCTTCCTTGACCCTGTAATCACGGCCAAGTCCGGAAACATGTATTGCACAATTTGTCATGAATGCCGCCTTTTATAATCCAGGGGATGATTATAGCCGGGATGGTTCGGTGATGGAATGACTTGTTCGACTTTTTTTTGGACTGATGTAATAATCGGAAAATGCAAAAGCGTCAGTCAAAATTAATTGCCCTGTTTGGGATTGTTGTGTCAATTCTTTCCTGCGCCACTGTACAAACCGTTGATCCAAAAATGCTTGTGGGCAACTGGGAAGGACAATTGACGGTCGGGATTGTCCAGTTGCAAATTTAATTTCATTTTACAATAGAAGAGGGGGGGCTGAAATGTTTAATGGACATTCCAGATCAGCGTGCCTTCGGCATACCTGTAATGGAGGCGGTCACAGGTGAAGGAAATAAAATCATTTTGAATGTGAAAGCAGTCGCCGGTGTTTTTGAAGGATACCTGGAGGCTGATGAACGAATCAGTGGAACATGGCGGCAAAACAGCAAAAGCCTTCCTCTTGTACTTAATAAGCTCATACGGCCGCAGCATCCGAAAGGACCGCTGCCATACAGGGCAATAGATTTGACATTTCCGAACAGCTAGGCCGGGATCAGGCTGGCAGGCACTCTGACTTTTCCGGAAACCGATAAAGCAGTGACAGCGGTCATCCTCATTTCGGGCAGCGGGTCCCAGAACCGCAATGCAGAAGTGTGGGGACACAAGCCGTTCCTTGTGCTCTCAGATTATCTGACACGCCGAGGTATTGCCGTCTTGCGCTATGATGACCGGGATGCACAGGTAAAGACATTCTGCTCCAGCAGACAGGAGCAATTTTTAAAGCGATGGGGATCGATTAGCAGACGATCAACCAGGCAATACAGAGCAGTACGCTTATCAGCAGTGAAAACATTGAAGCCTCAAAAATAAAAATACGGGAAATTCTTTTTGCAGCGGGAATGAATCAGGAACAGACAGACGGACAGATCCCGGTCCTGGCAATCAATGGTTCTATGGACCTCCAGGTGCTGCCGGAACAAAACCTGGGAGCGATAGACCAGGCCCTGCGGAAAGCCGGGAACACCCGGTATACGATCAGGGAATTTCCGGGTTTAAATCATTTTTTTCAAACGGCAAAAACAGGATTGATGGATGAGTGTGGCAGTATACAGGAAACAATCTCGCCGGCAGTCCTAGAATTTATCTGTTCATGGATCATTTCCCTGGCCACTCCCTGAGCGCTGGCAGGAACATGTCCTGGGGCATTTTGAAAACATATCCCGAAACACCATCCTCGGTAAAATAACGCATAAGCCGATCGCCGTGACGCAGGATATTTTCCCTGGTTGCGTCAAAGAATGAAAAGCCTGCGCCATAAAAAGGAAGCACCTTGTCAAGATATGTGTCGCTGCAATCAGGCGGTATGATCACTTCAATGGTTTTTGACAGAATTGTCTGTCCGTCAGTATTGAAATGTTCACGGAAAAGGTCATAGTAATTCCTGTGCCCGACCAGGACTGCATTCAGTTCATCAAGAAAATCCAGGGGTATTTCTTTTTTGGAATGAAGATGAATTCCGTGAAACACTTCCGCATGGCCTGCAAGCCACTCGCGATAAAATGAAAGAACTGGCGCAAGTCCTGTATTGTCAATTTCAATCAGCGCGCGTGTTGCAATCCATGGAGAAGCGGCAATCAGGCTGAAATCCGCCAGTGTGCGGATGTGAAAGAAGCGATCCTGCGGCAAATCAAAATAACCGTCCCATTCATCAAAGCTTTTAGTGGCTGAGAGCCTGAGATAAAACTCCTGTATATCGTCAAAGGACAGCGTTGGTGTTTTTGCGACAAAATATGGCGGTTCTGGCTGGAAGATAATATTCTTTTCCGCTGCGGTTTCACGCAGCCGGGTCCCTGGAAGAATCATCAAGTGATAGAAACTCGAATATTCAATAAGCCCCGTTGTTTCAAGCATTTTCTCAAGCCTGGCAAGGTTTTTCGGAGTATCGCCCGGCAGGCCAAGAAGAAAATCAATCACAGGCACAATGTTGCGGGAAAGGAGTTTGTCAGTCAGTGCGAGAAGCTTGGTGGGCTGTCCACTTGAATCCAGCCAGTGTTCAACCGGGCGGCCGATCCTGCTGCCTATTTCCGGATTCAGTGTCTGTACCCCAATTTCAATCTCGGAAAAACCGGCTTTTTCTGCCATGTCAAAATCAGACAAAGTGTCATGGAACTCCCGTAGCAGTTCCGGGCGCAGTTCCCCGAATATTTTTAACGGGGGTTTGATATTGTACGAAACGCGAGGGTTTTGAAAATCCGTGATCATGGTCATCGTATTCACAAACTCCTCGCGTGAACTGTTTAGCGTGGGTGCTAAAAGATATAACTCATCCATTTCCCTGTTAAAAAAATGATTCAGGCATTTGTGTAATACAGGCGTACTGATTGTCGCGATGTTTCCCCTGTTTTTTCCATATGAGCAATACGAACAGTGGAAGGCACAACCACGGCTGGTCTCCAGATAGGCAAATCCGTCATCCAGAAAACCGCGCGTGATCCGGGAATATGTCTCGATGTATTCGTTGAAATCAACCGGGCTGCCTGAAATGATTGTTTTGGGCGTCCAGATCGCTGACGCTGCCGCACCGGTTTTTTTACTCTGGCTATCCGCAAGCTTTTTGCAAAGCTCGAGAAAGACTTCCTCGCCTTCACCCTGAATAAAGTAGGTAAAGCCGTTCTCAGCCAGAAGCCATGTATTGTCAGCCTGCACTTCCGGGCCGCCTGCAACCGTGATGATGCCGCGTTCGTGCAGAAGGGATGCAATTGCCGCGCTGCGTTTGGAGTTCCATACATAGCAGGAAAAGCCCACCAGATCAGGCGCAGCCTTCATGATTTCATCCGCAAGCGCACGGTTATGGTTTGAATCCGTGACCTTGCGCGGCAGGCGCAGAATCTCCAGTCCGGAAATATTGCGGACGGAAGCCAGCGCCTCGATGTAGTCTGAAAAGAGCTGGTGGTTTCCTTTCTGTATATCGCCTGAAGGGCCAGGCAACGGCAGGCAGATCAGAAGAACACGCAAGAATTATTCCCTGATTTTGAAACCGGTCTGCTCAGGGAAGGCTTTTTTCTCGTCAGGTGTCATCTGCTTGTAAAAATAGACTATTGATTCTCCTCCCACAAGATAGCTGTCCTCGACATATTTCCAGTCTGATATTTTTTTGATGTCAAACTCGACTTTGTCACCGAATTCCATTTCCTTTATATGGAAGGGATCATTAGCCACAAGACCTGAGTATATGCCCTTGTTTTCCTCAATGTTCATGAGCCAAATGTGTTCAATTTCAACCGGACTTCCCTTGTCGGTCGGGAAGGGATATTTGACTGAAAAATCCGTCTGGTTGGGTTTGGGATTTTCCAATACCTTGATAAAGTCCCCAACTGTGTTGCGGGCAGCATCGATAATGGCATTCATTTCCTTGTCTTCATCAGAGACGCCGACGACCGTGTCATTACCACGGGTTTCACGATATTTGCCGTCATTACAGCAGGCTATAGTTGTTACCATGGCCAGAATTATGATAAATAGTTTTTTCATTCATTCCTCCAAAGACACTATATCATATAAACGGACATTTTGAACTGCAACAGCCGCGTGGTTGACGAAGACCTGCAACAGTTCAATATCCTGGCGATGGAGCATGGGCTGGTCCAGATAGATCACGCCGTAGCATTCATTGCCAACGCAGAGCGGGGCAAGCGTGCAATCCCGGTTTGCCGAAATATCCTGTTTTTGTATCCCTGTCCTGATTTCCTGGACTGCCTGCTGGTCAAGGCAATCACTTGCCCTGCAGGCACCCTGGTATTTTTCTGTGGCTGCCTGTATCATGAAATTGGCATCATCCATTGCCGCAATGAATCCCTGCGGATTCGCCCTGTCTGTTTTTTCCAGGTCATGACCGTCGGAAACAACATCAAGAAATCTGCTGAAAATTCCCACAAGGCCCGTTGCCTGGACAAGTATTTCATGGAAAAGCTCGTCGCTGTGTTTCAGGATGCTCATGCCAGGCGTGATGTCAAGAATGTACTGCAGGCCGAGCCGGCTTTTATAAAGCAGCTGCACAGTGCCAGCTGCCTTGAGGCCAATGTCCACCCACATCAAAAGGCGTTCAGGTCCGTCGGTCTTGTCGTGATATCCCTGGATGTCAAGGCGCTTGAGCATTTCACGGGGCGGAATTTCGCCGGCATATCCTGTCTGCAGGATTACCTGCAGGTAAGGATTGAATTTGCGGAGCCGGGCCACGGTCTCTTCGCCGGTTATGCTGTGAGGCATGAAGTAATCCACAAGCAACAGGTCAAAATGCTCCTTGCGAAGGAGTTCCAGACCCTCTTCACCTGTCGATACAGCCACTGTCTCATGGCCCTCCCTGGACAGGAGGGCCCGCGTTGATTCCAGGTATTCCATCTGATCGTCAATCAGAAGTATTTTTTTCCCTGAGGGAATTCCCGGATTAATTCTTGCCATAGTTACCTCTCCAATAATTCTATCAGTTGGCCCCTGCTGTTGATTCCGGTTTTATTGTAAATATTGCAGATATGCTTATCCACGGTTTTGTAGGAGATAAACAGTTTTTCGGCAATCACATTATACGTAAATCCTTTCATGAACAATTCTATTACTTCCTTTTCCCTTGCTGAAATATCATATTTATTGCAGAAATCAACAGATGGCAAAAGGATCAGTTGAAAGCCCGGATCAATTTCAAAAATAATAGACCGGATACCGACAAGGCGTCCGTTTTCATATACCCCGGACGAACGGACGAGTGCAGTCACAATCTTGCCGTCCATGGAACGCAGCCGGTATTTCGACCAGCCCGGTGTTTCTCCATTTTTCAACCTGTCGATATTAAATTTGACTTTTTCCTTTTCATCATGATCAATTCCTTCATATATGGAAATTCCCCGCGTGACATTGCAGTCTTCCTTTCCAAACAGTTTTTTGGCATCCTGATTCAAATATGTAATCCGGTTTTCCAGATCATATTCAATGATCGAGACTGGAAAATTACTTTCTGCCAGTTTTTCCGGCTTTTTCTCTGGATTCTCCGGCTGTTTCTGATCCCGGTTGTTTTCGCTGGTCTTGATTGCTTCCGGTTCAAGCGCGCCGGCTGTTCTGTCAGTTCCTGACAGGAATTTCCGAATTAAAAAAAATAGAATGACGAAGGACACTATAAGCAGTGGAATAAACACAATATTGTCAATGTTGAATAATTTGCCCGTGATAATGAGGATGATTATGATTACGTGCACTGTACCCGCAACAACATACTTCAGGGCGGGAAAACTCGCGCTACTCTTGTCTTCAGGCATTCACACCGTCCATGACAGTTACAATTATAACGATTTATGCTGTCATAATCACATTTTTTTCCAGCCCTGGAGGATATGCCTTTTGGCATGTTTTGCTTTATAAAAAAGGATCAACCGCAGCTGTCATTCAATGACTGTTTAATAAACGGCTGAACGATATTCAGGCTTATGTATTTTATTCTGGTCTCATGAGGCAGAAAGTCAAAGTCCTTGATAACTTTTCTGCATTTGGATGTGTTGCAAAGACAATCCATTTCCCAATGTCTCTCAAGCATTGAGGTGGAATAGTCAAAGAACAGCTCTTCGCCTGTCTGAATATTCTTTATTGCGACCAGTTCCAGATTGTCATTTATCCCGCAGTTGGGGTCGCAGGAATGGTTGATGAAGCAATATGGTTCGTCTGGATGAAGATAAAGATCTTTTTCAATCTGTATGGGATAGCTTTCAATCTCTCCAAGCCTGATGGTGTCCAAAAAGTTTATTTTTTTGCCGGTGAATGTAAAAATTACATCACCGGGCCGAAAAGGCCGTTTTGAAAAAAGACCTTTGCCAAATTTGCTTGTGTCAACGCTTACCGTTTTTGCCATACCCTGGTATGTATCATAGCATTAATCATTCTTTTGGATCTGTCCCATCAGCCTTTGCCGGCAGATTGATCATTATCCCTGATCAATCTGCCGTCTTCGTCAAAATAATATTCATACTTTGTGCCGTCGATATAAAACCTGTACACGCCGGCTTTATATTCAATATTTGCGACCACATCCCCCGAGGGGGCACCGGCCTCTATGGCCCTTTTCCAGATAATTCCAAACGAGAGGACAGGAGGCAGTGCACTGCAGACAGCCCGGAGTTTCTCAATCTCGGCATAATCCTCAGTTTTCCCCCCAAAAACCTGTGTCATTCCTCCATGCCATTTTTGGGCATCATCACCATTGATCGTATATTCTTCCCAGTGCGGATTCTCGATATATACCGAAGTGTACTCCCAGTAGGGAATCACCTCCCTCGGCGCATCCATCCGCGGCACTCCAAGCGGCAGATCGGGTTTTTTTGGTTCCGGGGTTGCATTTGCCGGCTTTCCCGTGCCGAAAAACCTGTAACGCACATCTGGTTTATATTCTGCCTGCAGATTCAGTGTACCGTCCGGCCGTACGTATTTTGCGTACAGTTCTACAAGAAGCACGTCCTTGCCCGCGTAGGTTGCGACAGCGTCCAGGCAGGCAACCGGATCGAAAGCATCCACCCTTCCCGGAACGGTCGCGGTATTTTCATCGCAACCTGAAAAAAACGCCAGAAAAATAACCTGAAGAACAAGACCAATACGTTTTGATTTCATGGTTTGCTCCCTGCAGCCTTTGACCAAATGGCCGCTTTCCGCTAAACTGCGAAACTCAATCTTTTCGGATTCACAGGAAACTATAGTGGTAAATTTATCCAATATCAAGCTGAGCTACGGGGACAGGACCCTTTTTAAAAACGGCAATATTCTCATCAACAACAACGACAGGATAGGCCTGGTCGGTCCCAATGGCGCAGGCAAGACAACAGTATTTAAAATAATTGCGGGGCTCGAGACTCCTGACGAGGGCGATGTCCTTGTGGATCCGGGACAGGTCATCGGTTTTTTCCGCCAGGATGTCGGGGAGATGTCCGGCTGCAGTGCCCTTGAGGAAGTGCTCTCGGGTGCGGGCCGTGTATCTGAAATCGCACACAAGCTCTCACTCCTCGAGCACCGCATGTCCGATCCTGCGGGAGGCGGCTTGAGCACTGCTGAGATGAACCACTACGGTGAACTCCAGATTGAGTTCCAGCACGCCAACGGCTATGAGCTTGAGAACACCGCCGAGGCGATACTTGACGGACTTGGCATAGGCCAGGACCGAAGGAATGAACCGGTGGAACATTTTTCAGGCGGCTGGAAAATGCGGATAGCCTTGGCCAAGATCCTGCTCATGAAGCCGGACATCCTGTTGATGGACGAACCGACCAATCACCTGGACGTGGAATCCATTGTCTGGCTTGAAGACTGGCTCGCCTCCTACAAGGGCGCCCTGGTCATGACGAGCCACGACAGGGAGTTCATGACAAGAATCTGCACAAAAATTGTGGAGGTGGCTCCTGGTGTAATATCCACCTACAGCGGGGATTATGACTTCTATCTGCGGGAACGGGAGATCAGGCGGGAACAGCTTCTGGCCTCCAAGAAACGCCAGGACGCGATGCTCGCAAAAGAGGAAGAGTTCATCGCGCGCTTTGCCGCCCGCGCATCGCACGCAGCCCAGGTCCAGTCACGGATAAAAACAATAGAAAAAATCGAACGCATCGAAGTGCCGCCGGATCCGAAGGTCATGCACTTTGCCTTTGGGGATATCAAACGGAGCGGTGATCTTGTCGTGGAGATGAAGGACCTGGCCAAGGCCTGGAAAAAAACAGACGGCTCTGATCATCCTGTTTTCAGCGGGATAACCGGAACAGTTGTGCGGAAAAACAGGATTGCCGTTACGGGGATAAACGGTGCAGGTAAATCCACTTTATTGAAAGTCATTACCCAGCAGACTGATCCGACTTCCGGAACCTGTTCACTTGGCTCGAGCGTCAATACCGGATATTTCAGCCAGTATTCTTCGGATGTCCTTAAAGCAGAAAACACGGTTTATGATGAAGTGGCTTCGCGAATACCAAATGCAACAATCAGCTACATCAAAAATCTGCTGGGAGCGTTCCAGTTCTCAGGTGATGATGCGGACAAGAGAATATCTGTTTTATCCGGCGGCGAAAAGAGCCGGGTGATCCTGGCAACGATTCTCGCGCAGCCTGTGAACTTCCTGGTGCTTGACGAGCCGACCAACCACCTGGATATCGCGAGCAGGGAAGTGCTGCTCGAAGCCCTGCACAGTTTTGACGGAACGCTTATGATCGTCAGTCATGACCGCTATTTTCTGAAGCATCTGGTGAGCCGCGTTTTCCAGATTGACCACGGCCAAATGAAAGTCTATGAAGGCGACTACAATTATTACCTGGAAAAAACCGGACCATAACAATTGACGAACAATTCCGCAAACTCTACTATGGGCCAGGGGGATCTCAATGGATAGAATGACCTTCATCCGATCACTTTTTGAAGAACTCCCTTCGCTACGGGAAAGGGGAGTCATTTCCGAAGATACACAGGAAAAAATAGCCGCCCATTATGACGCGGAAATCAGTGAATTTGATAAAGCGCAGGAGGTTTTCCGTCAAAAAGAAAAAGAGAGGCATGAGGCCAGAAAAAAATCAATGGTGCCATTTCTTGTTCTTTTGTTCAGCATTATCTCCGGAGTCCTGATGGGCTCCGGGATTATATATCTCATCGCGTTCAACTGGGATTCATTCTCCGACGCGCTTAAAACCTGCATTGCCTTTTTCATCCTTGTCATACCTCAGGGTGTGGCGGGTTATTTTATTTTCTTCAGCAAGAAGCCAGCCGGTAAAGGACTTATTGAAGGCCTCTCTGCGCTCTGGATCCTATTGTTTGCGGCCGTTATGGTCCTTATCGGTTTCATCTATAAATTGCCGCCGGATAACAGCAGCTTCTTCTTTCTCTGGTCTGTTGCAGCACTCGGCGTCGTCTACCTGTTCAGAAGCTATTCCGCATTGGCGGCATATATTGTCCTTGTCCTGCTGGACGCTTGTTTTATCAGGAGTTCAGGCGGCATAGGCACGATATTTTTAATACAAATCGCGGCGCTTCTGCCACTCTGGTTCCTGGAAAAAAAGAACGGCAATCGCGCAAAGTCGCTTTTTATAAAATACATCATGATAGGTTCATTTATAACGGGCCTTGGCATAGCGACTATGGTTTCCGGCATCTGGATACCGGCATATGCAAATCTATTCGTCTTTCTGGTGATAGCGAGTTACTTTTTCAAGGACGGTTCGGCTGTGTATCGATACATCGGCCTGGCGGGGCTGGGTGTTCTTGCCGCGCTCCTGCTCGTTAATCCGCTCTGGATGGAAACAGGCTGGAACTTTTTCAGATCAGGCGGGGTATTTAACACTCTCGCAGCCATTACAGACTGCCTCCTGACAGCAGGTCTGTTCGTCGGAAATATATTGTTTGCAGTACGGCTCATATTACGAAAACAGATGAACCGCATAGCCGGCATTGCCCTCTTTGCGGGAATTGCGGTCTCGGTTGTTTTCCTCCTTGTGGCAATTTCCATTCTGAATACAGAGACCGCACCCCTCGCGCTTGTATGTGTGGAAGTGTGTATTATAATTTTTTGTGTCTGGTCCGAGTTCGCGTTCCCGCGAAACATACTCCTTGCACCGGTTTCTTTTGCACTTTTTATGCCGGTGTTGATTAAACTGATAACCCTGCTTTTTATCCCTCAATTCCAGCACGGACTGGTAACGCTCGCTTTTCCCGCAGCCATCATGCTGGTATATTGCAGTTCAACGCATGCCTGCAATAATGTCTGGAAAAATCTTTCCCTGGCATTCGCCGGTGTTTTCATTTTTATCATTTCCTTCGGTAATGTCGTCAAGGCATCCTCGCTTGATCCTGGTCTTTTGATTTTTGGGAACTCCGGTTATGCGGTTTTTATCGTCGCATCGCTTTTTGTTGCTGCATTTCTGACCCTTGTCCCTATAATCAGAAAAAAAATCGATATTCACTTTCCGGTCATCCTCCTGCCTGTAATGCTTCCTGTGCTTTTTGTTTCGGTAACAGTATGGGGATTTGATCCGGAAATAGCGGGAAATCTCGTCACCCTTCTAATGGTTTTATGGATGTTCTTTTCACTGTACCGCAATCTGTACAAAAAAGAGAACGGTGTTCAAATTGCCGTCACCTATGCCTCGGCGCTCATAATCTTCATAAGGATGATAGTATACGTGTTTGCCCTTCCGCAGATCTGGTCGTTCATGTTCCTGTCTATCCCGCTCTTTTTTGTATTCCTCTACTTCTCGTCTGCCTGTTTTGAAAAGCAAATAATCTTTAAAGCGTCAGCCGCGTTCAAAACAATTGCAATTGTCTCTTCAGGCCTTATCGCCTTTTTCTTTACGTTCCCGGAGATTATCGGTAATTCAATGATTTCCATGGAGCATGTAACAGCTGGTGAAAATATTCTTCCGGTGATCCTGATTGTAACGCTTTTCATCGGCACCTATGGAATGTTTTTTTTCATGGCATACTATCGTGTTTCCCTCAATTACATCGCGTCCCTGCTGCCAGTGGCGCTCATTTTTGTTCTTGGCGATGTATTGTTGGGTTCCAGCGAATTTATCGGGGCGCTGCTGATAATGTTTTGTATGCTGGCTGCATGCATTTCAGGTTTTTATCGCGGCTTTAAAAAACTCTCATTATCAACAATCAATGGATATGTCATCTTTTTTATTGTGGCCATCCTTGTACGGCTGTTCATGACCGATGTGAGCCTGCTTTTCAGGGGTTTCGCCCTTGTCGCAGCGGGCGCCGGCATTCTTGTCCTCAATCTTCTCCTGCCCCGGTTTTTCAAGCGTAAAAAGGAGGAAGAACATGGCTGAATGGAAAAAAAGGACAATCAGGATCATTTTCGCTGTTGTCTGTCTTGTGCAGATCGCCATTCCATTGGTCATTGTTTTTTCCGCAGAAAAACTTGCACGTGATGCGGATGCAAACAACCGGTTTTCCCGGCTCTTATGCTTGCCGCGCGATCCGGTGGATTTTCTGCGGGGACGTTATATCGATCTTCGGTTTGATATAGAACAGGTAAGCCTTGACAAAATACCATCTGGCAAAATCATTGAGGCGTCAAGCACAAAGGATTTCAACGGAACGGAGGTCTATGTTCTGCTCAGGAATGAAGGGGACCTCCATGTCATTGAGGATGTCGTCATGGAAATGCCCCGGAACAACGCTTTCTTCATCAGGGCAAAAGCCAGTCTCCGTGATAACGGCGTCATGTCCCTGAAATATGATTTTAACCGCTACTATATGCAGGAAGATTACGCAATCGAGGCGGATGATTTGCTCAGGGGAAACTGGAAGGACACTTTGAATCTTGTTCTTACGATAGCCGCTGACAATTCCGGAAGAGCTCTGCAGAATAAACTTGAATTAAATGGTGTCCGCATTGAAGATTACATCATGAAGCATTTAGAAGAGAAAAGCGGCAAGTAAGCCCCAGGGCCAGTGCGTTGAAATCGGCCGTTCAGGAATTTATTCTCTAAAGGAGCAACCTGTTGTTTTCGGTCATATTCGGCTTTATAGGGTTTTCAATGCTCAACATCGCGCAGGTACTGCAGAAGATGGGACTCGGTACCAGGCGAAAAAACGAACACCGGGGAACTTGGATATGGCTCGCGGGAATGCTGGGGTCCCTGCTTGCGAGCGCGATCAATTTTCTGGCGGTTATCCTGGGAAGCGCTTCCCTGACAGGGGCCATGGCCGGGACCGGGCTTCTCCGGAGCTCTGGGCGGATTTGTGCCTCTATTCCAGAAAGCGAGTGCTTCGGATGCCGGAAGGCAGCTGGCATTGTTTGCACCACAGCCGGGTTTTCCCGGTGATATCCTCGCCTGGTTTACGAACCCCTTTGCCGTTGCCTGGATTGTACTTTCCGTGGTCTCCACCCTGGTCATGCAATTTGCCTACAAAAAAACACAGGCTATCAGGGCAATCCCGATGTTCACGGGTTTTTTCATCACTGTGCCGGTTGCAGGAGGCGTCCTGTGTCTTGGTGAATTGCTGTCAGTGGCCCAGTGGTGCGGTGTCGTTGGTATATTTGCCGGGCTCGCGCTTCTGGGTTGGAAGCGCCCGGATAAAACCCAAGTTGAATAGATGCGGGAACTGCACTCCCTAATTTTTTAAGACAACCACCCTGAGATCATTGACCATATCGTCTGTGGGTGCGATGTAGGCCAGATTATCCATAAATTTGAATATTTCATAACCCGTGATATCAGGAATAGTTTTATCCGATCTTACGGGCTGCTGACTGTACTGTGTATATGGGTCGCCTTCGCCATTTTCATTGGATGTCCAGCCTGTCAAAACCAGGTCATAAGATGGCTGGAGATTGTCAAGATTGATCACGCCAGTCGAATAACTGAATGCAGGCCGGTCCCAATAAAAATATTCATTCCCGTTGTTTCCGCGATCTATATCAATGCATATTTTAAATCTGCGCACATTTGTTTTCAAATCGCGGTAAATGACGATGTTTCCCTGAACTGATGCGCCTGTAACTCCGTCTATATCCATATTATTCTGGTTTTTATCATAATCATCCCTGTATTTATTCTGCAGCCAATTTGGGATGCCGTCTCCCATCAGTCCAGGCCCGCCTCCAACCACTGCTTTTCCTGCAACATACTGGATATCCAGGATCCGATTGCATACATAGAGATTTTGAATGTTGTTCCCGGCTTCGTCCTCTATCCAGGCAGCATAGACGAGCCCGCTGTTGGACACTGCCTCTGAAAAGGACAACGTGACCGAGAAATCCGCCGGATCCGCAGCTGGTTCTGTGCCTGTGGCCTGACAGCAAATTGACAGCATTCCCATAAAAGCGAGTGATCCGAACAAGAGCATATTTTTCATTTACTTCTCTCCGTGAATATTGATTTTCATCATACTTTAGCATTTATTGTGAGACAATAAAATGGAGAATTTCTCCCTATTTTAAAAAACCGTGTTTTGATACTCCAACGGTGATATTGCCACCAGGCCACAAAGTGTATTGCCTTCATAACCACAGCCTATT
>Ga0105104_10002207_pt1 | contig 14354 bp, 12 predicted proteins | sample PPLLaktember2015_3_FD_87034 | JGI IMG/M metagenome (GOLD analysis project Ga0105104, IMG submission 87034) | Freshwater sediment microbial communities from Prairie Pothole Lake near Jamestown, North Dakota, USA - PPLs Lake P7 Core (6) Depth... | ecosystem: Environmental > Aquatic > Freshwater >... | reverse complement strand
ATATTTCCCCTTTTGAGCATCTAATAACAACCAGACACTTGATTGGGAGTCTTCATCAAATTCCTTTACCATTAATTTATCGCGCCTGACTGTGGTTGGCCAATGAACGCGGCTGAGAGGGTCACCTGGCGAGTATTCCCGGATACCTGCGGCTTGCGGTGTGGGATGGGTTGTCTGCAGAATAAGCGAAGCGCTGCCCGTCATGCCTACAGGTTTAAGTGGAAAATTATTAAGTTTGCTGACCTTTGGATAAACAAGAAGGTAATTTTTCGAATGGAAGGTTAATGAAGATGTAAAAAGGCCAAATGGATCGCCGGAGATTAATTCGGTTGGCCCTAGCGAGAAAAATCCGCGTTTATTCAAAACCACAGTAGATTGAAAGATATTAACTTTTTTTGCACCCAGACCGGTGATTATCCTGGAATTGATCTTTTCAAGCAATTCTGATCGATCGCTGATCTCGATCCAATATTTCAGGAGTTTTGAGTTATTTTTAATCTCAAATCTTTCATCAAAGGTATTTCCGACCTCAAGTATCTTTTTTCTTGAAAAACGTTTCAATTCAACATTTTTTAAAGACCTTTTACTTTCAAACCAAGAAAAAAAGATTACTATGGTCAAAATAAGCCAAAGGCTTAAAAGCAGATCATCAAGGAAGATTAGCCATGTGATGAAAAGGAATACAGTTATAGTGAGAAAAGTGTAGAAGCGTCTATTAATACGCATTCAATTTTTTATCCACCAGGTACAGCGATCCTGCTGATCAGCTCTTCAATCAAATCTTGCGGTTCAAAATCGGTTAATCTCGTTGAGGGAACAGGAATTATTCTATGCGCAAGCACATAAGGTGCTATATATTTAACATCATCGGGTATCACATAATCTCTTTCAAGAAATGCCGCTCTACATTGCCCAAGCCGGTAAAGTGCCAGGCTGCCGCGCGGTGAAGCGCCAAGATAAATTTCCTCATTCTCACGGGTGTTCTTCACGATAGATATGATATATTTTTCGATCATATCCGATACATGGACTGTTTTAATTTCTTCCTGGATTGAAATTAATTCATCTATTCCCGCAATTGTTTTGATATCTTCAATTGGATGATTCAATTTCTGAGAAGCCAAAATTGCTATTTCCGCATTTTCATCAGGGTATCCAATTTTCAGGCGCATCATAAAGCGATCCAATTGAGCTTCAGGGAGTGAAAATGTTCCCTCATAATCGATCGGATTTTGAGTTGCAATCACCATGAAGAATTTCGGCAAAAAATGAGTCACACCATCCACCGTGATCTGTTTTTCCTCCATTGCTTCAAGAAGGGCTGATTGTGTCTTTGGGGTCGCCCGGTTTATTTCATCGGCCAAAACGATGTTGGCTATCAAAGGTCCGGGGCGAAATTCAAATTCTCGTGTGGATTGATTAAAAATTGATAATCCCGTTACATCACTGGGAAGCATATCTGGCGTGAATTGGATTCTTTTAAATTCCGCATCAAGTGATCTTGCCAGACACTTGGCAAGCATCGTTTTTCCCGTACCTGGAACATCTTCGATAAGCACGTGGCCCTTACAGACTGCCGCCATGATCAGCAGATCGATAACATCTGGCTTTCCGAGTATTACTTTGGAAATATTTTCGTAAAGCTTTTTGCGAAAATTCTTTATCGACCCTTTATCCATAATCTCCTTATTAGTAAGGCGCCATGTAATCTTGAACTGACCAGCCTGTCTTCGCCGGCTCATTTAGTGATTGGATCTTCCACCAAATAAGGCTTTCAATTACTTTTGGACCATCGATGATTTGGAAAGTTTCCCCTTCCTGCGCGACATACATGGTTTGCTGGTCGATTCCGGCTCCGGAGCGCATGCGCAAGCCTTCATTTCCAGTGCCAGATACTTTAATATTCATTCCCAATGCGATCACACCTATCATTGAGGGAGTCTCTGTTCCTTCGATCAAACTCCCCTGGCTTTCTGCCTGTCCTTCTGATGGAGAAGTTGCAAAAATGGGTGTGATCTCAACTTTGACCTTTTCACTTGTTTCAAACTCAATGTTTGGAAATACCAGGAATTGAATAAGTAAAGTGATTATGCAAAGAGATACACCGATCGCTGCAATTGCGATCACCATGTTTTTTGAGATGAAAACATCTTTTTTTTCGGGCATTGGATTTTAAAAAATTATAATCCAGAGAAAAATACCCAAATGATATAATCCAAACCTATGGATGACCTTACTTCATCATTCCCAATAATTAATAACCGCTATCAGATCTTCAGTACCATTGCAACTGGGGGGATGGCTGTCATTTACAACGCTCAGGATCTGATTCTTGAAAGAAAAGTTGCGCTTAAGATTCTAAAAAAGGAATTATCCCGGGACCAATCCTTTCAGAATAAATTTCGTTCAGAGGCAAAAGCATCAGCCAGCTTGATTCACCCAAACATCATCACAACTTTTGATTTTGGATTTGACGCCGACCGACTTTATATAGTTATGGAATATATTGATGGCGGCGATCTTAAAGCGATCATTGATCAGGATACTAACCTTCCCTTAGTGCAAAAACTTGATTATTTGCTTCAGGCGAGCTGTGGTTTGGGTTTTGCGCATCAGTCAGGATTTGTTCATTGCGATGTAAAGCCTCAGAATATGCTGGTTTCCAAGACTGGAACCTTAAAGATTACTGATTTTGGCATTGCCAGAGCCATTGCCACAATTTCAGGCGAGGAAAAGTATGACGTGTTTTGGGGCTCGCCCTATTATTTTTCTCCTGAACAGGCCAGCGGCAAACCCCCTTCACCAGCGACTGATGTATACTCTCTTGGTGTTATTGCTTATGAATTGATGACAGGCCAGCTGCCTTTTGACGCCGAAGACTCGGCGGAATTAGCCCGAATGCACCGAAGTGACCAACCAAAATCGCCAAAAATCATTAATCCTGAAATACCTGATGCACTGAATCAAATAATCCTAAAATCTCTTTCTAAAGATCCGGATGATAGATTCAGCGATGGGATAAAATTCCATCAAGAACTGGCAAGTATCGGCCTGCCGATAAATAAGTCGATACTCATCCACCAAACAATAAAAAAAATAAACGCTCAATCGAAACCCAAGGTCGATCAAAACAATTTAAGTTCAGATGAGGTAATAAAACCAAAAACGCTACAACCCGCAACAATTATTTTAGGTGTTATGGCACTTATATTCGCTGGTGGTCTAATTCCCTTCTGGCTGTATGTGATCCTTCAAATAAACTTATTAAACAGGTGATCAATGAAACAACAGATTCTCTCAGCATCAATTCTAAATTGTGATTTTTCCAAATTGGGTGAAGAAATCAGGACAGCCGAAGCGGGAGGCGTGGACTGGTTTCACCTGGATATCATGGACGGTCATTTTGTCCCCAATATTTCATTTGGCCCTGATATTGTCGCAATCGTTAGAAAATTAACAAAACTACCTTTGGACACACATTTAATGATCTCCAATCCCGATGATTTTATTGAGTGGTTTGCTGAAGCAGGTTCAGATAAGATCATTGTCCACGTTGAAAATAATGCCAATATTCACAAGACATTGATGAATATCCAAAAATTGAACAAGAAAGCAGCTGTTGTTGTTAACCCGGGGACACCTGTTGAAATGGTTTTTCCTCTGCTGCATATGGTTGAATTCGTCTTAATACTGACTGTCAATCCCGGTTTTGGCGGGCAGAAATTCCTTCCAGAAGTCCTGCCAAAGATAAGAACCTTATCAAACAAAATCCGGGAATTAGGGTTGGATGTTGGAATTGAAGTTGATGGCGGAATTGATGAAAAAACTATTCCCCTAACACGTGAAGCTGGTGCGAATATCTTTGTCGCTGGATCTTCAATATTTCGAAACCCGTTAGGCATTGAATCTGCTGTCAAGAAATTAAAATCTTAATAAAAAAAGCCGCCGAAAGGCGGCTTTTTTGACATTCGTAATTTAGTTTACCTTGGATAAGGTTTTAATGCATTTGGCACACAAGACTTTGCGAACTTTTGTACCATTTTCAAAGATCGAAACCTGCTGCAGGTTCGGTTTAAATTTCCGGTTGGTCGCTCGCATGGAAAAACTACGGTTGTGCCCAAAAGTAGTGGTTTTTCCACAATTTTCACATTTCGCCATTGTTAGTTCCTTTCCTGAAAAGTTGCCTTTATAATTGCAGAAAATTAGTTTACCATAATCCGTAACGATGGACAAGTGACGTTGTTAAATATAGAAGGATTCTGAGATGAGGAAAAAATGGAAAAATTAGGGACGATTAATATTTCATACCATGCGATCGCAACGATCGCTTTTCAATCAGCACTCGAGTCCTATGGGGTTGTCGGCTTGGCAAACGAGAATTTTGCGAGAGGCCTATCCAGGCTCTTCTCCAAAGAACCTACCTCAGGTGTAATCGTTCATGAAGAAGAGGATGGTGTTTCTGTAGATCTTTATGTAATTATCGAATACGGAACACGGATCTCTTCAGTCGCCGAAAGTGTTGCTCATAGTGCAAAGTTCAATATTGAAAATCTGACTGGAATACCTGTGAAGGCAGTCAATGTACATGTGCGCGGTCTTCGTGTCAGTGATATGGATTAGTAAATTTTCAAATAATTATTCTTATTGAGGAATCATATTAATGTCAAAAAAAGAAGTTCCACCTGTGGAAATTATTAAGCCAATTATAGATCCCGTATATTCTATTGATGGCGGGGATCTAAAAAAACTATTTTTTGCGGCTTTACTTTGGCTTAAGAATCATCAACCCGTCATCAATTCACTTAATGTTTTTCCAGTTCCAGATGGTGACACTGGTACGAATATGTTCCTGACGATGCAGTCAGCTTACAACGAAATTGCCGAAAGCAAAGAAAAGAACTTGGGTAAAGTCATTCATATGGTTGCCCAGGGAGCTCTAATGGGAGCCAGGGGGAACTCTGGCGTTATCTTGTCGCAATTGCTGCGAGGATTCGCAAGAGCTATAGACGACACTGAGAGCATGGATGCCGAGTTAATGGTGAAAGCGTTCGCTGAAAGCCGGAATACTGCTTATAAGGGCGTTGTCAGGCCTGTAGAGGGCACAATACTGACCGTTTCCAAAGATATTGCGAAAGCAGCTGAAGAATCACTGACTCGCGGAAAGGATTTGGTGAAAATACTCGAAGAGATATTGGTTGCAGCTGACTCCTCAGTAAAGAACACGCCAAATCTTTTGCCAATTTTAAAACAAGCAGGTGTCGTCGATTCTGGGGGAAAAGGATTATTTATCATTCTGGATGGCATGTTAAGACACGCGACAGGGAAATCTGTCGATATTGAAGCATCCGAGATCAGTGCGATGACTGTGGATCTTGATTCTATAAAATTCAATGGATTTCATGATGAAGTTGAAGAAGGACAGGATTTTGAAATTGTTGTTGATTTCAAACCGCAAGGAGAATTGGATCTACAAAAGTTCTATGAGGATCTATCCCATATCGGCACATCGATTCAGGTAGGCGAAGGTGATGACGTCTATCGCATGCATATCCATGTGCCTACCGTGAACAAATACGAACCGATCGAGTTGGTTAACAAATATGGCAGCGTTCAAAAAGTTTACATTGAAAACCTTCTGGAGCAAATGGGCCAGGAGCCAAAAGATGAGGACTATTCAAATCCGGTTGAGGAAGGCCAGATTGCAGTTGTAGCAATTTCTCCCGGGAACGGCATTTCCAAGATCTTCAAAAGCCTGGGCGTGTCCAGAATTGTCAGCGGCGGCCAGACGATGAACCCGAGTACGAAGGATATTCTGCAGGCGTTTGAAGATTTGCCTACTAACAATATCATTATCCTGCCTAATAATAAGAACATAATCCTTGCAGCAGAAGCAGCAAAGAAAGTTTCAGTTAAAAATGTTTCAGTTATTCCATCGAAGAATATCCCTCAGGGATTGGTAGCTTGTCTCAGATTGAACCCAAGCGGCGATTATGAAGAGATCGTCAATGAAATGACTGGATCGCTATTAGAGGTTGAAGCAGGTGAAATTACAACGGCTACGCGCTCAATAGAAATTAATGGTTTAAAGGTCAAGAAGGGTGAAGTAATTGCCCTCCTGAATGGACAATTGATCGATTCTTCAGGCACGGTCATTGAAGCATGTGCCAATTTACTTAAACAAGCCAATACGAATGAAAAAGAACACATTACTTTATTTTATGGAATGGAAACCACCAAAGAAATGGTTGACGAATTAGTTAAACTGATCAATCAGGATTACCCAAACCATGAAGTTGAAGTACACGATGGCGGTCAGCCGCATTATCAATTCATCTTATCGATTGAGTAGTTGAATTACGGTTTTTTTTGGTAGTGTAAAATTGCCTCATGACAGGTGAGATTGACACGATCAGAAATGTCCTTGAACTTGAAAAAAAGAAAAATTTCAATAACACTGCAGTTGCAGGTGGTTTAAAGAACTTCAAGAATTTTCTTGAAAAGGTAACCGATTTAACACTAAGATCTTCTGACATCGTCAAAAAAATGTCAGAAGTTTTTAATTATTATGATGGGTTAAATGTGGAAGATCGTGAACAAGCGATTAATCAGTTATTGAATTTGCTCCATCAAACAACTTTTTCTCCCTCAACTTCTCCAAGATCAACATCCCTTCAGGCAGATATTGTTAAAAGCACCAACGAGCAGGGCCAAAAGCTCTCTCAGGATAAAGCACTTTATGCAGATATTCAATCAATAATTGGTATTGGCCAAAAGAATTCAAAACTTTATTACAAATTGGGTATTAACACTGTTTACGACCTCCTTCGCTATTATCCACGCCGTTACCAAGACTATAGCCAACTCAAGCCAATTAACAAATTGAATTTTGGCGATGAATTGACAGTGATCGGAACAATAACCCAGGAATTAGCTACGCGCACAACTAAAAACAGAAGGCTAAAGCTCACTGAAGCCGTAATTTCCGATGGGACAGGATCTGTTCGCATAATCTGGTTCAATAAACCCTTTCTTTCCAAACAACTTTATCGTGGGGTTTCAATTGTTGTGTCCGGAAAAGTGGATGTCTATCTTGGCAGGCTTGTTATTAATAATCCTGAATGGGAATTGCTTGATCAAGAGCAATTACATACAAACCGGATCGTTCCTATATATCCATTGACAGCAGGAATTTCACAGAAAATGCTCCGAAAGACGATCAACCGTAATCTGGCATTTTGGAGCAAACGCGTAAAAGAATATCTGCCAAACAACCTGGTTACAGAAGAAAAGCTACCGTTTATCTCAGAGGCGATCACTCAAATTCATTTTCCGGAAAATGAAGAAATTCTTTCAAACGCAAAAAAAAGATTTGCATTTGAAGAGATATTTTTTCTGCAGCTTGGGGTAATTGTTCAAAAGAGGGAGTGGATCAAATCTTCCGCAAAAAAGTACCCGCTTTCTGATGAGAATAAAAGAAAAATTATTCAATCTCTGCCTTATACGCTTACCATTGCCCAGAAAAAAGCGATTTCCGACATCACAGTTGACCTCTTAATTGGAAATCCCATGAACCGGCTTTTGCAGGGAGATGTGGGTTCAGGGAAAACAATTGTCGCGAGATTTGCCATTGAAGCGATCATTTCAAATGGCGCTCAGGCAGCGGTTTTGGCTCCCACCTCAATACTGGCAGAACAGCATTTTCGAACTTTATCCGCTTTGCTCATTGCTTCAGGATCGGCAAATGCTGATGAAGTCGCGCTTTTGATCGGGTCAACTTCACAAAAAGAGCGGAAGTTACTTTTAGAGAGCCTCTCTTCCGGAAAAATAAAAGTTATTGTTGGCACTCACGCAATTCTTGAAGATCCGGTTATTTTTAATAACCTTCAATTGGCAGTTATTGATGAACAGCATCGTTTTGGCGTTGATCAGCGCAATCATCTTAAGCAGAAAGGCAATTCTCCGCACTTGTTAGTGATGACAGCCACACCTATCCCCCGATCGCTGGCGCTTACTATCTATGGCGACCTGGATGTAAGCGTTATTGATGAGATGCCAGTCGGAAGGCTGCCAGTTGAAACACACCTGCTTCAACCAGGTGAAAGAAAAAAGGCTTACGAAATGATCCGATCGCAAATAAAAAAGGGTTTTCAAGCCTTTATTGTTTATCCTCTTATCGAAGGCGATGATGACGAAGATTACACCGCAGCAGTAAATGAATATGAAAGACTTTCCAAATCCACCTTTCCAGATTTTAAATTAGGGCTCATGCACGGCAAACTAAAACCTGCCGAAAAAGATAAGGTTATGCAGGCATTTCGTGACCAGAAATTCGATATTCTGGTCTCAACGACAGTTATTGAAGTTGGTGTTGACATACCCAATGCCGTTATCGTCTTAATCGAAGGCGCAGACCATTTTGGCCTCGCACAGCTTCACCAGATTCGGGGAAGAGTTGGCAGAAATTCTGATAAGTCCTTCTGTGTTCTCATCCCTGAGGATGAAAGTGGAATTGAAAATGAGAGACTTTTAGCTTTGGTGCGTTCAAATAATGGGTTTGAACTAGCTGATCTTGATCTGAAATACCGGGGTCCCGGTGAATTTTTAGGAACGAGGCAATCCGGCTTTATTGCATTACGGTTTGCAAATATTACTGACCTTCCCATGATCGAGCGCTGTCGAAACCAGGCGCAAAAAATATTTCTGGAAGACCCTGATCTTAATAAACCAGAATATCAGCTCCTTTATCAGGAACTGAAGCTTCATTGGCCTCAGATTAAAATCAATTAAAATAAGGAAAAGGATAAAAAACATGGTTCGAGCTATCTTTCCGGGTACATTTGACCCAATTCATTACGGGCATATCGATATTGCCAGACGGGCAACTGAAATATTTGATGAATTGATTATCGCTGTTTATGACCGGCCTTCAAAAAAATTGCTTTTTCCACCCGATGTAAGGATTGCTTTAGTAAAAGAAGCCTTTGCAGATGAACCAAAAATTGTGGTTATGGGCTATAACACTCTGACGGTTGAATTTTGCAAAGAAAAAGATGCTAAAGTAATTGTCCGTGGCTTGCGTGTCTTTTCTGATTTTGAGCATGAATTTCGTATGGCACTGGCAAACCGCCGTCTGGCCAAGGAAATCGAAGTAGTGGCTTTGATCACGAGTGAGGAACACACATTTCTTTCATCCACAACGGTTAGAGAAATCGCTGCATTGCGCGGTGACATCTCCACTATGGTTCCGCCGCATGTTGAAAAAGTCCTTAAAGAACAAATGGATAATATTGGCGACCTTAATCGAATGGACCAATATACATCACTCAGGGATTAATTAATTGTAAAATAGACTTGAGGGATACATTATGGATATTTTGCATCTGGTAGACAGGCTTGAAGAATTATTCAATGAAAGCAAATCACTTCCACTAACCCACAAAGTTATTGTGGATGAAGAAAGAATGCTCGAACTGATCGATCAAATGCGCCTAGCGATTCCTGAAGAAATAAAGAGTTCCCAGCAGATAATAAATCAGAAGGAGCGAATTATCGCTCAGTCGAATGAAGAAGCACGCAGAACCATTGAATTGGCAAAAACTCAAAGCGCTAAACTGGTTGAGACTGACGCAATCGTTCAGAAGGCTGAAGTGATGGCTGAAAACATCATTCAACGCGCCCGGCAGGAGACCAAGCAGATCAATAAAGAAGCCGATGATTACGCGATCAATTCATTGGAACATCTGGAAACAGAACTTGGCAAGATCTTGGTTCAGGTAAGAAATGGCTTGACTGCATTAAAAAATGAAAATGCAAGTAAAGTGCAGCCTGCGTCGCAATCCTTGCCTCAGACACCTGTTACTCGTACAGAGCAACCCGAATAATTTCATCCATTTTTTCCACAAAAGTGATCTTTAATTCATCCCTTACTTTTTTGGGTATATCCGCGAGATCTTTCTTATTCTTTTTTGGGATGATCAATTGTTTCAATCCTGCCCGGTGGGCGGCATAAATTTTTTCCCTTAATCCACCGACTGGAAGGACTTTCCCTCTCAATGTTATTTCTCCGGTCATCCCAACATCAAGGTGCACCTTTCTTTTTGTTAGTGCTGAGAGCATCGCAATACAAATGGTTACACCTGCGCTTGGTCCATCTTTTTCTATCGCACCCTCAGGGATATGTAAGTGGATATCGATCTTTTCATAATTCTCGGTTTCTATTCCATATTCTTCGGAAACGGATTTTATATAAGATAGAGCTGCCTGGGCTGATTCCTGCATAATGTCGCCGATCTTGCCGGTGATCTGTAAATTTCCTTTGCCATCCATAACCAAAACTTCTACTGGCATTATTTCTCCGCCATTTTCTGTCCATGCGACAGCGGTGCTGGCCCCAATTTCATCTTTTGTTTCCACTCTAAAAGCCAGGAATTGTGCTGGTCCAAGATATTTCTCGATTTCTTTCTCAGTGACAATTTTTGGAATAACCCTTCCCTGCGATTTTGTTTTCGCGATCTTGCGGCAGATTTTTCCAATTTCCCTGTCCAGGTTCCGAACGCCTGCCTCATAGGTATATTCACGAATCACCTTTCTTAATGCTTTGTCTTCAATGGCTATTTCTGTTCCGCCAAGACCATTTTCTTCAATTTGCTTTCGCACAAGAAATTCCTTGGCGATCTCCAATTTTTCCTCTTCGATATAGCCTGGAAATTCGATGATCTCCATTCGGTCCACTAGTGCCGGAGGGATATTATCGATCCCATTCGCAGTAGTGATGAACATCACATGCGATAGGTCATACGGCACTTCGAGGAAGTGGTCGGAAAAGGCATTATTCTGTTCGTGATCAAGTACTTCCATTAATGCCGACGAAGGATCGCCTCGAAAATCGTTCCCCAATTTATCGATCTCGTCCAACATAAACAGAGGATTATTGACTTCAACCTTTTTCATTGTTTGGATGATCCTGCCGGGCATGGCACCAATGTAGGTTCGCCGGTGTCCTCGAATCTCCGCTTCATCCCGAATGCCGCCCAATGATATGCGTACAAATTTTCTTCCAAGAGCTTCTGCGATCGATTTGCCCAGGGAAGTTTTTCCGGTCCCGGGAGGACCCAGGAAACACAAGACCGGCTGCTTTGCCGCAGGACCTTTAAGATTCTTAACTGCAAGGTATTCAAGGATTCTCTCTTTTGCCCTTTTTAATCCGTAATGGTTCTTCTTTAGGATATTCTCTGCGTGTCCCACAGAAAGGTTATCCTTTGTACTCTTTTCCCAGGGCAGCGAAAGTAGCCAATCAATATAATTCCGAATTATCCCTGTCTCAGGAGCGAGAGCTGGATTTATCGCTAATTTGTTTATTTCACTATTTAAGGCGGTCTGAACATAGTCCGGCGCCGAGATGGATTCCAGTCGTTTTTTGTAATCCTTAATCTCCTGCTCCCAAAGATCGCCTTCACCTAATTCGATCTGGATCGCTCTCACCTGTTCGCGCAGATAAACTTCCCGTTGGCTTCGGTCAACCTCATTCTGAACTTTTGTTTGAATTTCATCTTCAAGAGTCAATACATCCAATTCTTGTGCCAAAAGATGATTAACGTATATGAGCCTTTCAGCAGGATCAACATTGCAAAGAATTCTCTTGCGCTGATCTTCATCAGGGGTAATTGCAGTTGCAATCATATCCGCAAGCTTCCCAGGATCATTGATATTCACCGCGAATAAATGCGCTTCATCAGGAATGGAGCGATCCAACTGAACAATTTGTTCAAAAAGCGATTTGGCTGAATTTACTAAAGCCCGTGTCTCATTGGCTTTTTCCGTTTTTGCCTTTTTGATAATTAATGCAGAAACCACCAGGCAAGGTTCAGTTTCGATAATATCCAAGATCTGTAATCTTCGCCGGCCTTGAAGTAAGGCAGAATAGTTTCCGTCTGGAAGCGAGATAAGTTTTCCAACCGCCAGCTCAATACCGATCTCTAAAAATCGGTTCTCTTTCTTGGAATCCGGAATTATTCCCAGTACAGTTTCATTAAGTTTTTGCGCAGCGATTATTGCTTCCAGATTCTTGCCAGGTGGAATAAATAGCGGGGAAACCATATGAGGAAGGATAATCGCGCTTTCCAGAATGATCGCATTTCGTTGGACTCTTCCAGAAATATCTCCCTTGGCATTCCTTATCAGATCCAGTTCTTCAGTCCGCTGAAAGAGTGCAGCGCTGAAATCATCCTGCGCATACTGGTGATCACTATTTGGATTCATGCTTCATCCTTTGAAATTCTCTTTTACTGCACCTGCAATAAATATACTCCCGGAAGCAATTATCGCAGTCGAGTCATCACAGTGTACTAAAGCTTCTCCAACCGCATTCTTGATATTATCTTTACTTTCAAATTTAAGTTTTAAGGATTCCGCTATACTTTCAACCTTACTCAATTCCATCGCTCTGGGGTGTTCAGATCGAGTGATTATGAGGATCTTGATAAATGGTTTAATGGTCTCTAACATTGACTTTACTGCCTTATCTTCAGAGGCACCGAATATTAGAATAATCTTTTTTCCAGGCAAATATTTTCTGATGGTTTCAGATAGTTTTTTAAAGGAATCGAGGTTATGAGCTCCGTCAATAATGATCAAAGGTTTTCGATTGATGATCTCAAATCTCCCTGGCCATTTGATTCTTGTAAACCCTTTCGTAACAGCGTTTGAACCAATTTTGACTCCCAGATTGGTCAATTCCTCAACACACGCATAAGCTGTCAGCGCGTTATCAATTTGATGATCACCAAGAAGAGGAATTGAAATGTCGACAAAGGAATCTTCCGCTTTCTTAATTGAAAAGGTCTGACCATCAAGAGAATGGGCTTTGGTTTCGACCCTATAGTGATCGGGGGCGTAGATCAACCTTGCTTTTCTCTCACACGCAATTCTTTTAATCTCATTTAAAGGGGATGCCTTCTGTTTAGAAACGACGACCGGGATATTCTCTTTAATTATTCCAGCTTTTTCGAAAGCGATCTTTTTCAATGTTCTGCCCAATACTTTTGTATGGTCGAACGAAATTGATGTGATCACGGATATTTGCGGAATTACGACATTGGTGGCATCAAACCTACCTCCCATACCCACTTCGATCACACCAAAATCAACATTGTGATCTGAGAAATATTTGAAAGCCATTCCGGTGATTATTTCAAAGGTCGTAAGTTCAGGGACTTTCTTAATGATTGGTTCTAATTGATTAACTAAATTTGCGATTTCAATATGTTTTATCAGAACGTTGTTGATCCGGATCCTTTCGCTGAAATCAATCATATGTGGCGAAGTATAGAATCCGATCTTGTAACCACCTGCGGTGAGAATGCTGGCTATCATTGCGGCAGTTGATCCTTTTCCCTTTGTACCAGCGACATGAATAACCTTGAAATTATTCTGCGGATTATTCAATAATTCAAGAAATGCGCGCATTCTCTTAAGATCGAATTTCTCGGGTGAATAGCGTAAATTTCTCGTCAGGCTGTAATCAACAAAAGAATAGATATAATCTAATGCTTGAGAATATGTTTTGGCCAATGAAAGGTAGCTCCGGTTAATTAATGGAGAATTTTACTCCACAGGTAAGTGATATTTCTCCTGCCTAATGGTTTATGCAATTTTGATCCTGGATTTGATGTTCGCTGATTGCAGATCGTTAAAAGATAAGCGAAGCATCCTTAAACCGCTCCTGCATAAATTGCATGGTGAATTCAATGTATCTGCGGCTGAAGTGGATAAAAATGACTTATGGAATGAATCAATTGTCGGTTGTGCATTGATCTCCAACGAAAAACAATTTGCTGAAGCCAGCTTGGCAAAAATACCAGATTTTATTGCAAAATATTTTTCTGACATTGATATTCTAAAGTATTCAATTCAAATTCTGTAATTTGAGGTAAACAATGGATCTTGGTCTGAAAGGAAAAATAGCAGCTGTTGCCGCTTCAAGCAAGGGTATTGGGATGGCTATTGTGCGGGCATTGCTGATTGAAGGTTCTTTTGTTCTCATGAATGGTCGGGATAACCAGACGCTTGAAAAATCGCGAAACCAGTTAGGATATCCGGATAATCTGAGGTCTTTTGCTGGGGATATTACTAAAAAGGAAACTAGCAAATACTTTATTGAAAAGGCAGCTTCAGAATTTGGTGGATTGGACATCTTGATTACCAACACTGCAGGTCCAGTCAGCGGAAAATTTGAAGATTTGACATCAGAGCAATGGGATGATGCGATATCCAAATGCCTTAAGAGTCATATTTTTATGATCGAAAATGCCCTGCCCCACCTCAAAAATTCCAAATCTCCGAGCATATTGACCATT
>Ga0105104_10002206_pt1 | contig 14369 bp, 13 predicted proteins | sample PPLLaktember2015_3_FD_87034 | JGI IMG/M metagenome (GOLD analysis project Ga0105104, IMG submission 87034) | Freshwater sediment microbial communities from Prairie Pothole Lake near Jamestown, North Dakota, USA - PPLs Lake P7 Core (6) Depth... | ecosystem: Environmental > Aquatic > Freshwater >... | reverse complement strand
TTTCGAACAGGGCGCCGGCCGCGGCCGCGGATGTCCGTCCCGATCGTCCGGTCCGAGTCCTCTCGGTGATCTTCCTGCTCGCCTTCGCCGCGGCGGGTGTAAGCGCGGGCTGGTGGGGGATATACCGCGCGCCCGTGCTGCGGGTCCGGACCGATAACTACCGGCGCGTCCTGCACGACCGCCGCGCGCGGCGCGGAGATCTCTTCGACCGCAACGGCCTGCCGCTGGCCGTCACCGCAGGGGTGGCGGGCGCTTACACACGTGAATATCCCGGTCCCGCGTCGGCGCCGGTGGTCGGATTCACGACGGCCTTTTACGGACAGGGCGGAATGGAAGCCGCGCTGGATCCCTGGCTGCGCGGCGAAGCCGGCCGGAATTCGTTCGACCTGTGGTGGTCGGAAACGGTGCTCGGGATTCCCCTGGAAGGCAAGGATGCCTGGCTGACGATCGACCGCTCCCTGCAAGAGCGCGGCAGCGCCGGAATGGGGGATCTTGCCGGCGCGGTCGTGGTGTTGCGGGCCGGGAGCGGGGAAATCCTGGCGCTCATCTCACAACCGACGTTCGATCCGGCGACGCTGCAAACGGATTACGAACTGCTGTCCCGCAATCCCGCGGCCCCGCTCCTCAACCGCGCCACCCAGGGGCTGTATGGGCCGGGCCGGATGTTGTACCCATTCTTCGCCGCGGAAGCGAAAAATTGGAATCTGCCGGATTCGGGATCCGACCTGTGCGCGGTGCCGTACACGGAATGGATTTTGGAAAATCCGGAGTTCGCCCAACAGGTCCTGGCCCAATTCCGGTTCGATCAGGATCCGGCGATGGACCTGCCGACCGCGAATGTCGCGGCGCTTGTGTTTCCCGCCGACGAAACCTCCATCCTGCGCGAATGGGATGGGCAGGGACGCGTTCTGGTCAGCCCGATCCAACTGGCGCTCGCCTTTGCATCGATAGCCGCCGGCGGCATGGCTCCCGCCCCAAGGTTGATTTACCGCCTGGAGGCGGAGACCGGCTGGACCACGCCCGCCACGGCGAGTCATCCGGTGGCGATGGTTACCGCGGTGACGGCGGCGCGCTTGCGGGAGATCCTGGGCGGCGGCGGGGATACGGCCGAGTGGACCGGATGCGGCGGAAACGGGGCAAGTGCCGGTGGAATTTCCTGGTATGCCGGATTTGAGACCGCGGGCGACGATCCTATCGTCGTGGTGGTCGCGCTCGAGGGCTCACCTTCCGACGCGGCGGGGATCGGGCGGATGATCCTTGCGTTTGCGGCGGCAATGGACAAATAAATCTCACCGCAGAGACGCAGAGAACGCAAAGGAATTCTTTTTTTTCGTCATTCCGGCGTGCTTTTAGCCGGAATCCACACCACCCTCGATTATGACTATCCACAATAAGGGAGCCCTCTGGATCCCCGACACGAAAAATCGGGGATGACGAACAGCTCCTCCACCGTCATTCCGGCGTGGTTTTAGCCGGAATCCATAGCGCACTCGATTGCGATCTCGCTTATGAAGGGCAGCACAGGATCCCCGATAAGAACTCTCGGGGATGACAGATATGATCGTCATTCCGGTGTGACCCTAGCCGGAATCCATCTTCTTCCATAAATCATTCCTGGATGCCTGCTAAGAACACGCAGGCACGACGATCACAACCCCCTAGTCACATGATAGGAAGAAAGTAGATTTATAATTCCTTCTGAGTATTGGATTTCTCGATGACCGATTTCACCGTCCGCCCCGTAAGCCCCGAAGATAAGCCCTGGATCCTGCAGCTCATGCGCGAGCATTGGGCGGCGGAGTTCGTCATCGTGCGCGGCGGGGAGTATCAACCAGCCGAACTTTCGGGATTCATCGCCGAGACCGGGTCGGCCAAAACCGGTTTGATCACTTACCGCATCGATGAAAAAACCTGCGAGATCATGACGCTGGACAGCCTCTCTCCCGGCCGGGGTATCGGCGGGGCGCTGATCGAAGCCGTCCGGAGCGCCGCCGGGCTGGCCGGATGCCGGCGGTTGTGCGTGGTGACAACCAACAACAATCTGCAGGCGCTGCGGTTCTACCAGCGCAAGGGTTTCGTTCTCTCCGCCCTGCGCCCGAACGCGATCGCGGAATCCCGCAAGCGCAAACCGATCCCGCTCCTCGATGAAGCGGGAATCCCCATTCGGGACGAGATTGAACTGGAAATGATGCTGGAGGAATGATCCGACAGGGCGGAGTGAAAATAAAAGGTGCCTAATAGAAAAATAAAAAGCAACCGGATTGATCGCCATGCCCGCGCATGCCCGATTTGTTCGTCATTCCCGCGTGTACTTGGCAGGAATCCAAAGTACACTCTACTGCACCCTCACCAGTAAGAACACAGCCGAGCATTTCCACCTATTCGTAAGTTTCGCAACTCCGTTATTGTTTCCGGTCCCCGCTATTTATTTCTTCATAGAGCAAAAGCGTGCGCGGCCCGCGGCGGTGCGCTTCCCACAGCGCGGTGGACGCGCGGGAGAGCAGTTCAATCGAACTGATCCCGTCACCGCCCGGGTGCGAGGCGACTCCAGCGCAGACGGACACCCTGTATTCCTGCAACTGGCGGGTGACCTGTTTGCCTTGGAACCTGTCGACCAGCCGCTCCGCCGCCTTTTTGGCCCCCTCCGCATCGGATTCGGGCATGACCACCAGGTAGTTGCCCTGGTAGTGGCCGGGCATATCCACCTCGCGCAGACTTGCATGCAGGATGTCGGCCAGGAAGGATTGCGCGCTTTCCAGGACATCCGGCGAGGGATTTTCATCAAAACGCAATCCGAGGTAGAGGACCGACAGCGGACCGGGGTACCGCTTGGCGCGCAAGACTTCGCTGTCAAGCAGCGATTCCAGCATCTTTTGCGGATAAAGACCGGATTCGGCGTTGAGGCGGGCATCCTGTTCCATGGGTTTCTCCCTGGACCGGCCGCTTTCCCCGGAAGCGGCGTCACCGGATTATTAAATCCGAATTTGCGGTTTTCGGCAAACGCCTCAATCCGCGTTCGCGCTGACTCGTTCGGAGATGCCATAAGTTGTCGTCATTCCCGCGTGGACCTAGCGGGAAACCACAACCTACTCGATTAGATCCTTCCTCATACAGCGGAACAACCGGATCCCCGACAAGTCCACCCGGGGATGACGATCATCTTTCCGAAACGGTTCTATCCCGCTTTCTTCAAGCGGATGAATTTCCTTTTTCCCACCTGCAGGACCGGATCGCCCGCGAGCGGCACAACGCCGTTCGGATCCTTGACCGTCTCGCCGCCCAGGCGCACCCCGCCCTGCTCGACCAGGCGCCGCGCGTCGTTTTTGCTTTTGGCCAATTCCAGTTCCACCAGCAGATCGGCCAGGCGTTTCCCGTCCGAAACCTGAACCACGGGGATGTCTTGGGGCAGTTCCGATTTTTGAAAGACCTGCCGGAACTGCTCTTCAGCCGCCGCCGCCGCATCCGGACCGTGGTAGATCTCGACGATTTCGCGCGCCAGGCGCATCTTTCCATCGCGCGGATGCAGCCCACCGGATAACAAATCGCGTTCGGTCGCGGCGATCTGATCCGGGGTGAAGCGGGTCAGGAGCCGGAAATAAAGCGCCATGGCCGTATCCGGCACGCTCATCACTTTGCCGTACATATCCCCCGGCTCGGCCATGATCGGGATGTGGTTGCCGAGAGATTTGCTCATCCGGACGACGCCGTCGGTCCCGGGGAGGATCCCGAGCAGCACGCCGATGTTCGGCCGGACTCCGTAGAACTCCATGATCTTCCGGCCGGAGGTAAGAATGTTGAAGAGCTGCTCGGTCCCGCCGACCTGCACGTCGGCGCGCAGGGCATAGGCATCGTACCCCTGCATGATTGAGTAGAAGAACTCATGCAGATAGATGGCGTCGCCCTTGTCCCAGCGCAGTCGGAAATTTTCACGGGTGGTGAACTGCTGCACGGTGAAATTGGATCCCAAGCGGATCAGTTCGGCGAAGGAGAGCTTGGAAAGCCACTCGGAGTTGTGCCGCACCTCGGTCTTTTCGCGGTCCAGAATCCGGAACGCCTGCTCGGCGTACGTCCGGGCGTTGGCGCCGATCTTCTCTTCCAACAATTGCGGGCGCAGGGCATTCTTATCCGACGGGTCCCCCACCCGCGCGGTGTAATCGCCGATCAGGAAGACGACCGAATGCCCGAGCTCCTGGAACTGGCGCAATTTGCGCATGGTCACGGTATGGCCGAGGTGCAGATCCGAGGAGGTGGGATCGTAGCCGGCATACACGCGCAACGGGCGCTGTTCCTTTTCGGCCAGGATCAGGCGTTCGCGGAGTTCCGCGGCCATGGCCTGCTTGAGCGCCGGGTCCCCATATTCGGTCCCCTGCATGAGTATGGCGAGTTGTTCGTCGATCCCGGGTTTGGACATTGCCTGCTCCGAAGCGGATTGGATTGGCGTGCGAATGCTTCCGTGGGGCGGGATTATAGCATCAACCCCGGGATTTCTGCGGGAAAAGCGCTGAAATTCCGGATGGTATAATCGTTAGCTGGCTCTTTTGGGGCCCCGGTTGTCATCCCGAACCGAAGGCAGCCTGTCCCGAGCGTAGCGAGGGAAGGGATCGGCAATTCCTTCCACGAACAACCGATTCCCCGGGGTCTGAAGGCCCCTCCTCGGCTTAGAACAACCCGCTTCGGGGTCGACATTGCCAAAGAACCAAAGGCTGGCAATGTCACTCCGCGGGGCAGGCGCCGGGGCATGCGGAATTACTCTCTGCATTTGATGGTGGATTTCTTTTCATATTCCAGGAGAGACTTTGGCTAATCCGCTTCAGTGGCTGCTCGGCCTGATCACATTAGACATAAGCATCGACCTAGGGACAGCCAACACGCTGGTTATTGTCCACGGCAAGGGCATTGTCATCAACGAGCCCTCCTGGGTGGCGATCGACAAGAAATCCCGCCGGGTGCTGAAGGTGGGCCGCGCGGCGAAGGAAATCATCGGCCGCACCCCGCCGAATGTGGTCACGATGCGGCCCATCCGCGACGGGGTGATCTCGGAATTCGACGCGACGGCCACGATGCTGGAATATTTCATCCGCCGGGTGATCAACCAGAGCGTGGTCCCGGTGCCGTTGACGCGGGTGATCGTCGGAGTCCCGGTCGGCGCCACCAGCGTGGAGCGGCGGGCGGTGATCGACGCCGCCACGTCGGCCGGGGCGCGCGAGGCGCTCCTGGTGGAAGAGCCGGTCGCGTCCGCGATCGGCGCCGCGCTGCCGATCCGCGGCGTGCACAGCACGATGTTGATGGACATCGGCGGCGGCACGACCGAAATCGCGGTCTTTTCCTCGCGGAAAATCCTGCTCTCCAACTCGATCCGCGTCGCCGGCGACGAACTCGACGAGAACGTCATCACCTACCTGCGCGATAAATACAACCTGCTGGTGGGCCAGTCGATGGCCGAGCAGGCCAAAAAGACCGTCGGAGCCGCCGCCCCCTTGCGGGAGGAAAAAGTGATGGCCGTCCGCGGCCGCAACCTGATCTCCGGGCTTCCGGAAGAGGTCGAGATCTCCTCGATCGAGATGCGCGAGGCGCTGGCGCCTTCGTTGAAGATCATCTCGCAGGCGTTGCGGGACGTGCTCGAGCAGGCTCCGCCGGAGATCATGGCCGACCTGCTGGATTCCGGATTGTGCCTGACCGGCGGGGGCGCCCTGCTCAACGGCCTTCCGGAAAAACTCAGCGAGGAATTCAAGATCCGGGTATGGCGGGCCGACGATCCGCTGACGTGCGTCGTCCGCGGAGCGGCCGCCGTGCTGGCGGGGATCGACCAGCATCGTGAATTCATCGCTTCTTCCGACCGGGATTACCGCACTCGAAGGTAATCCACCGTTTCCGCGTTGACCCCACTCCGATAACCCCATGCCCAACACGAGAAGACGCCTCTTGATCGCATCCGCGCTTTTCGCGGCCGCCGTCGGCCTGGTGCTCCTCGGCCAGGCGGGAATGCTGGCCCCGGTTCAGGATCTGGCGCAGCGCGCCGTCACCGGCGTCCAGCGCTCGATTTCAACCGCCTTCTTTAATATCCGCGACTTCCTGACCGCCCCGCGCAACCTGCAGGAGCTTATTCAGACCAACAGCCAGCTGGAGGAACGGGTCGCCCAGCTCGAAGCCGAAGTGGTGACCCTGCGCGAACAATCCGCGGACGTCGAACGGCTGGAGGCGCTGCTCGACGCCGCCAAAGAGGCGCCCGAAAACCGCTACGTGGCCGCCAAGGTGATCGGGCGCGATACCAGCCCCTTCCTGCATTATCTGATCCTCGATCAGGGTTCCGACGGGGGAATCCGCCGGGGCATGCCGGTGGTGAACGAAAAAGGCCTGGTGGGCAGGATCACCGAAGTCAGCGCCTCCGCCTCCAAGCTGCAGCTCATCACCGACCCGGATTCGGTCATCAACGCGCGGATCCAGGAAAGCCGCGCCGAGGGAATCCTGGTCGGACGGGCGACGGGCGAACTGGAAATGATCTACATCTCCCAGGACATCAAGATCACGGTCGGGGAGATCGTCGTGACATCCGGCCTGGGCGGCGGCTTCCCGTCGGAAATCCTGATCGGGCGGGTGGTCAGCGTCCACCGCCGTGATTACGAGCTCTACCAGACCGTCATCATCGAACCGCGCAGCGATTTCTCGCGCCTCGAAATGGTCCTGATCATCACCAATTTCGAACCGGTGCTGATCGATCCGCTGCTGGAGAGCCCGCGCTAGGCCGCGCCGATGATCTGGGCTATCGCCGTTCCGCTCCTGGCAATCCTCGCCCTGCTGCAGACCACCATCCTCCGCCACATCCCCCTCCTGGACGGAAATTTGGACCTGTTGCTGCTGGCGGTCCTGTGCTGGAGCCTGCTGCGGCCGGAGGAGGGCATGATCTGGGCGGTTCTGGCGGGATTCTTCTGCGACATCTTCACCGGCGGCCCGTTCGGGGTGACGTCGATCGCCTACCTGTTCGCGGCGTTTTGCATCAGCTACCTGCACGGCCGGCTCCGGACCCACAGCCCGATCGTGGTGATGGCGATCGCCCTGTTCGGCACGACCCTCGCCCACCTGGCGATGATCGCCCTGCTGGTCGTATTCGGCCGGACTCTCGAGGTCGGTTATCTGCTTCTGTACGTCACGCTGCCGACCGCCTTCCTCAACACCGTTGGGGCCGTCCCGGTGTACCTGACGCTGCGTCCGCTGCACCGGATCGGCATTCCCGTTCTTACGGAGGATGACGAATGAGAAACTCCCCGTTCAGCGAGAATCGAGTCCACCCGTCGCGCATCCGGTTTTTCCTGATCGCGATGGTCGGAATGTTCGTCGTGTTCACCTTGCGCCTGTTCTCCATGCAGGTCATCCAGGGCGAATTTTTCTACGGGCTGGCGGAAAGCAACCGGACGCAGGTTATCTACGTCCCCGCCTCGCGCGGCGTGATCTACGACCGCAACGGGGTGCTCCTGGCGCGCAACATGCCCGCCTACAATATCACCATCACCCCCGCCGATCTGCCCGATACGGAAGCGGAGATCGATGCGGTCTACCGGAAGCTAACGGCGCTGACCGGCGTGCCGATCCGGGTTGCGGGATCGGTTCCCTCGCAGGAGTGCGCGCCCGGACGCGGGATCGCCGATCTGGTCGATGAATGGATCGAACTCGCCCCCTATTCCGCGGTGAAAATTCAATGCGATGCCGATGCGGAGATCGCGAAAATCGTGCTGGAAAAATCGGCCGACATGCCGGGCGTGGGCGTGGAAGTCTCCCCGGTGCGGGATTATCCGAACGGCCGGTATTCCGCGCACATCGTCGGCTACATGGGGCGCGTCCCGGCGGAAGCTTCGGATTACTACAAAGCCAAAGGGTACAACCTTGACCGCGACAAGATCGGCTACGCCGGGCTCGAGGCCTACATGGAGGAAGAACTGGCCGGATCGTACGGAAGCGAGCTGTGGGAAGTGGACGCGGCCGGAAAGCATATCCGCCTGCTCGAACCGCCGGTGGCGGCGGTCCCCGGGCAGAACATCCGTGTGACGATCGACGCGCGGCTGCAGGAAGCCGCCACGATCATCCTCGAGAAGCAGATCGAGGAGACCCGCGCGCTCAAACCGGAGTACCTGCGCAGCCCGATGCTCGGCGGCGTGGTGGTGGCGATGAATCCGAACACCGGAGAAATCCTCGCCCTGGTTTCGATCCCGACCTACGACAACCAGAAATTCTCGCGCTACATCCCGATCGATTATTACACCGAGTTGGCGAATGATATCAGCAACCCGCTCCTGAATCACGCGATATCCGGCACGTACCCGCCCGGATCGATCTTCAAACTGACCACGGCGGTGGGCGCGCTCAACGAGGGGATTGTCACCCCCGACACCCCGGTCATCTGCCGCGGGACGATCTCGATCACGCAAAAATTCCATCCCTCCGACCCCGGGCGCGAGATGCTGTTCTACTGCTATGAGCGCAACGGGCACGGGGAGATCACCTTTCTGCGCGGGCTGGCGCTCTCGTGCGATATCTATTTCTACAACCTGGGCGCCGGGTACAGCGGATCGGGCGGAGTGGTAAAGGGATTGGAGATCGAGGGGATCAAGCAATACTCGCGGGCGCTTGGCTACGACCGCGCTTTGGGAATCGAGCTGTTCGGCGAGCGCGACGGCCTGATCCCGGACAAGGACTGGAAGCGCATCTACCAGGGCGAGAACTGGGCCACCGGCGACACGTACATCGCCACGATCGGCCAGGGGTACGTGGATGTGACCCCCCTGCAGGTGGCCGAATCCCTCGCGGTCATCGCCAGCAACGGCAAGGTTATGAAGCCAACCCTGATCAGGGAATACCTGGACGGGGAGGGCAACGTCCTCCGCACCAACGAACCGAATATGCTGTACGACATCACCGACGACATCCATGACGAGCTCTACGATACCGTCACGGTCCAGCCCTGGGTGCTCAAGCTGGTGCAGCAGGGGATGCGGCTGGCGGTCACGAACGGCACCGCGACCGATTACGCGCAAATCGAGAACATTCCGACCGCCGGGAAGACGGGCACGGCCGAATATTGCGACGACGTCGCGCAATCCCGCAACCTGTGCAAACGCGAGGCCTGGCCGACCCACGCCTGGTACGGCGCCTACGCGCCGTACGACAATCCGGAAATCGTCGTGGTGGCGTTCGTCTACGACGGCGGCGAAGGGGCGGTCACCTCCGGGCCGGTCGTGCGCGACGTGCTGCGGGCGTATTTCGCGCTCAAGACGATCGACCTCGAGCAGGGCGGATGAGGTCATTCCGAGGGGCCGAAGGTCCCGAGGAATCGGCTGCAAAGAAAGTCCTGCTTTATGAACTTACCGATTCCTCGGCGCCAAAGTGCGGCGCTTCGGAATGACGGGTTGCGCATGCTATAATTAAAATGATGGAAAACAGGCGCGAGCTCTGACAACCCGCCATGCCGCTAGCCGTCAGCGTTAAGGGTATCCACGAAGGCCTCCTGATCACTCCCGGAGAGGGAAATTGGGAGGAAGCATACTCCTCCCTCCTGGGACATCTGGATTCGAAGCCGGATTTTTTCTTCGGCGCCCAAGCCATCCTCCAGCTGGGCGCGTACCCTTTGCATGCGGCCCAACTGGCCGCCCTGCGCGGCGCACTGGCGGACCGCGGGATGGGGTTGCATTCGATCCTTTCCGAGGATCCCGCGACGATCGAAGCGGCCAAGAGCCTCGGCCTCGGAACGTCGCTGCCCAAGCGCGAGGTGAAGGATTCGCCGTTCTCGACCGAGCTGCAGGGAATGGAGGCGATCTTCCTCCAGCAAACCCTGCGGTCCGGGAACAGCATCCACTTCCCCGGGCATGTGACCGTGCTCGGGGACGTCAACCCCGGCGCGGAGATCATCGCCGGAGGAAGCATCATCGTGTGGGGGCATTTGCGCGGGACGGTCCATGCGGGCGCGCAGGGCGATGAAACCTCGGTCGTGTGCGCGATCGATCTCAGCCCGATGCAACTGCGGATCGCCTCGCACGCGGCCATCTCACCGCCCCGCAAAGGGAAGACCCAGCCGGAAATCGCCTACCTGCGCGACGGCCTGCTGGTGGCGGAACCGTGGAGCCCCAAGGATAAGCCGAAGACCGGGGACGGGGGAAAAGAAGGATGATTAACCATGCAGATGCGATTCCTCGGGCCTTCGGCCCTCCCCGGCCAGGAACACGCCGGGATGACGGATTTGATCGGGTTCAGGGCGGGCCCGGAATGACGCTCAAGCGGTCATCCCGAGCCAAAGGCGAGGGATCGGTTGATCTTTCCAGCCGATTCCTCGGGCTCTTCGAGCCCTCGGAATGACATCTTACATTGAGGAGCGGGAATGACGGCTAAGGTTCTGACCATTACTTCGGGAAAGGGCGGCGTCGGGAAAACCACCGCCACGGCCAACATCGGAGTCGCCCTCGCGGCGCTCGGGCAGAAGGTGGTCTGCATCGACAGCGACATCGGGTTGCGGAACCTGGACGTCGTGATGGGGCTGGAAAACCGGATCGTCTACGACCTGGTGGACGTGATCGAGGGCCGGGCGCGGCTGCGGCAGGCGATGATCAAGGACAAGCGGCTGCCCGAACTGCACATGATCCCCGCCGCCCAGACCCGCGATAAAACCGCGATCGCCCCCAGCGACATGATCCGCCTCTGCGACGAGCTGCGGCCGGAGATGGATTGGATCCTGATCGACAGCCCGGCCGGGATCGAACGCGGCTTCCGCAACGCGATCGCGGCTTCCGACACCGCGCTGATCGTCACCAACCCGGAGGTCTCCGCGGTGCGGGACGCCGACCGGATCATCGGGCTCCTCGAGGCCGAACAGAAGGGGCCCGGCAAACTGATCATCAACCGGATCAAACCGGAGCTGGTCGAACGCGGCGACATGCTCGACACCGCGGACGTGCTCGAGATCCTGGCGGTCGACCTGATCGGCTTGATCCCCGAGGATGAAACGGTGCTGATATCGACCAACCGCGGCAACCCGGCCGCGCTGGACCCCAAGAGCAAGGCGGGCCAGGCGTTCCGCGACATCGCCAGGCGCCTGATGGGCGAGGACGTTCCGTTCCCGCCGCTGAACGGAACCGAAAGCCTGAAGCATCGCCTTTCGCGGCTGATCCATCCCAAGGGTGCCGCATGAGCGGGATATTCGACCGGCTTACCGGGCACGGCGGGCGATCCAGCGCCAAGGCGGCGAAGGAACGGCTGATCGTGGTGCTCTCCCACGACCGGGCGGACATCGGCCCCGGGCTGCTGGAGACGATCAAGCAGGAGATCGTGCGGGTGATTTCCGAACACATCGACGTGGATCCCGCGACGGTGGAGGTCAGCCTGTTCTCGGAAGGCCGGGAACAGCACCTCAAGGCCGACATCCCGATCAGCGCGGCGTCCTCGCGGCGGAAGCGCGCGCTCTAGAACCCCATGTTCGACTGGCGACGATGGCGTCACTTTGATTTTTGGCTGCTGGGGGCGGCCGCGCTGCTCGTCCTGCTCGGGATCGTCGAGATCCGCTCGGCCGTGGCCGACAACGTCTCCCTCGCCGACAGCGCCCAGCGCCAGGCCACCTTTGCGGCCATCGGGCTGGTGATCCTGCTGGTGGCCACCGTCATCGACTACCATTTTTGGCGCGGGCTGGCGCGCCTGCTCTTCGTCGGGATCATCCTGCTGCTCCTGTACGTGGAGCTTATCGGGACCGAATCCTTCGGCGCGACGCGCTGGATCCAGGTCGGCGGTATTACGATCCAGCCTTCCGAAGTGGCGAAGATCTCGCTGATCATCATTTTGGCGGACGATATCGCCCGCAACGAGGAGCGGCTGCAGACCTGGTCCGGCATCCTGCGGACGCTTATTCTGGCCGTGATTCCGGCGGTGGTCATCCTGCGCGAACCGGACCTCTCCACGGCGATCCTGACCATGGTATTGTGGGCGGCGATGGCGTTCGCCGCCGGGATGCCGCCGCGCTTCATATTCGTCCTCGGCGGGGCCGCCCTGCTGCTGCCTTTCATAGCCCTCGCCCTCAACCTCCTGGAACCGTATCAGCTCGACCGGCTGGTACTGTTCTTCATGCCGGATGCGGATCCCGGCGGCGCCTACAATATCGAACAATCCAAGATCGCGATCGGATCCGGCGGCTGGATCGGCCAGGGATACGGCCTGAGCACCCAGGTGCAGCTGCGGTTCCTTAAAGTGCGCCATACCGACTTCATCTTCTCGGTGATGTCGAGCGAGTATGGGCTGATCGGGATGACCGCCTTCTTCGGCCTGCTGGGCTTCCTGGTCTACCGCTGCCTGCGGGCGGCGCGCCTCGCGCGCGACACCTACGGCGCCTTGATCGGCTACGGGGTGGCGACGCTGATTTTTTATCAGGCGGCCTTCAACATCGGGATGAACCTCAACCTGCTGCCAGTCGCCGGGCTGCCGCTGCCGTTCATCAGCTCCGGCGGCAGTTCCTTGTGGTCGGTCCTTCTCGGAATCGGCCTGGTGGAAAGCACGATCCTGTACCGGAAGGATATCGAATTCTGATGGACATGCCCGTCACCGTCCGCTTTGCGCCCTCCCCCACCGGCCGGATGCACATCGGCAGCGCCCGCACCGCGCTGTACGACTATCTGCTGGCACGTAAAGTCGGCGGGCGCTTCATCCTGCGGATCGAGGACACCGACCAGAAACGGTTCGATCCCGGCGCGGAAGCGGAGATCATCGAAGGGCTGCGCTGGCTGGGGCTGGATTGGGACGAGGGGCCGGACATCGGCGGACCGCATGCGCCCTACCGGCAGACGGAAGCCAAAGAGATCTATCGCGAACACGCGCAGCAGCTGATCGATAAGGATCACGCCTACCCGTGCTTCTGCACCGCTGAACGCCTGGCCCGGATGCGCGAAGACCATCGGGCGCGCAAGGAACAGCCGCTCTACGACGGGCTTTGCCGCCGCCTGGATCCCGCCGAGTCGGCCAAGCGCGTGGCGGCCGGCGAGCGCCACGTCATCCGGTTCAAAACGCCGCACGAGGGCACGACCACCGTGACCGACATGCTGCGCGGCGAAATCTCGGTGGAAAACAAGGCGCTCGACGATTTCATCCTGGTTAAGTCCGACGGCCTGGCGCTGTACCACCTGGCCGCGATGGTCGACGATCACCGCATGGGAGTATCGCACGTCATCCGCGGGTCGGAGTGGCTCTCGACCCTGCCGCTGCACGCACTGGTCGTGCGCGCCTTCGGTTGGCGCGAGCCGGCCTGGTGCCACCTCTCGATCTTCCTCAAACCCTCGGGCAAGGGGAAGATGAGCAAGCGCGACACCACCCAGGTGATGACCGAAGGCCACAGCATATTCATCCGCGACCTGAAGGAAATGGGCTACATCCCGGAAGGAGTCCTCAACTGGATCGCGCTGATGGGCGCCTCCTTCGACGAAGCGGAAGATGTATTCACGCTTGAGGAGATGATCAAGCGGTTCGATATCAGGCATCTCAATCCTTCGCCGGCCGCGATCAATTTCGAGAAGGCGGACCATTTCAACGGCACCCACATCCGCCGGCTGGCGGTCGACGATCTGGCGGCGCGCCTTGCGCCGGTTTTCGCAAGGGCTGGGTTCACGGCGGACGACGCCAAACTGCGCCGGGTGGCCGCGGTTGTGCAGGTGCGGATCGTCACCCTCGAGGATGCGGTTGAGATGGGCGGCTTCTTCTTCCGCGATACCGTCGCACCCAATCCGAAGGACCTGGCCGGCAAAGGGCTCACCCCGGCCCAGTCGGCGGATGCGCTGCGTGCCGCGCGCGAAATCCTCGCCGCCAAGCCGGCTTTCGATCCGGCCGCCGCGGAGGAGGAATTGCGCGCGCTGGCGGAGACGTTGGGGTACAAGCCAGCCGTGCTGTTCGGGATCATGCGCTCCGCGATCACCGGCCAGGCGGTCTCCCCTCCGCTTTTTGCGAGCATGGAGATCATCGGGCGGGAGACGTTCCTGGCGCGGATGAATGCGGCGGAAGCAGTATTGCGCAAGATGTGATCGTCATTCCCGCGCCCGCCCTCGCGTAGTGCGCAGGTTTGGGTTGATATTTGAACTGCGCGTTCACGGAGCGTGGGTGTTCTTAGCGGGAATCCAGAAAGATCGTCATTCCCGCGCGTTTATAGCGGGAATCCAGGAATCACATTTACTCGGACAAATACGTAATAATGATAATGTCGCTGGATCCCCGATAAAATCACTCGGGGATGACAAACTAGTTCGTCGTTCCCGCGCGTTTGTAGCGGGAATCCAGGAAGCACATTTACTCGGACAAATACTTAATAATGATAAAGTCGCTGGATCCCCGATAAAACCGTTCGGGGATGACGAGCCTCT
>Ga0105104_10002205_pt1 | contig 14374 bp, 19 predicted proteins | sample PPLLaktember2015_3_FD_87034 | JGI IMG/M metagenome (GOLD analysis project Ga0105104, IMG submission 87034) | Freshwater sediment microbial communities from Prairie Pothole Lake near Jamestown, North Dakota, USA - PPLs Lake P7 Core (6) Depth... | ecosystem: Environmental > Aquatic > Freshwater >... | reverse complement strand
TGCTGCCGATCCACTTGCCGTCGAGCGTGCTGCGGTAGCCCTTGATGTCGCCCACCGCGAACGCCGGACGGCTGATCGCCTTCGCCGCCAGCGCCCCGCACGTCGCGCACAGCTCGAGATCGTGCCGAGCCGCAACGCTGCGAAACGCGTCGGTCAGGTGGCCCTGCGCGCAGCGGTACTCGTAGATCGGCATCAGCGCGGCCTCGCCAGGATCATTCGCACCGCCACCCGGCGCATCCGCGTACGGCGCAGACGCCGCGCGCTCTGCCGGCGGGCCTCGAGCTGCGCCTGCATCGCCGCCACCTCGGCCTGCCGCGACTCGCGACGGTTGCGCGCCAGCCGCTCCTGGTACGCGGCCAGCACCTTGAGTTGCGCGTCCACATCGTCGAGCAGCGCGTCCCAATCGACGCCAAACGGCTGCGGCGGCGCGGACGACGGCAGCGCGTGCTCGGCAATCACTTCCCTGATCGGCTCGCTGCGCCGGCCCTGGAACGCCGACTCCAGCAGAGCCCGCAGCGCCGCGCGATCCGGGTTCGGCTGGTGCTCCTTGCGCTTGCGCTTGCTCTCGTCTTCCCAGTAGCCGCCAACGACCGGCGGCGCCGCTGGCGGCGTGATGCCGCTGCGGGTCCACGAGGTGCCCCACGACGTTCCCCACGAGCCGCCCCAGGCGTCGTAGGTCATGTCGGACCCCACTCGGCGCCGGGCTGCCCGGTGCCGCTCACCGCGCCGCCCTTGACGTGCGTGATGTTGGTGTCGACCGTGTTGGTCACGGTGAACTTCAGCTGCGCGGTCTTGGCAACGATCGTCGCCGTTTCGGCCTTGATCGCCGCCGTTTCGGCCTTCACTGCGTCGACCTTGGCAATGATGGTGTCCTGCTTCGCCGACGTGGCGTCGCCACCGCCACCACCGCCTACCGGGGCCTGCTCGAGCGCGTTGGTCGTGTAGCGGTACACGGCGCCGTCGACCTCGACCATCGTGGCGAGCTTGTCGGTGGTGACCTTGACCGCCGCGCCCGCCGTGTTGCCGGTGTCGACTTTTGTCTCGACGCCAGCGATCTGCGCCTGGAGCACGCTCGCGTCGGCCGGATCGGATGGCAGGTTCGCGGTCTTGGCCGCGACCGCCGCAATGTCGGCCGAGATGTCGACCGCAGAGGCCGGCACACCCAGCCGCAGGAACGCGTCGCCACTCTGCGGCCAGCCGGGATAGGTCTGGCTGGTCGCCGGAACCGCTCCGGTGCCGGTGAAGGTGACCGCGACGTGCCACGCGTTAGTTTCGGCCTGGGTCAGCGCGTACGAGTGGTAGCCGTTGCCCTTGTGGGTGACCGCTCCGCCGCCCGCGCCCTGCGTGCCGCCGTTGACGGTCACGAACGCGCTCACCGTGCCGGTGAATGCGCTGCCGTCGCTCGCGCTGACCATCTGCGCGCCGATGAACTGGCCCGCGACGTTTTGTCTCATGCTCATGCGAGCACCGCGTTCGCGTTACGCGCCCAGGCGCTCTTGAACGACGGCCCGCCGCCCAGGTTGTCCTCGGCGGCGAAGTTGTCGAACCCGAATCCCGCCGTGCTGGCGCCGAAGCCGACCGCGTTGACGCGCAGGCCGGGTAGCCCGGCCGCGGTGATCGCGCTGTCGGTGATCGGGCCGATGACGGTGGCGCCGTTGACCTTGACGCTGATCGCGGTGCCGACCATCCGCAGCGCGACCGCGTACGTCCCCGCCGCCCAGGTCTGCGCGACGCTGCTGCCCAACTGGGTGAACGTGCCGGCGACCGCCTTGTACAGCTGCCAGCCGTTGCTGCCCACCGCCACCGCCGTGTAGAAGGTCAGCGCCGCAACGCTGGCGCGGCCGATGATGCCGAAGTTGCGCGTATCTGCCGTAACCCCGCCGGCCAGGATGATGATGTCGCCCCGCACCTCGTAGTCCGCGCTCGACGGCGCGCTCGAGTCCCACACGTAGACCGCATCCGCCGAACTGCTGGTGCTCTTCATCACCCGGCCGGCGCCGAACGCCGCCGCTGCGCCGTTGATGGTGCTCGTGCCCGAGTTCGCGTGCTTGCTCCAGTTGACGTTGTCGAACGTCGTCAGCGCGGTCCCCGCGGTGATCCCGGTGAAGTCCGCGCTGGCGAAAATCGTCATTGCAGCCGGGCCTCGTCGTCGTCCACAAACTCGGCGTGGAACTCCTCCATGTCGCCGGCCGAGTCACTCACCCGCAGCTTGTAATTCTTGGGCTTCGTATCGCGCTCGGCCTTGAGCCGGTCGCTCTCGCTCTTCATGTCGAGCTTCGCCGCCTCGTGCTGGGTCTTGATGGCAAGCGACTGCGACTCCTGCTGCGCCTCCATCACCGCAATGCGCTCGTCAAGCTGCGCCTTGCGCTCGGCCAGCTTCATGTCGAAGTTCATCTCGCGCTCTTTGAGCCACGCGTCCCACTGCGCCTCGTTTTGCGCGATCCGCTCCTTCATCTGCATCTCGAACATCTGCATCGCGCGATCGGCATTCGCCTGCGCCTGCTCCATCGCCTGCGTGCGCTGCGCCTCGAGATTGATGCGCTCCATCTCCTGGGTGTGCTTGAGGCTCATCTCCTGCTGCTTGTTCTGCGCAGTGAGCTGGAGCTCCTTTTCGGCGTTCTTCGCGCGCAGCTCCTCGGCCTGCACCTCCGGCGGCGGCTGCGGTGGCGCCTGCCGTGCCGCTTCCGCCTTCTGCTTCAGGCCCTCGATCGCGTGCTCGAACGCGCTCTCGAGCTCGCGACCGACGCGGTGCTTGCGCGCGACAAAAAGCGCCGCCTCGCCGCCCACATCCAGCAACTCCGGCGGCGCGCCGGCCAGGTTCTGCAACATCGAACCCATCGCGGTCGCAAACTCGGTCGCCTCGGCCTTTTCCTCGCCCTCGTCGATCGCCGCCATCGAGCGCTCGACCACATCGAGCCGGAAATCGCGCAGCCGGTCGTCCTTCAGCAGCGCAACCGCGCGCACCAGGATGTCTTCCTGCGGAGCAGGCGGCGGCTGCGGCGGCTGACCCGGCTGCGGCGGCTGCATCTGCGCCTGCATCGCGGCCTGCTGCGCCTGCGCCTGCTGCTCGCGCGCTTTCTGCACCTCCGGCAGATCCTCGGCCGAGCTCACCGCGATCAATACGTCTTCAGGGGCGAGCTCGACGATGATCTCGGCCTTGATCCGCAGCATCCGCTGCGTGAAGCGCGCGAAATCGGCCTGCTTCTCCTGCAACCGCAGGCTGCCGTAGTTGCTCTTGATCCGATCCTGCGTCGCAGTGGTACGCGGGTCGCCCTGGCCGCGCATCACGTCGGTATGGCCCGTCAGCAGGTTCAGCAGGTCGATCCGCTGCTGCCTCTGCTCGCCCAGGACCTGCAACGCATTCACTATCTCGGTCAGCGGCATCAGCGAGATCGAGCCCGGCAGCCCGCCCTGCTCGCGCAGCGCGCTCCAATTCTTGACCCCGACCAGCGTGTTCTCTTCGCCCTCGGTCAGGATCTTCGCGAGCTCGGGCACGCTCTCGTCGTGCGTGCCCGCGATCCGCACCGCCTGCGTGAGGTACTTGATGCGGGTGCTTAACTCGTCGATCTCGTCGGACAGCTGCTGCCACTGCACGAACGCCGGGACCGGGATCAGGCTGCCGTCGGTGATCGTGCCGTAACAAGGCTCGGGCGCCGGGAACCGACTCTCGAGCTTGGCCGGCATCGGCTTCAGGTCGACCAACTTCTCCATCGCCCGGTTGACGAAAATTACCTGCCCCGACGTGTGGTCCCAGATCTCCCAGACCACGCACCGCTTGAACACGTCGCCCGCGGCCTGCTTCATCGCGTCCGACGCGTACGTCGGCTCCGCGTCCAGCGGCAGGTCGTCGATCTCCCAGCCGTACTTCTGCATCCCCTGCGCGAACTTCTTGCGCGCACCGTCGCGGGTGAAGAAGTGCCGCCTCGCGACCCACGTCACCTCGCGCCAGTTTCTCGACGCCGAGTGCATGAAGTCCCGCGGCATCAGGTAAATCGCCGGAGCCCGCAGATCGGCGACCCGCTCCTCGCCGGTCTGCTCGTCGGTCACGATCTCGGGATCGATGTCGACCCACGCGATCGCCCGGTCGTACAGCAGGTAGCTGCGGACCATCGCCTCGCACTCGCCGTCGATGCCCTGGCGCTCGATGTCGACCGCCAGATAGCGCTCGGCGATCAGACTTGCGACTCGAGCGGCCGGATCCTTCGCATCGAAGCGCCGGCTTACCTCCGGCTGCGGCTTGCGCTGGTAGATGGCCGGGATCTCGGTCTGCACCTGGCCCCACAACAAACACAGCGCCTCGTCCTCGCGCGCCTCGCCGTTGTCCTTCTCGAGCCGGTAGCGGCGGGTGATCTTGTCGCAGCGCTCCCAGTACGGCGTGAATTCCTTTTCAGCCAGGTCGAGCTCGCTCTTCCAGCGCGACGCATCGCTCGCATCGGCCGGGAAGTCCTCGAGCCCCTCGACCTTGGTGTTCGCGTTCGGGCCGGTGTTGATCACGGGAGAGGCTCGCCGTTGCGTGAAAGAATCTTCACGAGATCGTCATCGAACAGCACCGTGTTCATCGTCCCGCGCTTCGCGTCACGCGAACCGCCGTCGTAATAACGGAGCCCAGGAATGCCGCGAGCGCGCAACTCTTGCGTTGCCCACGCCTGCGAGTCGCCGCCAAACGGCGCGTTTTTGCTGAACAGGTCGTAAACCCTGGATCCATCGCCGCCTCCAGACCACGGCCTGCCGTGCGCCATCATGGCCTCGCGCCACGCAGCGGACAGCTGCCGCGGGCCGTTGTCGCGCTCCTTGAGATAGCCCATGCTTTTGAGCCGATCGCGCGCCGCGTCCTTCACCGCTTTCGGTTGATCCTTCAGCGGGCTATCGAGCAGCAGGAACGCGTCCTTCGGCGCACGCACGTCGTCGATGTCGACCTTGTAGATCCCGCCAGGTATCTCGCCGAGCTTGAGATCGACCGCGCCAGGGCGCTCGAGCGACTGCCGCAGATGCTGAGCAGCCTTGATGATCCCTGCGTTCTCGCGGGGGTAGTTGGCGAGGTCTGCGAGCTTCGCGTCCATCTGCTTCAGCGCGTAGCTCTGCACACCACCGTTCGCGACCGCGCCGCGCAGATCTGCTTCATTGATGAGCAGATCCTCGATCAGCGACGAACGCAGGTTGTCGACATCGTCGAGGAACGGGTTCCCCATGCGCCGCGGCGAGTAATCGAAGTTGTTGCGCTCGCCGACACGGCGCCCGCCAACGTTAAGCTCGATAATCGGCGCGTAGTCGCCGCCTAACCGTCGGAAGTAATTCGCCGCCACCGCTGGATCGTCGGCGAAGTACAGACCGTGCCCGTACGCCTGAGCGCCCTCGCCGGTCCCGATCTTGTCGAGTGAGAACTTCTCGAACTTGTGCGGTGAGCCGTGGTACGCGGTCCAGTCCATCTTCTGCGGCGCCTTCTTGCCGCCTGGTGAAAGGAACCCGCCCGCGAACTGCGCGATCTGCTCCTCGGGCGAATCGCCCACACCCATCCGCTTGCTGATCCACTCCGACGTGAGCGGCACGCTCGACGCATCGATCGGCTCGGGCATCTGCGACGCGTTCAGCAGCCCCAACTGGTGACCGCCGTAGCCGTACGCAGCACGGCCCAGGTTCGCGACGTTCACGCCCAGATCCGGCAACGCGCCCACCACGCCGCCGATCGCGCCCGACGCGCCTGCGTTCGCGGTACGCAGCGCTCGAGCCAACAGCGCGCTGATGTCGCTCACCGCACCCGCCGGTTGTTCGCGAACTTCTGGCTGCGCCTCCAGAGCTCGTCCATCGTCATCGTGTGCAGGCCCTCGATCGGCTTGCGCACCTCGACCTTGGGCTCGCGCAACACGTCCAGGCTCAACGCGCCGTAGGTGAACGCGTCCCCGCCGTGCGAGCAGTAGTCGTGCTTGGGCTCCTTGCTGAACACCTTGGTGTCCTCGTCCCACTCGTAGGACCAGCCGCGCAGGCGGTCGAGCCCGACCGCGCAGTTGTCGCTGTCGAACCGGCAGCGGCGGAAGATCGAGCGCGCGGCCTCGATGCGGTCCTTGATCGCGGTCAGCGGCGTGATCATCACCGTCTTCGCAATGTGCGCCGTGCGGAACTGCTCCTCGACCGACAGCTTCGACGCGAACGTGCGAACGTGCGCGTCGTGCGGCAGGTACAGCGTATCGATCCGCATCCCGCGCATCTCGACCCGCTGCCGCAGCCTGGGGATCCAATCCTCGGCCGCGAGCCCAACGTCCTCGTCGTAATCGATCAGGTCGTAGCCGCCGACGCGGCGCATCCAGAACCAGAACGCGCTCGCGTCCCGGCGCCCGATGTCGGAGCTGACCATGACCTCGGGAATCACTCGAGCGGCCCTTGCCGCGGCCTCGATGTCTGCCACCAGCGGCAGCACGCGCATCTCGCGCTCGGCCTGCTCGAGCCACCGGCCCAGCACGGCGCCCACATTCGCGGCCGAGAAATCGCACAAATATTCTTGACGCGCGAGCTCTTCTGGCATCCCTTCCGCGATCTCTTGCGCGTACTGCTCGCGGGTCAGGATGCCGGTGTCGTCGATGGTTTGCGTGTCCGCGTACCAGCCAGGCTCGCGTTGCGCGATCAGGTGCGTGGCGTGCGCGTGGTTGTAGCCCCGGGGCGTGCCGATGAACGCGGCCCAGCCGCCGTTTTCTCTCAAGATCGGCCGCAGGAACTCCCACGCGCTGGGGTTGGTCAGCGCCCACTCGGAGAACGTGACGCCGATCGGATTGGAGCCCACCCAGGTGTCGTGGCGATCGGCGCCGACGATTTGCACGATGCTGCCGTTGCGTAGCGTTACCTTCATTTCGTGCTCGTTACGGCCTTTTACGATCGCGTCCGGCAACGTGGTCCGCATCAGCGGTAAACCGTCCCTGGTGATCGCGTCCCACACGCTTTTTCGCCCTTGCGCGAGTGAAGGCAGTAGGTGCCAGTAGAGCCCCACTCTCTTGAATGCGGCGTTGGACGTGTGCGCCAGCATCACCCGGTCCTTGCCCGCCCTTCGGTGCCAGATGCAGCTCGCTCGCAGGCCTCCCGCGTCGAAGTAGCGCATCAGCCGCCGCTGGTAGGCCCGCGGCACGAAGCAGTGCGGCAACTTGATCCTTGGCATTCACGCTGTCTCGCCAGGTTTCGTATCGGCGTCGTCGAACTCCGGCGCCGTGGCGTAGTTGGTGACCACGATCTGCAACGGCGAATCCTCAGAGCCGGCCAGCTCGACCCGCTTGCCGTACTTCTTGGGCCGCAGCCGCTCGAGGTGCCAGAACCGCACGTCGATCCGCAGCTTCGCGGCCTGTACCTGGGCGCTGCTCGAGTCACGATCTCCAGCGACCTCGTCGGCGATCTCGAGCGTCTGGTCGGCGTACGCCTCGAGCTGCTCTTCCTTGGCCTCGCGATACTGTTTTTGAGCGTCCTCGTTGGCCTGCACCCACTCGTAGAAGGTGCGGGTGGAGATGCCGGAGGCTTTGCAGGCGCTGGGCACGGTGCTGCCGGTGGACATGGCGCGCACGACGGCGGCGAAGGTTGCCTTTTTCACGATCGCAGCCGTAGCTCGCGCACCACCAGCTGGGCGCGTGGGTACCAGGGGGTGTGGTGGCCGGCGAAGGACAGGCACTCGGCCAGCGCGTCCCAGCCGGTGGCGTAGCCGTCGTCGTCGGACTCCCCAACGGGGAGCACGTCATCCAGCCGCAGGGCGGACGCGTGCTTGAGGCAGCGGGGTGAGCGGGTGAGGGCCACCTCGACCGCCGGCTCGTCGCAGCACAGCGGCGGGTAGGCCAGCACGGCGACGTAGTGGGTGCCGATCGCCTTGCAGCGTGCCGATGTACAGCGTGGCCCTGCCTCGAGCATTCCGCACCCCAGCTCGGGCCATAGCCGTAGGCTAATGACTGACGAGCGCCGATAGCGCGAGATTATCGGCTTCTGTCCTACGCGACGCAAGGTATCCGCAGAAAACGGGCGGAAGTAGCAGGTACTTCTGCCCGCGTCAAAACACGATTACTCGCGATTAATTCTGTTGCCGGATCACGAAGGCGATCAGCGCTCCGATCATGGTGCTGAGTGCCAAGGCGGTTGCTCCGTACACGAGCAGCTTGACCGGGGTGAACTCGTGCTTGCTGACCAGGTTGTGCTTGACCATCCACGCCAGCAGCCGCACCTGGGCCTGCAACACCGCGATGGACGCGGCGACGCTGCGGCGAGGCGGCTGGGGCTCCTCGAAGTCTTCTTCGTCGGTGGACACGTCAGCATGAGCCGGCGGTAGGTGGAGCGGTGGACGCGACCGAGGAGCAGTTGCGCTGGTTGTCGTCGCTGTCGATGCGCCCCGAGTTGCCCGAGTTCGATCCCGAGTTAGGTCCGACCCAGGATCCGGAGCCGATGACGCCTCCGTTGTTGGTCACGGTGAAGTTCGGCCGGGTCAGGGTGCCGGCCAGGTTGCCGATGGTGCCAAAGCCAGTGGTAGCGGTGCCTTGGACGGCGCCGAAGCCGGTCGTCGCAATGCCCTGTGCGGTGCCCAGGCCGGCCAGCGCGGTCGCGCCGAGCACGTTGTAGGAGGCAATGGTCGAGTCTGCGGTGTTGCGGGACTGCTCGACCCCCAGCCGGTAGCCGAAGTAGCCCTGGACCAGCGAGATGGCGGGTCCGGCGAACAGCGCGGCCCACTTGAACGCTCGGGCCTCTTGCGACTCAGGGACGACGGGCAGCGACACCGGGACCGGCGCAGCGGTAAAGCCCTCTCCGCGGGTCAGGGCCAGCGCCATGATCGCCATCTGCCTGGAGGCGGGGTCACCCGCGCCGATCGCCGAGATCGCGTTGTAGCGTGCCTCCTCCGCTCGAGCCTTGGCGATCTCGACGCTTTGCTGCGAGGTGATGGTGAGCCGGTAGCTCTCCATAGCCAGCGCGTAGTTGGGATCCATCGTGGTCTGGCAGCCGGCCAGGCAAGCCAGCAGAAGCAGCGCGATCGTCTTCATGTCTCCCCCTCAGTCGCTCACTGGACCGGCAGACAGCAGCACATAGGCGCCCTGGTCGCGGAGCCCGTCGACCTCGGCGTCGAACTCGGCGTCCTCCAGCGGCGTGTACTCGTCCAGCCTTCGATAAACAATCACCGCCGGGATCTTCACCAGCTTGTGGCCGTCCTGTTTCGATAACTCTTCGATCAGTCCGGCGACTGTCAGCACGGCCAACCCCGACCGGACACGAACCGGACGCCGGTTGCCGGACATACCGGACACGTTCTTAGAACGCGTGTCCGGTTTGTCCGGTCCGGTGGACCCCGGTAATGTCCGGTTTGTCCGGTTTGTCCGGCTGATGTCCGGTTTGTCTGTCCGGTCATGTTTCCCCCGTGTCTGCGACGAAAAGGTAGACAAAGGCGCCGTCATCGACGACAACCTTTCGTTCTGTAAGCTCGGTTAGGGCACGCTTAAATGCCTTCAATTTGGCATCCGCGCCCAGATGCCCGTATTTCGTATAGAAGGATTTCCGCAGCACCGGCCTGGCCTGCGGAACGCGGGTCACCAGCCGCTGAAGCTGGGCGGCGTAGGTCGACAGCGGCTTCGCCTTCTTGAGCGCCTCGAGATCGATCTCGACCTCCGGCGCCGGCAGGGTCACCACGCACGAGCTGTCGCGCTCGCCGGGATCCGCGTCGGGGTCGCGCGACGGCCCGATGTCGATCACCTCCAGCGCGAACGGGAACTCGATGCCGTCCTCGCCGTCGCGCACCTTGGACACCTTGGCGCACCTGGCCGGGCCGTCGCGGCTAACGTAGATCTCAAAGTCCAGCGCGCCCTTCAGGCTCGAGTGGCCGCGGGCGCCGCGGGAGGCGTCCTTGCCCGCGTGGTGGATGAACAGCGCGGTGCAGTTCAGCGCGTCCGAGATCGAGCGCGCCGCGGCCACCATCTGCCCCATGTCGCGGCTCTCGTTCTCGTCGCCGCCGCCCATCATGGCGTTCAAGGTGTCGAGCACCACCAGGCACACGCCGCCCATCTCGAGCGCCGCCGCCCGCAGCGACTTGAGCAGCGGCTTCAGGTCGCCGCTCGGGCTGCGCAGGTCCAGGTTGGTGTTTACGATGCGCAGCCGGCTCAGGTCGCTGGGCGCCAGCCCGTGGTGGATCAGGTAGGCCGACAGCCGCATTGCCAGGTGGCCCTCGCCGGCCACCACGATCACCCCGCCGTGCTTGACCCGCTGGCCCATCCACGGCACGCCGCGCGCGATCGAGCAGGCGATGTCGAGCGTCAGGAAGCTCTTGCCCGAACCCGACTGGCCGTACACCAGCGCCAGCGGCGCCTTGGGGAGCACGTTACGCACCAGCCACCCCGGGTGCGGCCGGGCCAGGATGTCGTCCACCGTCCTGGCATCAGTCCGCCCAGGCTCGTCTGGTGAGCCCGCCTGGTCGCGGTCGAAAATGCCGGAGATGTCGACCTCGGGCGGCTCGGGACGCGCCCAGCCCGCCTCGCGCGCCAGCCGGTACAGCGTGCCGGCGCCGACGCGATCGGGCCGGAACCCGCTGTACACCTCGTCGCACTGTTTGGCGTCGTACTTGTCCGAGCGCGCCGAGAACGCGTGCCACGCCGCGCGCCCGTCCTCGCCCAGCGCGCCGCGAATCGCCAGCCCGACGTACACCCAATCCGACCACCCGTCCCACAGCTCGCTGCCGACGCCGATCGCCTCGATCGCCAGCAGGCACTCTTCCGGGTTGTAGGCAGCCAGGTCCTCGGCGCTCGAGCGCTCGCCCGAGTCGCGGTCTGCGGCGCCTCCCACCGGAATGCCGCCGGCCTCGAGCAGCAGCCGGTCGACCCCGGCCAGGAAGCCCTTGAGCTCGGCCTCGGTGGCAAGCGGCAGCTGCTCGAGCGGCGTTTCCAGCGGGTCCGCGCCCACCCACAGGTAGTCGCAGCGGGTGTCGGGGTGCTTGCCGTAGGCAACGAGCTGCTGGCCCTCGCCCAGGATTTCGACGCCGTGCGGCTTGCAGCCGGGTGGGTCGTCGGGGAACCGGAACCGGCGGCTGGCGAGTTTGGGTCCGCGTTCTGCGGTACGCACCAGCAGCAGCGTCTTGGGCGGCTGCCCGACCCGTTGCAGGCACGCGCCCCAGGTCGCGATCGCCTGGTCGCGGATGGCGGCAGCCAGCACTGCCCGCGTCACGTCGATGTCGACGCCGCGGATCTCGCCGCACGGCAGACCTACCCCTGCGTCGGCCCTGAACCGGCGCTCGTCGCCGCGCTTGTAGGCGTAGTTCTGCCAGGCATCGATCGCCGGCCGTTTCTCGAACGCCCGGATCGGGATCGGCCAATAGCCGTTCTCGCGCAGCGCCTGCGCGCAGTCTTTGAAGGTTGGCATGGTGGGTCAGGAAACATCGATCTCTCGGAGCGTCCACCGGTTCGCGGCGTTTCTGCGCCACGCGTGAACGACGACCGTCCACCCGCAGGCGCGCATGGCGCACAGCGCGGCGTGGCAGTCTTCGGTTATCTTGCGGACCCGGGCCGCGGCGTTGTCGCCCGACGTGGCCTGGACCGCAACCACCCGTCCGTCGGGGTGCAGGCCCAGGGCGTCGATGCAGCCCAGGAAATCTTTGGTAATGCCGCTGTACGGAATGCGGCGCTCGGTCACGTCGACCACGAAGCCCTGCTCGCGCAGATGCTCCATGCTCCGCGCCAGCGGGCTCTTGGACGGCTTCTTGCGAGCTGCCGGTGACCCCTCACTGGCGCTCATTTGCGCAGCCCTCCCCCGGAATCCCAGGTGATCCCTTCGCGGGTCAGGTTGCGGCTGGTAAGTTCAGCTACGTGACGCTGTTTACGCGCCCATTCGGCGACGATGTCGCGCACCACTTCCGAGGCGTCGAGTCCATGCGCCTCGGCGTACGCCATGACTACGGCGTGGCTCTCTGGGGTGAGCTTCCCGCGGAAATCCTTCAGTTCGAGAGCCAAGACAACTCACGCCGTTGCGCGCTGCTCGGTGGACGCGCGCCGCGGCATTCCGTCGCGTGGGTGTGGGTACAGCGTGGGCGAGATGTCGTGCGGACGAACCCGCCACCCGGTTTGCCGGGCGAGCCAGATGACATGCTTCGGAGGAATCCCGTCATGGACCCACTTACGCACGCCCCAGCTGGACATATTCAGCGCCGCGGCCACTGCGGCAGCTCCTCCGGCGAGCCGGATGGCCTCATCGATGATCTTCATGCCCAACACTTTAGCAACAATTCGTTGGACGGGCAACAACTGCCGCGGGGGCTTACGGGTTGGCATTTAGTAGACGAGCATATGCAACCTATGGTTGCCAAAGCAGGCCCCCAGTACTTAGACTTCGGCAAGCGCCTTACCGAGGCGCTGGAGCGTGCCGCGATCTCCCAACGCACCGCAGCAAAGATCTTGCGGGTGTCCGATGAAGCCATCCGGCTCTACTGCAAAGGGAAGCGAATGCCGGACGACGAGAAACTCGCGATCCTGGCGAAGCTGGTGGGTCGCCCGATCGCTGAATTACGCTATGGCGAGCTGGCGACGCTGTCGAGCCTGCCGAAGCCGGTAACGGTCGCTGACGAGGACGAGCTCGCGTTGCTCGAGTGCTACCGCAAGCTGCCCGAGTGGGGCAAGAAGGCATTGCGCGCCCGCGGCAACGAGCTGCTCGAGAACTTCACCCCGCCCTCCCCCGCCAACCCCTACGGCAAGGGCCGCAGCACCTCGCAGTAAGTTAGTGTCCACCGCCGTCCGTTAACGTCCGCCCGCACCACAAGGCGGCAACCGTTCGTCGACAAAACAACGAATAGTTGTTGACAGTCCAACGCATCGTTGGGATACTCGCTCCACCACGCCAACAACGGCTCAGTGGGCAGAGAGAGAAAACGATGACGAAGCCTGTATCCCCCACCGAACGCGCCCGCTTCGAGCGCGCCCAGGCCTTCCAGGCCGAGCAGAGCCGGCAGCTGACGCAGGCGATCCGCCAGACCAACCGCGACGCCGCGGCCCTGATCCGGGCCCGCAAGGCCGAGGGGCAAGCATGAGCGCCGCCTTGCGGGTCAACGTCTGCCGTCAGGCGTGGAACGTGATGCATCAGCCGTGGGTTGCTCTCGTCTTCCGCGGCAGCGTCGTCGTCGCGCGCGGGTTCGGCAACAGCGAGGAAGAGGCGACTCGCACCGCGCTCGCCAAGGTGCCCGCATGAGCAACCCCTACCTGGACTACGTCAACGCGCTGAACCAGGCCATGTTCGGCCGCACCCGCTACCTGGCCCAGGCGATCGGCCCGGCCGGCGCCGAGTACGACATCGGCCGCTTCGCCACCATTGCGCAAGCCAACGCCGCGCTCGACAACCTCGACATGGGCAACGTGATCACCCAAGTCATCGACCTCGACGACCCCGAGTCCGGCGACGTGAGCGGGGAGGACGCGTGAACTTCGAGCTCCTCGCAGCAGTAGTCGCCGGAATCTTGTACTTGGCGGCGTGGGCGATCGGCGTAACCGCACTCGGCATCGTCGTCGCCTACCTCATGCCGCCGCCGCGCAATGACTGACCCCGCCCTGGCGATTCTGATCGGCGTGATCGTGATCGCGATCGTCGCGATCGACATCTACGGGGCCGGCAAGAAATGACCGAGCGCGAGGACGACTACGACGACGAGCCCGACTACGACCCGTCAGACGGACCCCTTCCGAACCGGGCGCGTCACACCGACCCGCAGACCTCGCACGACGCCGCCGCATCGTTCACCAACCAGGAGCTGACCGAGCTGGACAACCGCATCGTGACCAGGCTCGCCGCGTGCGGATGGCGGGGCGCCACGTCGTGGGAGCTGACCGAGATGCTCGGCATCCCCCGCGTGACGGTGTCGCCCAGGCTCCGGCCGCTGACGCGGATGGGCCGGGTCATGCCGACCTGGATGCGCCGCATGGCCCCTACCGGGCGCAACGGCATCGTCTGGATGGTGACCCGCGGCAAACCCATCGACGGCATCACCCCAGGCGGACGACTCAAACGAAAGCGCAAGGAATGAAACCGACAAAACCGATCACCGACCCGAGCTTTAGGTACACGCCGGCCGCAGAAACCAACGTCGCGCTCACCTTCGCGCGCGTCCGCCGCGAGCTCAAGAAACAGCAGCCGCCGCAACCGACCAACGTCACGCCACTGAAAGCGAAGCCGAAATGTTAGCCCCCGCACGAACCGAGATCGAAACCGCGCCCTCGCTCGAGGAGTACGCCGCCGCCTGGCGCGTTGCCAAGGCCGAGGAGCAGGCTGCCAACGGTCGCCGGCTGGAGATCGAGCGCGCCATGCTCGAGCTGCTGCCCCCGGCAGCGCCGGAGTCCGTCACCAAGTTCCAGATCGGCAGCTACGCGATCAAGGTGACCCGCAAGCTGAACCGCACCGTAGTCGA
>Ga0105104_10002204_pt1 | contig 14377 bp, 12 predicted proteins | sample PPLLaktember2015_3_FD_87034 | JGI IMG/M metagenome (GOLD analysis project Ga0105104, IMG submission 87034) | Freshwater sediment microbial communities from Prairie Pothole Lake near Jamestown, North Dakota, USA - PPLs Lake P7 Core (6) Depth... | ecosystem: Environmental > Aquatic > Freshwater >... | reverse complement strand
GATTCATTCTTGGGATCGTGGGATTGGGAATGGTGATCGTTGCAGCTTTTTTGGCAAGAAGGGAGAGGGACCGAATCATCCGGGCGATGAATACAAATATTACCCCTTGACTCTGGGGTTACCTGAGACGCTATATAGATGCCGTGTCTCGCGCAGGCCCTTCGACAGGTCATAGGCGGATACCCATCCCAGGCCGTGGGTACGACCTGTCACCCAGCACAACGAAATTCAAGCACAGATTTGGGCATAGGTACTCTGCGCCCAAACTGTGATCTTGTCCCAATCCCTGAAGTCGCCTTGCGGTACACCTTTGGATTTCAGCATGATGTTTTCGAGGAACGACAGACTGTTAGGATCCACCTTGCCGGCAAAGTACCCTTCGGCAGCCGGGGCAAGTAGGGTCCGCACCGGCTCAATAAATCCTGCTGCCCTGGCACGGCTGGCAGGTGCATCTTCGATCATGGTCGCACACACCGTGAAATACGCTGTGGGGACAAGCTGCAGGAGCGCACGGTTTTCGCTAACGAAGTCGGTGGCTTCGGGCAGCCAGCTGGCAACACGAATGGCGCTGCCTACAAAGACCGCCTGGTAGTCTGACAGGTTGATGACTTTCTTAAGCGGCAGCACATCCACGTGTGCGCCGGTTTGGGCGAGGGTTTTGCCGATCGCGCTCGCAACCTCACCAGTCGAGCCGCATTTACTGGCATATGTGATGAGTATTTTTTTCGACATGTCTTGTTCTCCATAGGTAAATTCGGACAGAGTGACGGCCGGGCTGTGCGTTGCCAGGGCAGCCAGTCCACTACAAGCAACGACACTGGTACCGAGCGTGACACCGGTGATTTTCAGGAAATCACGGCGCGACAGAGTTCGGGTGGGCATAGTTTCTCCTTCTTGAGGGTTGATGCCCAAAGTATCCTGGGGAATTGTGTAGGAAATATGAATGTGTTCCGGAAAAGTTATGCATATCAGGAATTGAATAACAGCACCCCCATCGTTCATAAAAGAGCAGGCTAATTTGAACTGAACCCATAAAAAGAGACACAAAAGAAAAACCCTCCTGTGAGAAAATAGCACAGGAGGCTTTTGTTATGGCAGGCAGAAAAGGGATGAAACACTATCCATTGGCTCTGAAGCTGGAGGCAGTCCGGTTGCATCAGGAAGAGGGGAAACCCTATGCAGAGATTGCCAGGCAATTGGGGATCAGGGATCGCAAGCGAGTGGAGAAATGGATGAGGGAATATCGGCAAGCAGGGGCGGCCTTTGGGAGAGAGGAGCTGCACAAGAAGCAGAAGCGCGGTCGTCCACCGAAGCGGGAGAACACGGCAGTGTACATTGCCCGATTGGAAATGGAGAATGATCTACTAAAAAAATTCCATGCCGAATTGCGCAAACTGGAGTTCGCGAAACGCAATACCGGCTCATCTACCACCAAAGAGAGAACTACGAAGTGAAGGCGATGTGCAAATTCTTTGGTATTTCGCGAGCTGCCTATTATGCCTGGAGGAAACGATTGGAGCAACCGGATCCAGACGGGGTGCGGATGAGTTGGGTGCAGGAAGTCTATGCCCGCTCTCATCGGACGTATGGGTATCGGCGAATTGTCTTGTGGCTGCGGAGGCAAAAAGGAGTTTGTCTGAACCACAAGACCGTCTTGCGGCTGATGAATAAGCTGAACATTCGTTCGGCGGCTCGCAAACGGAAGGTCTTCCGGACCCTGCCCAAGGCAGAGATGTACCCATTATGAAAATGTGCTCAACCGGGAGTTTCATGCCAGCCAGCCCAACCATAAATGAGTCACGGATATCCCCTATATCGCCACCCGAGGCGGCTGGGCTTACCTGTCTACTATTCAGGATCTGTTCGATGGATTCATCGTTTCCCATCACTTGGGACGCCAGAACTCGTCCATCTCGTTCTCCATACCCTCCAACAAGCCAAACAAAAAGAACAAGTACCCGAAGGATTGCTTCTGTACAGCGACCAGGGGCACCAGTACATTTCACATAGTTACGCCCTCCTCACCCAACACTATGCCATTACGCCTTCCATGTCTCGCCGCGGCAATTGCTGAGATAATGCTCCCATGGAAAACTTCTTCTCCCACTTGAAAGAAGAGGCGCTGCGTCAATTTCCACCCCCGAGCTTTGAAGAAGCCAAGCAGATCATTGACGACTATGTCCACTTCTACAACTATGAACGCATTCAATTCAAAACAAGATAGACACCTTTTGAAACTCGGTGTCTGTCTTCCTAACCACTTGAGGGCTTTCTTTTCGTGTCTTCCCTACTGGGTGCAGTGCACAGTCCGACCTGTTTCTATTTGTGGAAGTAGAGAGTGATCCTTCTCAGTTGACTTCCATCCTTCCATTGATCAGGTCATCCACAAACTGCCAGCGCCTGGTTTTGGTGTAATCTCCGTTTTCAGGATAAAAGCATTCGGCATAATCCATCCAATTGTCGACCACATGGAATGGGTCCTTGTCCCCGTTCTTCAGCTGGTAGCGAATGATCCGGTTGTGGGCATGCTGTGAAAGCTCGTTGCCCCGTTCCCAGCCAGCGTACATGGCGACCGATTCGGCAAAATCCTCCAGGCGGTTGAAGCTCCAGTTCGAGCCGCTGGGACGGTCGCCGTAGAAGTAGCCCGCCCGGTTGCAGCCGCGCCGTCTGCCCTGGCGGCCGGGCTGCTTCTCGGGACCGAAGGGACCGGAGTCAGATAAGCGCGCCAGCCTTTTGAGCAGCGCCAGGGTCCGGCTGGTGAACCCGCCCGTATAGCGTTCCAGCCGGCGGCTGAGCCGCCAGCCATGGTTGGCATCCCAGGCATGGGCAAACTCATGGGCCACCGTCCAGGAGGAAAACGATCCTTTGGTGGAAAAGCTGACGCGGTGCGACAGCGCCTCGCCGGCGTGGGAGCCGATATCCGATTTCCTGACTGTCACGCCGCCGAGATTACGAATAAATCTTTCATTGCCGCCCATGATATTTGCCATGAGACAGATCGCATCCTGCAATCTGTCCAGTTCCGCCCTTGTCCAGCTGCCTGGCTGCCATTCATTGGGATCCGTGGTTGCATGTCCCCAATCCGCGAGCACCTCCACCTGATAGTCTGTTTTGAGCTGCGCCAGTCTTGCCTGTGCATACTGATAATCGGTTTGTTCCATGAAAGCTCTCCTCTTTTGGTACCAATAAATAATAATCACCAAAAGTGTATAACAAACGCCGGGCAAAGTCAAAGTATTTAAGTCCTATTGCCTGCCGCCGTCCCCATTGCTGCCTGGCAGTTCGGCGCTGATCCCCCGGCAACCATAAAATCAAAGAAAATCGAGAAGATGGGACCGTATAATTACCCAATCTTTTCTGCGAGGCATCACCGTGTCCAATTCAAAACTATTCGTCTACCTCGAGGCGCTGTTCGCCGTGATCGTTTGGGGGGCATCCTTCGTTGCCTCCAAGGTGGCCTTGCAGGAGCTTTCACCCACCAGCCTGGTCTGGCTGAGATTTCTGATGGGCGTGATCGTGCTTGGGATCGCCGTCGTCTTGCGTAAACAATTTACTCTGCCCGAGAAAAGGGAATGGGGCTATTTTGCCTTGCTGGGCGTGCTTGGGATCACATTCCATCAATGGCTGCAGTCGAACGCGCTGCAAACCTCCGAGGCCGGCACCAGCGCATGGATCGTATCCACCTCGCCGGTCTTTATGGCGCTGCTCGGCTGGCTGCTGTTGAAAGAAGCGCTGGGGTGGACAAAAAGCCTGGGGATCCTGCTCGCCTTCTTCGGCGTTCTGGTCGTTGTATCCAGGGGAGATTTTGGATTGCTTTCGATTGGAAGATTCGGCGCGCCCGGAGATAAGTTGATCATGATCAGCTCGGTGAACTGGGCGGTCTTCTCGGCGCTTTCACGGCGCGGACTGAGGTCACACCCGGCCAGTTTGATGATGTTCTATGTGATGTGTTTCGGCTGGCTGTTCACTTCCGTAATATTCCTCCCGGCCCGCGGCTTCCTGGAAATTGGCAGCCTGACCTTCGATGGCTGGCTGGGCGTCGCCTTTCTGGGGATCTTTTGCTCCGGGCTGGCATATATTGCCTGGTACGACGCTCTCCAGGCATTGACCACCGCCCAAACGGGAGCCTTCCTCTACATCGAACCGCTGGTTGCAGTGGTGATCGCCTTTTTTATTTTAGGGGAGGCGATCAGCCTGGCTTCCCTGATCGGAGGAGCCGTCATCCTGTTTGGCGTATGGCTGGTCAACCGAAATTGAGCTCAGCCTGCCGGATCGCGCCCCGGGAGCAGGAAAATGCGCGAAAAACGGGAGTGGCTCCGGCTGGGCGGGAGGCGGACGTTTGTCCCCTGAAATCCATGCCAGGTTTCCTATGGCTTCCGGTAAAGTGGGAGTATAATTTCATCACTATATTCCCACGAAACGGAGGAAAGTATCATGGCAAGAGTAACATTTGAAAATGTCGTCAAGAAGTTTGGCGACGTCATCGCGGTCAACAACTTGAATATCGATGTTGCTGACAAAGAATTCCTTGTGCTCGTCGGTCCTTCCGGCTGCGGCAAGACAACCGCCCTGCGCTGTCTCGCCGGACTGGAAGAAATCACCGACGGGACCATCAAGATCGGTGAGCGTGTGGTGAACGACATCGCCCCGAAAGATCGTGACATTGCCATGGTCTTTCAATCGTACGCTCTCTATCCCCACCTCTCGGTCTATGACAACATGGCATTTGGCTTGAAGCTGCGCAAAGTGCCGCGTGACGAGATCAAGCGCCGGGTAGGGGAAGCCGCCGACATTCTCGGCATCCAGGATCTGCTCGAACGCAAGCCCCGCCAGCTCTCCGGCGGTCAACGCCAGCGTGTGGCAGTGGGACGCGCCATCGTCCGTGAGCCGAAGGTCTTCCTGTTCGATGAGCCGCTCTCCAACCTGGACGCAAAACTGCGCGTGGCAATGCGCGCCGAGATCAGCAAACTGCACCAGCGCCTGCAGACCACGTTCATCTACGTGACCCACGATCAGATGGAAGCCATGACCATGGCAAGCCGTATCGCGGTCATCAACAAAGGCCTTCTGCAGCAGCTGGACACACCCCAGAATCTGTACGACCACCCCAACAACCTGTTTGTAGCCGGTTTCATCGGCACCCCCGCCATGAACTTCTTCCCGGGCAGACTGCGCAAGGATGACGGCAAACTGGTTGTGGACACGGGCGATTTTGTGGTCCCGATCCCGGCCAAGAAAGCCAAGCCGTACGAAAACCATGCGGGCAAAGATATCATCTTTGGCATCCGACCCGAAAACATTCACGATGCAGAGTTCGTCCCCACCAACATTGATTCGGAAAAAGTCGCCGTCAAGATCGACTTGACCGAGTTGATGGGCAACGAAATCTTCCTCTACATGGTCAGCGGGAAGCACACCTTTGTCGCCCGCGTCGACCCACGCTCACAGCTGCGCGTCGGTCAACAGGCTGATGTCGCCTTTGACATGGACAATTTCCACATCTTCGACGCTGCCACGGAAGAAGCGATCAAAGCATAACATCCGTCAATAAGCGAAGACAGGCATGACGAACTCGTCATGCCTGTCTTTTTTTAAACGAAAAAACCTTTAATGTTCTAGTTTGTTAAAACTCTTGACAATATCGGGTCCTTTTTGCTATCATGGAGGCACTGGAACACTCCAGTAAACCTCCAAAGGTGCACTCTGTCAGCATTTTACTGGCTTCCTGAAAATCAGAATGTTAGGAATTTTAACAAACACACGGCAGTGGATCTGATCCGCTTCTCGGATCGAGGCATATCCAGGGCAGACCTGGCTGAAAAAATGGGGCTTACACGAGCAGCCGTTACAGTAATTATCAATGACCTCATTTCCAATGGCATTATCTTAAACACAGAGAGTCGCTCCACCGCCAGCGGTCGCCCGCCGGTTGTGCTGGAGATCAATCCCAGTCAGGGTCTGGTCGCCGCGATCGACATGGGAGCCACCCATTTGAGCGTCGCCCTGGGGGATTTTTCTGCCCGTATTCTGGAAGAAGTTGAAGTACCCTTCCACGTTGACATGGGACCGGAAGAAGGACTTCAAAAAGCGGATCAAATCCTAAAAGAGTTATTACAAAAGCGAGGCCTGTCAACCAGGAATCTGTCTGGAGTAGGCGTAGGGGTGCCTGGGCCTGTCATCGCGGAGAAAGGCATGGTGATGGCGCCTCCCATTATGCCGGGCTGGGATCGCTTCCCGATCCGTGCCACCCTGGAACAGAAGTGGGGCACGCGGGTAACCCTGAATAACGATGCAGAGCTGGGAGCCCTGGGGGAATGGGCTTTCGGCGCGGGGCGCGGCGAAAAGAATCTCGCATTCATCAAAGTGGGCAGCGGCATCGGTGCGGGCCTCATCATCAATCAACAGATCTACGGGGGCACCACCGGCTCGGCGGGAGAGATCGGCCACCTGACCGTGGATGAGAACGGTCCGCTTTGCGCGTGTGGGAATCATGGATGTCTCGAAGCCTTCGCAGGCGGACATGCCATCGCCGCGCAGGCGCGGAAACTGGCGGCTTCCAGTAAACGGACCCAGCTCTCGGAAAAAAGCCTGGACTCCATCAGCGCGCGCGATGTGGCGGAAGCCGCCCGCCGGGGGGACCTGACCGCCCAGGAGATCATCAAACGGTCCGGCACATTTATTGGCATTGCCATCGCCGGATTGATCAATTTGATCAATCCGGGCACTGTGATCATTGGCGGCGGGGTTGCGCAGGTCGGGGATCTGTTGACCGGACCCATCCGCCAAGCTGTGCGTGAACGGTCGCTGCGGGCTTCCGAACATAGTGTGCGGATCACCACCGCCATGCTGGGACGCCGCTCTTCGCTGATCGGTGCTCTGGTCCAGGCCATCCACGTTGCCATCCACGCCACAATCGAGCGCAAAAGTACCTTTCCGAAGAACATGACTACTTCCCCGGATTTTGGACAGGCAACGGAATCGAACGTACCATGAAAGGGGGTGATTGTATACAGATAGTAAAAAACATATAATCAAATTGAGCCTATTAAGATACAAAAATCCATATTATCCTATTTAGGAGAAGAGAAAATGAAAATCAAATTCCTATCGCTTTTCGGTCTGTTGATCATCGCCAGCATGGTGCTTGCTGCCTGCGGTGGTGGCGCCGCAGCAACCGAAGCTCCCCCTCCCACTGATGTTCCTGCAACAGCAGCCCCAGCCACCGATGAAGCGCCTACTGAGGCTGCTGCTCCGGCGGGTACCCTGCGCATCTGGGCGGATGACACACGCGCTCCCATCCTCCAGGATCTCGCGGATGAAGTGCTGACAGCCTACAACCTTGAACTCGTTGTCGAACTGAAATCCGCCATTCGCGATGACTTCCAGGTCGCAGCTCCGCTCGGCGAAGGGCCAGACATCATCGTGATCGCTCATGACCAGGCTGGAACGCTGGTCGCGAATGGATTGTTAGCTCCGGTCGATTTAGGTGACAAGGAAGCCGATTTTGCTCCCCAAGCATTGGAAGCCTGCACCTTCGATGGTGTCCTGTACTGCCTGCCCTACGCAACTGAGAACCTTGCCTTCTTCTACAACACCGACCTGGTGGAAACACCGCCAACCACCTGGGAAGAAGTTGTCTCCATGGGTGAGGCACTCAAAGCCGAAGGCAAAGTCGATTACATTATGGCAGTCACCGGCACCACATACGACGTCTATCCTCTTTTCACATCGTTTGGTGGCTATATCTTTGGCAAAGATGCTGAGGGCAACTGGAACCCCGATGATCTGGGTGTGGACAGCCCGGGCATGATCGAAGGCGTCAAGTGGCTGGCTGACAATGTTGCCAACGGCAACCTGCCCGCCGACTGGGACGGTGGAAATAACCGCTCATTGTTCGAGTCCGGCAAGGCACCTTTCATCATGGATGGACCGTGGACTCTACAACGCTACCGAGATGCCGGTGTTCCTTACGCGATTATAAACTTCCCTAGTAGTGGCGCTCCCTTTGCAGGCACACAAGGATTCTTCATAAACGCACAGAGTGAAAATGTTTTGCTATCTCAGGCCTTCCTGAACGAGTATATTGCCAATGAAGAAACCATGCTGAAGCTCTATGAAGTTGGACAGCGTGCTCCTGCCTATCTCCCTGCTCTTGAGAAAGTCGATGATCCTGACCTCCAGGCAATGGCGAAAGCCGGCGAAAATGCCGTCATGATGCCCGCCATCCCCGCGATGGGTGCGGTCTGGGGCAGCTGGAACGACGCCGTCGTGCTGGCGCGCGACGCCAAAGAGGAACCACAAACGGCTTTGGAAACTGCAGGGACCAATATCCGCAACCTCATCGCCAACCCGTTGACCGGCATGGTCAATGTGCCCGGCTCCTACCAGGCGCAAGCCGGCTGCTCAGGCGACTGGCAACCCGAATGCGAAGCCACGAAGATGACCCAGGGTGAGGACGGCAAGTGGCACAGTGGTCCGTTCAATCTGACCACCGGTGACTACGAAGCCAAGGTCGCCCTCGACGGCACCTGGACCACCAACTACGGCTCCGATGGAGCGCAGGACGGTCCCAATTACACATTCTCCCTGACTGCCGATGGCACCGTGGAATTTACGTTCGACCCTGAAACAAAGTTGCTTGAGATCGTTACCAAGTAAACGACTACGTTGAATACGAAGGCTGAGGAGCACAGATGTGTTCCTCAGCCTTCCTGACTTTTAGCACATGTAATTCAATCATCGGGTATTTGTCTTATCTCCCAGCGAATTCTCCAAAATATCCAACGAGGAGATTGTCATGAGTGGAATTGCAATAACGACCTCACGCACAAAGAATTTAGGCTTACCAGAAGAAACGCCGTTATCAAAATTAGCCCGTTTCATTCTGATTGCGCTGTTCGACGTGGCTGCGATCTGGTTCATTCAAAATACAATCGTGCAGGGATTCGATCAGCTGGCGATTGTCCTGGGCATTATCACATTAATGCTCAACCTGATTTTTTTTATTCCGGGTGCCTATCCTTTCCGTTGGATGGCCGTTGGACTAAGCTTCCTGATTCTATTCATCATCTACCCGATCGTCTTTACGGTCTATGTAGCATTTACGAATTATGGCGATGGACACCTTCTCACTAAGGAACAGGCCATTCCACTCATTCAGAAAGCAACGTACCTGGCAGAGGGAGGCAAGTCCTACTCGTGGACGGCTTTCAAATCGCCAGCGGGTGACTATGCCTTATGGCTGGTCAACCCGGATGGCGAGACCTTCCTTGCAAAGCCGGGAGATGAAATTGTCGCTGCCAAACCCGGCGATCCTGGCATCGGGGAAGCGGACGCACGCGGCATCCCGGCTTCGATCGAGGGCTATCAGCGTCTCAACACCCTGCTGGCGGCTACCGATAAAGAACTGACCAATATCAAATTTGGCATCGAGGGGAGTAAGACGGTTCAAGTCCGCTCCCCAAGTGAAGCTGCCGAATTGCAAATCCGCTATCAATATGACGAAGCGACAGACACAGTGATCGACCAGGCCAACGGCGATATCTATAACAATGTGAATGGCACCTTTACAACAAAGGACGGCAAGACGATCAAGCCGGGCTTCCGAACCACTGTGGGGTTCAAAAACTTTGCCGATTTCGCCACCAGCTCAGCTTTGCGCGGACCGCTGGTCCGGATCGTCAGCTGGAACTTCATCTTCCCCACCATCAGTGTCTTATCCACCTTTGCATTGGGCCTTGCCATTGCCATCATGTTCAATGAAAAGGGGTTCCCGTTCAAAAAGCTGATCCGCTCGCTGCTGTTAATTCCGTATACCATTCCGGGCTTGATCAGCATCATCATGTGGCGGGGTATGCTGAACGCTGAGTTTGGCGTGGTCAACCGTTTTCTGGAAAGCTGGATCGGCTGGGCGCCGCGCTGGACCACGGAAGGCGTCTGGGCTCAGGCTGCCATCCTGCTTGTTAATCTGTGGCTGGGCTATCCGTATTTCATGCTGGTCGCGAGCGGCGCCTTGCAATCCATTCCCTCTGACATTTATGAAGCCGCCATGATCGATGGTGCCACAGGCTGGCAGAGCTTCCGGCGGATTACACTGCCCCTGCTTTTGGTGGCGGTGGGACCGCTGTTGATCGCCTCCTACCTCTTCAACTTCAATAACTTCAACCTCATCTATCTCTTCATCCAGGGTGGTCCTCCCATCGTGGGTGCCTCGACCCAGGCCGGTCACACAGACATCCTGATCAGTTACGTCTACAAACTCGCGTTCGAAAGCAGTGGCCGCGGCGTTCAATACGGCCTGGCATCTGCGATCTCCATTATCGTTTTCTTCATCGTTGCAGCGATTACTCTGTTTCAGTACCGCTTCACCAATATGTGGGAGGAGGTCAGTCAAAATGTCTAACATCGCCCAAACCTATCAGGATCTGCGCTCGTCCCGGAAGGTCCAAAAGCGCTTCAGCACCGGTGTCAGATTAGTCATCGCGCTTCTCCTGATCTTCTTCGCGGTCTTCCCGGTGCTTTGGATCATCTCCGCTTCCTTCAGTAGTTCACAGTCCCTCTCCACGCAAACATTAATTCCACCCCGGGTAAGTTTCATTAATTACCAGAGGTTGTTTGGACTTGACCCAACCTACAGATTTGGAAATCTGGTTTACCAGAAATGGCTCTTCAATTCGGTCAAGATTTCCACCATTTCCACGCTCCTGAGCCTTTCCATCACAGCCATGGCAGCCTATGCCTTCTCGCGTATGCGTTTCGCAGGGCGCACCACGATCCTCAAAGCCATTTTGTTGATCCAGGTCTTTCCGACGCTGGTAACTATTGTTGCGATCTATGTACTGGTCTTTCAAATTGGAGAGATTATTCCGAGGCTGGGCTTGAATACCCACGCCGGTCTGATCATGGTCTATCTCGGCGGCTCGATGGGGATCAACATTTGGCTGATGAAGGGATTTCTGGATACCATCCCGCGTGCCATCGATGAATCCGGCATGGTGGACGGAGCGAGCCATTTCCAGATCTTCCGGCACCTGCTGCTCCCGCTCCTGCGGCCCATCCTGGTGGTGATCGGTATCCTGTCTTTTATCGGCACCTACGGCGACTTCATCCTCGCCCGCATCCTGCTCAACGATGTGGACAAATACACCCTCATGGTCGGATTGCAGATCTTCACCGCAGGTCAATTCGATCAGAAGTGGGGTGTCTTTGCGGCAGGCGCATTGCTTGGTGCCCTGCCGATCATGGTCATCTATCTCGCTCTGCAGGATCAGATCATGGGTGGCTTGACGGCCGGCGCGGTAAAAGGCTAGGGATGCGACCATCACTGTCAGCGATCTACCCTTAACGTTGGGGATAGCCCTGTTGCTTTGACAGGGCTATCTTTATTTGAAACAGAATGGTATATGAGATGAAATTACCAATAAAAATCATTTCCTTATTCCTTTTGACTTTCATCATTACTGCCTGCACACCCGCATCACAACCCACTCCGATTGCCGAACCAACCCAAACGCCAGAAGTTTCCCCAAGCGCGGGTCCCTGGTGGAATGAGACCGTCTTCTATGAGATCTTCGTCCGTTCGTTCCGCGACAGCGACGGCGACGGCATCGGTGATTTCAACGGCATCACCGAAAAACTGGATACCCTGCAGGATCTGGGCGTTCGGGGTCTCTGGCTCATGCCCATCAATCCCTCCCCTTCCTATCATGGCTATGACGTGACCGACTATTACGCGGTCAACCTCGATTATGGCACAATGGCTGACTTCGAACGCCTGCTCGACGAGGCGCACAAACGCGACATCAAGATCATCATCGACCTGGTGCTCAACCATACGTCCAGCCAGCATCCGTGGTTCCAGTCTGCGCTGACGCCGGGGAGCGAAACCCACGACTGGTATAAGTGGAGCGAGACCGACCCCGGCACGCCCGGTCCATGGGGACAAAAGACCTGGTACCAGGCCAGCAACGGTCAATACTATTACGCCATTTTCTGGGATCAAATGCCCGACTTGAATTACGACAACAACGCCGTACAGGAGGAAGCAAAAAAGATCACGTCGTTCTGGTTGAAAGACGTAGGGGTTGACGGCTTCCGCCTCGACGCGGTGCGCTACCTGGCAGAGGACCAGGAACTTGCCGATGCACCCTCCAATCATGCCTTTCTTGCGGAATGGGGCGAGTACTATCGCTCCCTCGATCCGCAGGCATTTACGGTCGGGGAAGCCTGGACGGATAACGCCAACGTCAAGGAATACATCAGTACCGATACGGAACTGGATGCAGCCTTTAATTTCGACCTTTCGACTGCCATTCTCAAGTCACTCAACGAAAGCAACAACACTTCGATTCGTTTTCTCCTTCAGACGACGGTCAGAGATTTCCCGCAGCAGGACAACGCCAACTTCCTGACCAATCACGATATGCCGCGGGTCATGAACCAGTTGGGACAGGACAAGGAAGAGAAGGCAAAAGCCGCGGCGGGAATTTTGCTGACCGCGCCCGGCATCCCATTCATCTACTACGGCGAAGAGATCGGGATGAGCGGTACCAAGCCCGATGAACTCATCCGCACACCCATGCAATGGACAGGTGAAAAAGGCGCGGGCTTTACCGATGGTATACCGTGGGAACCGGTCAATGCAGACTTCACCACGATAAACGCCGCGGATCAAACCGGTGATCCCACCTCCCTGCTCGAACACTATCGCGAGCTGATCCAGCTCCGCAATGCTCATTCTGCGTTGCGCACTGGCAAAACCTATGTGGCAGAATCGAAGTCCAATAAACTCGTGGCATATCTGCGCGCGGACGAAGGCGAAACACTCCTGATCCTGATCAACATAGACGATGCGCCTGTAACCGATTACCAGCTCGAACTTGGCAGAGGTCCGCTTGCTGGGAAGTATGCTGCCGCCTCGCTGCTGGATGAGGTGACGATCAGCAGCCTGCAGGCAAATGAGATCGGCGGCTTCGATGCCTATACTCCTCTGGCAGAAGTCCCTCCATATGCTGTAATGGTCATCCAACTTACACGCTAGGGCGGGCTTGTAGCCCGCCAAATAAAGACATCCTTGTAATTGTCACGCTGCCCCGCTGACGCGAGATCTTCGAGAAGCGTGACCTACGTTTTATCAAAAAAGGAACTTATGGAAGATTTTATTTTTGGAACCCTATCCACCGACGAGTCGCGCGTCGCGGCGTTGAAGATGTACCGCGGCGGGGTCACGCACGCCCAGCAACGCTCCCCGCGCGACCCGCTGCCCGATCAAGCCATTCGGATCGATCTCAACGTCGGGCCTGCGTATCCGTACAACCAGGCATGTGTCTACTGGACGAACGATGGCAGCGACCCCGAGGGCAGGAACGGGAGCGCCGTGAATGGTCACGTTACTGCTCTCGAACCGTTCGCCTCGGAGTGGGATACATTTCTCTGGGGCTATGTGCGGCGCTTTCGCGGCGAGATCCCGCCTCAGCGCGCCGGGACAGTCGTGCGCTATCGAATCGGTGTCGGGGATGGCAGCCAGGAAACCCTGGCAGACAACGGGACCTATTACGGGTTCTATGTGGAGAACGATCCGCCTCCGGCCTGTACGCAGGACGCGGTCATCTATCAAATTTTTGCAGACCGGTTTTTCAGCGCATCCAATGATTTTCCCAAGGTCGAAGCCAAGCCTTCGTTGAAGTGCAATGGAACCCTGCGCGGGATCATCGAGAAGTTCGATCACATTGCCGAACTTGGCGTGAACTGCCTCTGGCTGACGCCGGTCTTCCCCAGCCCCAGCTATCACGGCTACGACGCGACCAGCTTCTTCGAGATCAATCCGCGCCTGGGCACAAAAGAGGATTTCAAGGAACTGGTCGAGCAGGCACATGCGCGGGACATGCGCGTCCTGATGGATTTCGTCCCCAATCACTGGTCGAGCCAGCACCCGACATTTGTCGAAGCGACCCGCGATCGGGACAGTCAATATTTCCACTGGTATACCTTCGAGCGTTGGCCCGACGGGTACAAGTGTTTCTTCACGTCCAAAGGACTGCCGCAGATCAACCTGCGTTACGCGCCGGCGCGCCAGCATGTGCTCGATGCCGCAAAATACTGGCTGGAGTTCGGCGTGGATGGGTACCGCGTGGACTATTGCATCGGACCTACGCCCGATTTTTACGCCGACTTCCGCCGCGTCACGCGGACCTCGAAGCCCGAGGCGTGGACCTTCGGCGAAGCCGTGGACCCACCCGACTCTCAGCTCACCTTCGAGGGCGGCATGGATGGTGCCCTGGACTTCATGCTGCTGGAAGCTATGCGCAAGACGTTTGCCTTCGGCAAATGGGATGCAAGACAATTTGGAGAGTTTCTCGACCGGCACGAAGCCTACTTC
>Ga0105104_10002203_pt1 | contig 14380 bp, 10 predicted proteins | sample PPLLaktember2015_3_FD_87034 | JGI IMG/M metagenome (GOLD analysis project Ga0105104, IMG submission 87034) | Freshwater sediment microbial communities from Prairie Pothole Lake near Jamestown, North Dakota, USA - PPLs Lake P7 Core (6) Depth... | ecosystem: Environmental > Aquatic > Freshwater >... | reverse complement strand
TTTATGAGTTTTGTCTGACAAATTTATGAACTTTTTATATTGACTGTAATTAGAACCTCGTGTATGGTTAAGATGCACAACGTTAAAGATAGCCGACCTATATGATACTTGTTTGTGCCATAAGAGAAAAATAGAGCGGGCCCCAGACCTGGGATGCCCGCTTATTTTTTGCTTGTGCCGCAACTTTCTGAACTGTAGGGTCTCTGGCAGATTTTCCAGACCCTATCAGATTTTGACCCAACAGTCTTAAGTTAGTTGCGGTACCCAACCAACTTAGTCACTCTTAGGAGATACACATGTCAGGACAGATCAACGCTTTTGAAATGGCGCAGCAACAGTTCGATGGCGTCGCCAAGCTGCTCAACCTGGACCCCGGCATCGCTGAGGTGCTCCGCTGGCCCGCCCGCGAGTATTCGTTCCGCATACCGGTACGCATGGACGATGGCTCGCTGCGCGTTTTCCAGGGCTTCCGCGTACAACACAACGATGCTCGCGGCCCGAACAAGGGCGGCATCCGCTTCCACCCGTCCGAGACGATGGACACTGTGCGCGCGCTGGCCACCTGGATGACCTGGAAATGCGCCGTGGCCGACATCCCATTGGGTGGCGGCAAGGGCGGCATTATTGTTGATCCCGCCACGATTTCGACCCGCGAGAAGGAAGAACTATGCCGCGGCTGGGTACAGGTTATGTGGAAGAGCATCGGCCCACGCCAGGATGTTCCTGCACCCGATGTCGGCACCACCCCCCAGATGATGGGCTGGATGATGGACGAATATTCCAAGTTCGTTGGCCAGTACACGCCCGGCGTGTTCACCGGCAAGCCTCTGGGCGGCGGCGGCTCCGAAGGTCGCACCGAAGCCACTGGCTACGGTGTGATCTACACTGTGCGCGAAGCCATGAAGCACCTGAAAATGGACCCGACCAAGTCGGTTGCGGCGCTCGAGGGCTTCGGTAACGTTTCCCAATACGCGGCCATCGGCTTCGTCGAGATGTTGGGCGGCAAGGTCGCCTGTGTCTCTTGCTGGGACCGTCACGACAAGAAGTCCTACACTTACAGCCACAAGGACGGTATCGATCCGCGCTTCCTGCTGACCATCACCGACCAGTACGGCACGATCGACCAGGCCAAGGCCAAGGAAGCCGGTTATGTCATCGAAGACGGCGAAGCCTGGATCACCAAGGAAGCCGATGTGCTTATCCCGGCTGCGATCGAAGGCCACGTCAATGTCGATACCATCAAGCAAATGTCGGGGCGGGTCAAGATCGTGGCAGAAGGCGCCAACGGTCCCTGCACGCCCGAGGCCGACGAGTTCTTCAAGGCCAAAGGTATCTTCGACATTCCTGACTTCCTATGCAATGCGGGTGGTGTAACCACTTCCTACTTCGAACAGGTGCAAAACGATATGAACTTCTACTGGTCGAAGAAAGAAGTGCTGGAAAGACTTGACCAGAAAATGACCTCTGCCTTCCACGGTGTGCTCGAGATGAGCGAGAAGGAAGGCGTTTACATGCGCGACGCAGCTTATATGGTTGCCATTGATCGCGTGGTCAAGGCCATGGAACTGCGCGGCTGGTTCTAGGAAGTAATTCTTTTCGTATGACGAAAGGGCGTGTCAGGAATAGATACGCCCTTTTGATTCTTGCCGCTTACACAATCCCGTATGCCACCATGGCATTTGCGACTTTAACAAATCCCGCGATGTTTGCTCCGCTCAGATAATCGCCCGGGCAGCCATAGGTCTCTGCGGCTTCCAGGCAAACTTTGTGAATGTGCTTCATGATCTCGTGCAGGCGTCCTTCCACTTCCTCCCGCGTCCAATAGATGCGCATGCTGTTCTGTGACATTTCGAGGCCGGAAGTCGCCACTCCGCCGGCATTGGCGGCTTTGGCGGGCCCGAAGAGCACATTATTTTCCTTGTAGACCTGGACTGCATCCAGCGTAGAGGGCATATTGGCTCCTTCGCAAACCAGATAGCATCCGTTCTTGACCAGCCCTTCGGCATCAACGCTGTGAATTTCGTTTTCATGCGCTGAGGGGAAAGCCAGGTCCACTTTCAAGCTCTGCTCCCTGATCACCTCCCACACGTTCTTATCGGGAAAATAGACAGTTCCCTTGAACCGGTCTGCATATTCCTTGATGCGCCCACGGCGAATGTTCTTCAAGTCCAACACATAGGCCAATTTCTCGGCGTCAATTCCGGCCTCGTCCAGGATGGTCCCGTTCGAATCGGAAAGCGTAACGACCCTGGCGCCCATCTGGGACAATTTTTCGACCGTATACTGGGCCACGTTTCCTGAGGCGCTGACCGCCGCGGTCTTTCCACTGATCTCCTTCCCTCTTGTCCCCAGCATTTCAGCAGCCAGAAAAACTGCTCCGTAGCCGGTCGCCTCGGGGCGGATCAAACTGCCGCCGTATTCCAGGCCCTTGCCGGTCATGGCGGTGTTGTGCTCATTCATGATTTTCTTGTAATATCCATACAGGTAACCAATTTCCCTGCCGCCTACACCGATGTCACCAGCCGGGACGTCGGTATCCTTGCCGATATGACGGTAGAGTTCACGCATGAACGCCTGGCAAAAGCGCATGACTTCATCGTTTGACTTTCCTTTCGGATCAAAATCAGATCCGCCTTTGCCGCCACCCATGGGCAACCCTGTAAGCGAATTCTTAAAAATCTGCTCGAATCCAAGGAACTTAACGATACTCAGATTGACTGAGGGATGAAACCGTAAGCCGCCTTTGTAAGGGCCAATCGCGTTGTTAAACTGGACCCGGTACCCGCGATTGATCTGTACTTCGCCGTGGTCATCCACCCACGGGACGCGAAAAATGATCGCCCGGTCGGGGATCACGATCCGTTCATAGATTTTGGCCTTCACGAACTCGGGGTGTTTTGGCACAGTCGGTTCTAACGAGGGAAGAACTTCCTTTATCGCCTGCTGAAACTCGACCTGTCCGGCATCCTTCTCTTGCACCATCGCGATGACATCCTGAATGACTGACATGTTTTTTCCTCCAAATTTAGGTAAAAGAGAAACAACATATAATATATCCGCCATGTTTTGTCTAGTTAGTCTAAAAATGAAACCCCACCGCAAAGATGGGGTTTCTCATAAATTTTGCTGCCCAATAAAAACTCCCCATTCAGGGGAGTTGAATTTCAGCAGTGTCCTTCCAGGCAGACAACACCATCCCGTCCCACTATCGCATCGTGGACGATGCCTTTCGGCAGATCCAGCCGGTCGCCGGGGAACAGAGTCACATTGCGTTGGAATTCGGGCAGACCGAAGGTGATCGATCCGCTCACCACGTAAATAACCTTGTTGAAGGTGTGCGAGTGCGCGGCGTAAACGTCATGTGGTCCGTTCGACCAGGCGTACGGAGACATGCCCTCGTCCGTCATGCTGAGCCAAAGTTGGTCGCGAGAGGGGGGATCGTTATCGGGCCAGGGAGTGACTTTTACAGGATCCGCCATTCGATTTTTTTCATTTACTGGCCACCTTCAACGGGATAACCAGCACTTGTCCAGGCGCCGAAGCCGCCCAAGATCGGGTTGACACGCGAAAAGCCGTTCTGGAGCAGAATTTCCGCCGCACGGGCGCTCGACTCTTCGGCGGGTCAGGTACAGTAGGTGATGATCCACTGGTTCGGGTCCAGTTCATCGATGCGCGCTTCGAGTTCTGCCAGCGGGATCGATAGCGCGCCCGAAATATGGCTTGTTGCATACGCGTCCGCGCTACGGACATCCAGGAAGACAGCCGCACTACTATCAAAAGCCGCTTTGCTTTCTTCAAGCGTGACGCGTTGGACCTCTTGTGGCGCTTCAACAGTTGGGCTAACTGGTTCAGCTTGCGACTGCGGCGTCGAGGGCGTGCAAGCCGTCAGAGTCGCGAATAGCATAGTGACCGCGGCGACCAACACAAAAAGAGTTTTTCTTATGTCTCGTTTACCCATAAATTAATACCTCTACTCCTTATTCTATCACTCGCTTTGAATATGTCACTGCGAGGAACGAAGCAGTCTCCTCGCTAGAATTGGGAGATTACATCGCCATCCTTCGACTACACCGCCACGAGCGCGGCTCCGCTCACCTGTGCCTACGCACGGTACAGGCAATGACAGACTGAGAATTGCTGACTCTGCTTGTCTGCATGCGGCTTACCAGTAGTGATGGACCAACGGGCGGATGCGATTGTCGTACAGGGCGCGGACTGTGTCCATTGTGGCGGGAGCAAGCGGGGTCAGGTCGGCAGCGCGGATGTTATCTTCCGCTTGTTTTGGGGTCTTTGCTCCCGGGATCGCGCAAGAAACGGCCTCGAACATCAGAATCCAGCGCAGCGCGAACTGTCCCATGGTCCAGCCTTCGGGGACGAGCGGGCGCAGCTCGTCTACAGCCTGTAAAGCTATATCATAATCCACACCGGAGAAGGTTTCCCCGCGGTCGAAATCTTCTCCATGGCGGTTGAACGCGCGGTGGTCGTCGGTCTCGAAGATAGAGTGGGCAGTCAGTTTCCCGGTCAGCAGGCCGCTGGCCAAGGGCACGCGCGCCAGGATTGCAATTTTACGACGCAGAGCCTGTTCGAAAAACAGTTCAGCCGGGCGCTGACGAAAAATGTTGAAAATGATCTGTACGCTCTCTACGTTGGGGTATTCGATGGCTTTGAGCGCTTCTTCCACTTTTTCTACGCTGACACCATAATGTTGCAGCTTACCAGCCTGTACCAGGTCATCCAGGACGCTGAAGGTTTCGGGCATATAGAAGACTCGGGTCGGCGGGCAATGTAGTTGGAGCAGGTCGAGCGCCTCGGTATCCAGATTTTTGAGACTGCGCTCGATAAATGCAGTGAGATTCTTGCGGTTATAGCCCTCGGCGATATGCGGATCCAGTCGCCGGCCGGCTTTTGTGGCCACATAAATGGTTTCGCTACGTTCTTTACGCAACCGGGCGATCAGACGTTCACTGCGCCCGTCGCCATAGACATCGGCGGTATCAATGAAATTAACACCAAGGTCAATGGCGCGGTGCAACGCGCCCAATGATTCTTTATCATCTACCTTGCCCCAGGTTCCGCCAATGGCCCAGGCTCCAAATGAGATGGAAGCAACCTTCCATCCAGTCCTGCCGAACTCACGATATTGCATGCTACCCTCCCAAAAAAACTAATGTTTGTCATTCTGATCGACCAAAGGCCGTCCGCCCGCCCCGACAAGCGCAGCGGGCCGGGGAGACGGGGGAGCGAAGAATCCCCGCGCTACGCCCAGGGTGACATATTCAATTACAACTCGCAATAGCGATCCACGCGCTTGGCGATGATGGCGATGCTGTCATCCCAGAACTTGCGTGTGCGGATGTTGATGCCGAAGCGGTCGGCCAGGTCGGCGGCCATGGCTTCACCCGTGGAGGCCAGCAAGGACTTGTAATCGTCCACAAAGTCCGCGCCGCGCTGTTGGTAGATGGCGTACAGGCCGGTGCCGAACAACAGGCCAAAGGCGTAGGGGAAATTATAGAACGAAATGCCGGTTGAATAGTAGTGCGGCTTCCAGGTCCACATATATTTTTGCAGGTAACGCTCGTCGAGGCCCTCGCCGTAGGTGGCCTTCTGGGCGCGTTCCATGATCTCGCAAAAATCGTCGGCAGAGAGCTCGGCCTGCTCGCGGCGCTCGAAGACTTCCTTCTCGAACAGGTAGCGCGAGTAAATGTCTACGATGACCTGGGAAGCGCTGTTCAACTGGGTTTCCAGCACGGACAGCTCTTCCATCGGGTCGGTGACCTGAGCCAGCACGGCTTCGGTGGCAATCGTCTCACAGAAAGTGGAGGCGGTCTCGGCCAGTGTCATCGGCGTGAGCTTCTGTAATGGCGTTTTGTCGAACTGGTAGGCGCATTCGTTGTGGAAGGCGTGACCGAGTTCGTGGGCGATGGTCGAGATCTGGTCCTGCGACCCGTCGAAGTTGACCAGGATGCGGCTCTCCTTCACGGCTTGCACTTCCATACAGAAGCCGCCGCCACGCTTGCCATCGCGCATCTCGGCGTCGATCCAATTGTTATCAAAAGCGCGTTTGGAGAAGGATCTCAGTTCGGGCGAGAAATTGTCGAAGTTCTCCAGGATGAAATCGCTGGCTTCATCGAAAGAATAGGTTTTGCCGGTTTTGCCAACAGGCGCGAACAGGTCCCACCAGGCCAGTTTTTCCTTGCCGAGCAGTTTGGCCTTGTGATCGAAGTATCTGCGGAATAAGGGGAAGGACGCCTCCATCGCGGTCAGCATGGCTTCCAGGGTGGGACGGTCGATGCGCGCCTGCTCGATGGCTGACTCGAGCGCATCTTTCCTCCCACGGCGCCTGTTCAGCGTGACCACTTCGCCTTTCACGCCATTGAGACAGGCCGCCAACGTCTCGCGGACGGAGTCCCAAGCTGCGTTCTCGGCATCGTAGGCGCGGTGACGGGTTTCTTCGTCCGGGTGGGTGCGCAGGTTGATCAGCGCGGGCATGGGCAGCTTCTGGGTTTCGCCGTCCAGTTCAAAGTCCACGGAGAGCTGCGAGGTGACTGTGCTCTGCAGTTTGTCCCAGGCGTTGCCGCCACTCAGGCTGAGTTCGGCAGCCAGCGCTTCTTCTGCCTCGCTCATCAGATATTTACTCTGTTCGGCAGCTTCCTTGAGCATGAAGGCATGATCCTTGGCCGGAGTGCTATATTCAAGCGACTGCTCCAGCGCAGGCGTGATTTTGCCCAGCCAGGCTTTCAACTGTACATTGAGATTTTGCAATGGCAGTTTGGCCTGCTCGTACTCGGACAGCGTGCGCATGGCGGTTTTGTCGTGCGAATTGGTGGTGACGAAGGAGTAGATGTAGGGCTCGAGAGTGTCGGAAAGTGTGTAGACGTCGTTGAAACGATCGACAACCTCGCCAAGGATGGGTCCGAGCTGGTCGGGCGGCGTATTCGCGTTGGCCTTGTTGACCACTTCGACGAAGTAATCGCCCAGGTCAGCGACTTTGGATTTGAAACTGTTGTATGCTTCTTTGAATTCTGCGGATTCGAGCGATGGATAGACGTTGGTCAAGTCCCAACGCGGAGCGGGTATGGACATAATTTTCTCCTGATAACAGAATGCCTGTAAGTATACCAAGAGCTAAAGTCTATATAATCCCTCTGCGGAGGCATTTTGCAGGGATGCGGATTATGTAGAGCGGGTGTACGGCTTGCGCTGTTCACCATGCCGAATTTATCGCAAAGCACGCAACACTTGCGCCCCCGGTTTGGTCTTGTTTCATAACCCCTACAAAACCAACATGACCGGTTGGTCTGAGTCGCCGATCCTTAATAGGATAACCGTATCGGGCTGTGTCGCCAATAAACCGAGCTTGATATATTTGCGGAGCATTTCCACGACACTGGTCCCATTTTGCTCTGCAGTGGTTGACAATTGATCGTAAATTTCAGTTGGCAGTTCGAAGGTATATCGTTTGGTGGAACGTTTTTTCTCAACCATTATTAATACCTGATTTCATTTATCTAGTTAACCGATAATATGTGATTCCAATTTGGCCTAATGAATGGGGACAACAATGGGGTATCAGAACTTGCTGTGTTTTGCTTGCCATCATCTCCCGAAGTAACCCAATGAGCTTGAAAAATGGGCGATATGTTGCGCAACTCCTTTTGGGGACGGGGATGCTGACGGTTTTCAGTCGATTGCAAGTTGTTATTCATGCCTTAGAATCTTTTCCTTAAGTAGTTGAAAACGTGAGGCGCCAGATAGATTAATAAAGTTCCATAAAATAATACTAAAACAAACAAAGACAGGTAAAAAACAGGGTGATGCATAATGGCCTCCTATAAATGTTAGTTTTACAAGAGCTGCCCTTGTAAAATGCACTGTAATTAGAACGTATGTTTTATGTAATAATTTTAGCACAAACTTTCTAAATGTCAACGCATTTTATGCTGTCCTTTTTATGGTTTTATGACTCATCTGTGAGAGCCTTTCACTCTGCTTGTCACACACTCTAAAACACTGTACAATGACTTCAATGGGCGCACAGGCTTTGTACACTTTGCTGGCTGCATTTGGTCCGATCCTCGTGATCGCCTATCGTCCCGGGGAATCCGTTCAGGGTAAGCGTGGCAGGCAGAAATCCTGTTTGAAGCGCTGTCACAACGTCTGAATATAAATAACAAGAAGGATATAGATATTATGAAACAAGACCGTTTCCTCATCGGCATTCTGGTTGGCATTGGGGTATTGGTCGTCGTCGCTCTGGCCTTGTTCTTTACCCGTCAGGATAAACAGGAATATGTCTCGGAAGACACGCCGGAAGGCGTCGTGCATAACTATGCCCTGGCAGTTTACAGGGAAGAGTACGAGAAGGCCTACGGCTATCTGGCCGAGATGGAAAACAAACCGACTTACAACGAATTCCGCCAGGCGTTTTTCAATCATTTTGTTGACCCGAGCAACGCCGGGCTGGAACTTGGGGAGACCGAGATCGTCGGCGATGAGGCGTACGTGACGGTTTACCTGGTCTACAACCCGTCCGATCCTTTTTCCAGCGGCTACCGGAATACCGAAACGGCGCGCCTGGAGCGACAGAACGGGGCGTGGAAGCTGCTGCAGATGCCTTACAACTTCTGGTCGTACGACTGGTACCAGCCGAAACCCGAGCCGATTAAATAAATAAACCTGACAGGTTTTTGGGAAGCAACTTATAACAAAGTGCAGGGTAAAACCTGTCAAGTTTGATAAAGGAGCAACGCCATGCGCACCATTCGTCGCCTTTATTTTTATGCCGTAGCACTGATCAGCCTGGAAGTGGTGGTGTGGGGCCTGATCGGACTGCTGCGCAGTATTTTCTCCTCCCGGCTGGTCAACACGGCAGAGGTGCTGGCGCAGGCGCTAGCGCTGGTGTTGGTCGGCGTGCCGATCTTCCTGTTCCACTGGCTGTGGGCGCAGCGCGCCGCCCGGAAAGACGAAGAAGAACGCACTGCCAGCCTGCGCGCAATTTTCTTCTACGCGGTCCTGCTCGGGACGCTCATCCCGGTGGTGCAAAATTTGCTGGCCTTCGTCAACCGCGTTACCCTGGGGATTTCGAACGTCCCGGCTTCCCGCGCCCTGTTGGGCGGACTTCAGACCTGGCAGGATAACCTCATCGCCATCTTTATCAACGGCGTTGTCGCGCTTTATTTCTGGAACACCCTGCGTAGCGAGTGGAAATCCCTCCCCCCCGACATTGAAAACTTTGCCGACGTCCGCCGCCTGTACCGCTATTTGTGGCTGCTCTACGGTTTGCTGATGGTGGTTTACGGCGCGCAGCAAATCCTGCGTTACATCTTCTACATCCCGGTGCCGGCCTACTTACTGGGGGAAGTGGGTCGGGAGATATTCGTCAACGGCCTGGCACTGCTGTTGGTCGGGACCCCACTGTGGGTGTACACCTGGCGCATCTGCCAGGACGCCCTGTCTGTATCATCCCCGAAGGGGGCTCCCGCTGAAAGGGAGTCGAATCTGCGCCTGGGCGTGTTCTACCTGCTCTCGTTGGGCGGGGTGATCACCGTTTTGTCGGCGGGCGGGACACTGCTGGATGTGATCCTGCGCTGGGCTTTTGGCGAAGCGATGGAAGGCTACGAGTTCATCCAGCAGATCGGCGGACCGATTTCGCTGGGCGTGCCGCTGGCCGGGGTCTGGGCCTATTATGGCGGCTGGCTCAGCCACCAGATCAATTCAGACGAAGATGTGACGCGCCGCGCTGGCAAGAAGCGTCTGTATTATTACATCCTGTCCGCGCTGGGGTTGGGGGCAGCCTTCATCGGGGTGGCGTTAGTGTTTTCCTTTGTGATCGATCTGCTTACCTCAAACGCTTTTTGGGGTGACTCGTTGCGCTCGCGCCTGGCTGCTGCCATCTCGACGCTGGTCGTAGGCCTGCCATTGTGGCTGATGACCTGGCGGCCGATGCAGGCCGAAGCCCTGACTCAAGGAGAGATGGGTGAGCGTGCCCGCCGTTCGACCATCCGCCGGACGTACCTGTACCTGGCGCTCTTCGCAGGTGTGATTGGCGGCATGGCTTCCGCCGTGGCACTTGTATACCAGCTTGTCAATGCGCTATTGTCGGGCGACCCGCCTGCCGATTTCGTGCCAAGTGTGCTGAATGCGGCCCAATTGCTGGCTTTATTTGCGGTTTTGTTGGTCTATCACCTGAACTGCATGCGGCAGGATGGAGTCCAGGCCGGCCAGACTCTGGAAGAACGCCAGCGCGGTTTCCCGGTGCTACTGATCGATCCGGGGAACGAGGCTTTTGTCAAAGCAGTGAAAGCCGCCATAATGAAGCACGCGCCGGACGTGCCGTTGGTCGTCAAATCCGTTTCAGAAGGCGCGGGAATGGAGCAAGCCAAAGCCGTCATCCTTCCGGCGTCGCTTGCCCTGAATCCGCCTGACGGGCTGCGTAAATGGTTGTTAGGTTTTAGCGGCGAGAAAATCGTCGTAGCAGAGCCAACTCCCGGCTGGGTTCTGACCGCGTTGACTCCCGAGCAGGCCGCCCGGTCCGCGCGGCAGGCGGCCGAAGGCGAAGAAATCCGCCTGGCGCGCCCGTCCGCTGCCTGGAGCGTGGTGCAAATCATCGCAGTGGTCATCCTCGGGGTGCAAATCCTGTTCTTTCTGCTTGCGATCGGTGTTTCATTATTAAGGTTATGATACAGGAATTACCCGAGTGAATGGAAGAAGCCCGAAAATAAGGGATGTGCGCAGCACGTCCCTTATTTTCGGTATCTTTTCGCGAACTGTATAAGTCCTATGATATACTTTTGCCAGTTTTGACGCAGGAGAGGAACGCCCATGAAAGTCACCCTTCTTCAAGAGAATCTCGCCCGTGGGCTGGGGATTGTTTCACGCGCGGTTTCGCCGCGCAGCACCCTGCCTGTGCTAGCAAATATTTTGATCGCCACCGATGAGGGGCGCTTGCGGCTCTCGGCCACCAATCTGGAGATGGGGATCACGTGCTGGATCGCAGCCCGCATCGAGGATGAAGGCTCGACAACTGTGCCGGCGCGCACTTTTGCGGACCTGGTCAACACGCTGCCCGGCGACCAGGTGGCCCTGAACCTGGATACATCTACCCAAACCCTGAATATGCGCAGCGGTACCTCGACGAACGACATCAAAGGGATCGATGCGCAGGAGTTCCCGCCTTTGCCCGTGCCCGATATGGAAGGCGCGGTACAGTTGAACGTGTTGGATTTCCGGGAAATGATCCACCAGGTGGCCTTTGCGGCCTCCACGGACGAAGCCCGCCCGGTGCTGATGGGTGTGCTGGTGATTGTAGCTGGTGAGCAAATCACGATGGCGGCAGCGGATGGCTTCCGCCTGTCGGTGCGCAGCGCGACCCTCTCCGCCCCTGCCTCGCAGCCGGTGAATATCATTGTGCCTGCGCGCGCACTGAGCGAACTGGCGCGCATTGCCAGCGACGGCGAAGAAACCATCTCTATGGTGGTGCCAAAGGGCCGCGGGCAGGTCATCTTCCGCGTCAAGGATGTGGAACTGGTCTCACAGTTGATCGACGGTACCTTCCCGGACTACCAGCAGATCATCCCTCGTTCGTATAAATCGCGCACGCTGGTTTCGACCTCGTCGCTGCTCAAGGCCTGCAAGCAGGCGGAAATTTTTGCGCGGGAAGGCTCGAACGTGGCACGGCTGGACATCAAAGCTGCCCAGGGCGAAATGGAAGCCAGCGAGGTAGAGATTTCGGCTACGTCCGAGGAGACCGGCAAGAACGAGACCATCGTCGAAGCGACGGTGGACGGCAGCGGCGTGCTGATCGCGTTCAACGTCAAGTACCTGCGTGAAGCGCTGGAAGTGATCCGTACTCCGAATGTAGCTCTGGAAACGTCCGCGGCGAATGCGCCGGGTGTCATCAAGCCGGTGGGCGAAGACGACTTTTTGCATGTGATCATGCCGATGCATCTTGGCTAGACTGTAACCAGTAATCAGTGAATGAAAGCGGCGAGTTTTTTATGACTCGTCGCTTTTTGGTTTAGAATTAGGAAGACAGATTACTGAACACTGAATACTGGTTTCCGATGACTCTCCCTTTACCCTCTTCCGACAACATCCTCAATATCTACCTGACGCTCAGCCAATATCCCATTTTAGGACATCGCATCCGTTCGCGGATGAGGAAAGAACTGTTCGAGCGCGGCATTATCACCCAGGAGGATTTCGAAGCCGAAGCGCGCCAGAAGGCGATCGAGTCACAAGGACGCGAGGGTTTGCAAAACCCGTACGGGGAGGAAAGTTCCGAAATTTGGGAGAAGCGTCTGTCCCGTATCCGCAATTCGTTGACTGACTTTTACTTTGCCTATAACCTGCCTTACAGAGACTTCGAGCGCATCATCAGGGAAATTCTGACCGAGCGCGGCAGGGCTGACCTGGACTTTGTTTGGTTCAACCCGGAGCTAGCTCCGCAGGATATGCTCTTCGAGCAGGCCGAGGTGATCGCGCACATGCCGAAGGAGGAACTCGCCAGGTACAGGCCGCGTTTGCAGGAGATCAAGGTTGTGCTCATCCGTACCATGGTCAGCGACCAGTTGAAGTACATCAAAATCGCCCGCCAGTGGTTCAAGGTAGCCGACCTGGTGGAAATCCGCAAGCGGAAGATCGGCGGCGGCAAGATAGGCGGTAAGGCAGCCGGGATGCTGTTGGCCTTACGTATTCTCAAAGAGACCGCGCCGCCAGAACTGCGTGATAGTTTCAGGATCCCGGAGTCATTTTTCCTGGGTTCCGATGTTTTCTATAATTTTATGTCCTTTAATGGGCTGATGCACTGGAACGATCAGAAATACAAGTCCGAGGAGCAAATCCGCGCAGATTATCCCATTATCATCAACGAATTCTCGAAGGGACAGTTTCCACCGGAGATCCTGGAGCGTTTGAGGGAACTGGTCAGGAGCGCCGATAAAACACCGTTGATCGTCCGCTCTTCCAGTCTGCTCGAGGATAATTTCGGCACTTCCTTTGCGGGAAAATACGAGAGCATTTTCTGTCCCAATCAAGGCACATTGGATGAAAACCTGTTTGCCCTGACCAATGCGATTTCCCGTGTGTATGCCAGCAGTGTCAACCCAAATGCGCTCACATACCGCCACCAAAATGGCCTGGCGGATTATGACGAGCGCATCGCCATCTTGATCCAATATGTGGAAGGGGAACGGTACGGCCGCTATTATCTCCCGCAAGGTGCGGGGGTGGCTTTCAGTCGCAACCTGTATCGCTGGTCGCCACAGATTCGCCAGGAGGACGGTTTTTTGCGCCTGGTGTGGGGGCTGGGCACCCGGGCGGTAGATCAGGTAGCAGACGATTATCCGCGTTTGGTTGCGCTCAGCCATCCGCAATTACATCCAACCGCCGACGTGCGTTCCATCCGCCGCTACTCGCAACAGAGCGTAGATGTGATCGATCTGGAAGCCAACCAACTTTGTTCTGTTCCGGCTCGTGAGGTTATCAACAAGCGTTACCCGCCGCTGCGCTATATCGTCCAGGTGGAGCAGGATGGCTATCTGGGGGCCATGCGCAGCAACATGGTCGAGCCTGAAAAACTTGTCATCACATTTGACGGTTTGCTCTCGCGCACGCCATTCCCGGCTCGGATGCGTGACGCGCTGGATCTACTGGAAACTCATTACGATTCACCAGTCGATACCGAGTTTACCGTCGAAGTGCTCGAGCCAAATGCAATCAACCCCGATGTACGCATTACGCTCTTACAATGCCGACCGCAGAGCCATATCCAGGAAACCAGTCAGGCGAAACTGCCGCGTGCGCTACTAGAAAAGGACATCATCTTTTCCACCCAACGCATGGTGCCCCAGGGTATTATCCAGGGGATCCGCTATGTGTTGTTCGTCTCACCCGAGGGATATTTCAGCATCTCCACGCAGGCCGAACGCACCAAGCTGGAACGCGCTATTGGCCGGCTCAACGCGGCGCTCAAGGACGAGACATTTATCGCCGTCGGCCCGGGACGCTGGGGCACCTCCACGCCCGACCTGGGCGTCCACGTGGCGTATGGCGACATCTACAACGCCCGCGCACTGGTCGAGCTTTCCGGCGAATCGGTTGGCACCTCACCCGAGCCTTCCTTCGGTACACACTTCTTCCAGGACCTGATGGAAGCCCGCATTTATCCGCTTGCTGTTTTTTTGGATGACAAGGATGTGCTTTTCAACCACGATTTTTTCTTCAAGACCCCTAATAAAGTGCTGAAGTTTTTTTCAATTGACAAGCGCCTCACCCGGTCCCTGCGCCTGCTGGCCGTTAAAGATTTCCGCCCTGGCTATCATATGGATCTGGTAATGGACGGCCAAATGGGCCGCGCGGTGGCGTACCTGGTTCCAGATGA
>Ga0105104_10002202_pt1 | contig 14381 bp, 10 predicted proteins | sample PPLLaktember2015_3_FD_87034 | JGI IMG/M metagenome (GOLD analysis project Ga0105104, IMG submission 87034) | Freshwater sediment microbial communities from Prairie Pothole Lake near Jamestown, North Dakota, USA - PPLs Lake P7 Core (6) Depth... | ecosystem: Environmental > Aquatic > Freshwater >... | reverse complement strand
CGTAATGACTCTCTTATCCGTTGCATTGATTTCCTGGAAGGAGTTACCTGGAAGGAGTTAGGTTCAGGGTTTTTTCGCCTGTCCCCTTTTTGCTCACTCTGTGTCCTCCGTGAGCCCGGTGAGAAACTTTTCACCGGTCGAAGGCAAATTAGGTGGAGGAGGATTTAGGGTGACTACGTGGGGATTTATTATGACCACAAGCACAGATTTGTATTCCGGAGGAATCGTTTAAAAAAGTTTTCGCTGTAGGTCGTTGGTTAATGCGCGTTTGAAATGTTTAAAGGCTTTTTCGGTAGCCATTCTCCCACGCGGAGTGATTTTCAAAAAACCCTGCTGGATCAAATAAGGTTCGTAAACATCCAGGAGGGTGTCTTTTTCTTCCTGGATAGAAGTAGAAAGAGTGGATAAACCGACAGGGCCGCCGTTGAAATGGTCGATAATAGTGACCAGTATCTTGCGGTCGGTCTGGTCGAAACCTTCATCATCGACTTCAAGGGCATTAAAAGAACGGTTGGTAATCTGGGGATCGATGACGCCGTCTCCTTCGACTTGAGCAAAATCCCGGACACGTTTGAGTAATTTGTTGGCGATGCGGGGCGTTCCCCTGGACCTCCGGGCAATAGCCTCTGCGGCAAGAGGGTATATCTTGATGTCCAGGATGCCGGCACTTCGGAGGAGTACCTGGACCAATTCATCGGTGTTATAAAAATCGAGGTGAAGCATGATCCCGAAACGGTCGCGAAGGGGCGACGACAATAAACCGGCACGGGTAGTAGCACCGATCAACGTGAACCGGTTGATATTAATGGAAATATTCTTGGCCCCCACTCCCTGCCCGATTATGATATCGAGCTGGAAATCTTCCATGGCTTTATAGAGGATTTCTTCCAACGATGTTTTTAAACGGTGGATTTCATCGATAAAGAGGACGTCGAAAGGTTCAAGGTCGGTGAGGATAGCGGTTAAATCGCCTTTTCTTTCCAGGATGGGACCGGAAGTTTGTTTGATGTGGACCCCCATTTCCTGGGCGATGATATTGGCCAGCGTGGTTTTTCCCAAACCCGGGGGGCCGTACAACAGGACATGATCGAGGGCCTCATTTCGCTGTTTGGCACCTTGTACATAAGTTTTGAGGTTCTCGACCCGCTGCTTTTGACCGATGAATTCATCGAAAAAAGAGGGGCGCAGGTTCTTCTCAAATTTTATTTCATCGGCGGCAACTTCAGCTTTTTCTTCGGGTTCCACGTACGCCTCCATCGTTTTTTCGATGTTTATCGTCGATTAGAAAAAAAAATCTCACAGGGCACACGGAGAATACGGAGTTGTAAACTTTTTTATTTTCTAATTTCATCTTTTCTCAGTGTCCTCAGTGACCTCTGCAGCCTTAGCGAGCTTTGTGAGAGATAAAAAATAACTCATGAGGAGAATCGCAGTTATAATTTACTGATCTTCTTCAGCAATAATTTAAACAACTCCTCGAATCCGGTAATTTCCGGTTGTTCCTTCATGGTTTTGCCCACCAGCTCGGCGACGGATTTAGCCGGGTAACCGAGATTCACGAGGCCGGAAATCAAATCTTCTTTGAGTTGAACGGTTTCGCCGCGGGTTTCTTCGTCGAATTCCAGTTTCCCCGTCAATTCCAGGATGATGCGTTGGGCGGTTTTTTTGCCGATCCCGGGGATGGAGCTGATTTTGACGATATCGCCGCCGTTGATAGCGGCCACCAGTTCAAGGGGGTTAAAGGCAGAGATGAGGGAGAGTGCGATTTTTCCGCCGATGCCGGAGATGGAGGTGAGTTTTTCGAAGAAGATTTTTTCTTTGAGGTTCGAGAATCCGTAGAGGACCATCTGGTCTTCCCTGACTTTCAAAGAAGTATAGAGGAGGATGTCGGTTTGATTTTTCAGGAGGGAGAAGAGGGAAATAGGGATGAAGAGTTGGTAAATGACGCCGCCGGGGGTTTCCACTTGAATTTGGCCGGGTGTAATGGCGAATAGTTTTCCTTTAATAGCCGAGATCATGGTTTACCTCAGTGAAAGCGAGTGGCAATAGGCCACGGCGAGGGCATCGCTTTCATCGGGTGTGAGTTTTTTTTCTTTAATATTCAAGAGGGTTTTAACCATTATTTCCACCTGGGTTTTGGAAGCATTGCCGGTACCGGTGAGGGCCAATTTGATTTCGCGGGGTGAGTATGGAACGAGTTCGATCCCGGCGGAGATGAGAGATGCGAGGACGACACCTCTCACTTTAGCCAGGATGTCCATGGATTTGACATTTTTCCCGAGGAAACCTTCTTCGATGGCGGCGTGTGAAATGGGGAAGCGTCGGTAGATATCGATGAGGTGCAGCCAGAGGGTTTTCATTTTGCGATAGAAATCGGGTTCCGAGAAGCAGACATCTTCGGAATGAATATACGCGGCGGTTCCTTTCTCATTTTTTAAGATGCCGACGCCAAAATGAAGGGACCCGGGGTCAAATCCGATAACCAGCATTAACCTTGACTGTCGGAATATTTATCGATTTCTTCCGGGGAGATGTCGAAATTAGACCAGACGTTCTGGACATCGTCGAGTTCTTCGAGTTTATCGACTAATTTCAGCATTTGTTCGGCTTGTTTGCCTTCGAGTTTGACATAAGTGGATGGGATACGTCCGATTTCGGAAGAAGCGATGGGGATGTTTTTTCCTTTAATGGCAGTGAGGACGTTGTCGTAGTCTTCGGTGGAAGTGGTAACGGCGTAATTTTCGTCTTCCACTTTCATATCTTCGCCGCCGTTTTCGATGATCAATTCCATCAAGGCGTCTTCCTCGATGGCAGACAGCGGGACCTGGATCATGCCCTTCCTGGAAAAAATCCAGCCGACGCAACCGTTTTCACCGAGGTTGCCGTTGTATTTGGCGAAAACGTGGCGGACTTCGGCTACAGTACGGTTTTTATTATCGGTGAGGCATTCCACCAGGATTGCAGCGCCGCCTGGACCATACCCTTCGTAAGAAGCGACTTCATAACTGACGCCTTCCAATTCGCCGGTTCCGCGTTGGATGGCTTTTTTAATGTTGTCTGCCGGCATGTTGGCTGCTTTAGCAGCGTCGATCGCATGTCTCAGTGCAGCGTTGGAACCGGGGTCTCCTCCACCCTGGCGGGCAGCATAGGTCAATTCGCGAATAAAACGGGTAAAAATCTTCCCACGTTTTGCATCGGCGGCCGCTTTTTTGTGTTTTATTGAGTGCCATTTTGAATGTCCTGACATGGTTTTTCTCCTTATTTTATGCTAAATTGTTCCAATTCTTCCGACAAATAGGTCCCCGGGAATTTTTCCCGGGCTTCGTCCCTCATTTTTTCAACGTCTGTGTCGGAGTAATTGGGATTATAGTGAAATAAAAATAACTTATTAACTGCGCATCGGATGGCGTTTTGAACCGCCATAGTCACGGTACTGTGGCCGTACCCGGCCGTGGGATGGTGGGGTGAATAATAATCGTGGTCAAAGTACATGGAATCATGGATTAACACATCCGCACCGGAAATAAAAGCGGTGGTTTCCGGGGAGAAACCGTTTGGGGATTCCACATCCGTGGCATAGACGATAAACTTCTTTCCCACCGAAACCCGGTAGATCAGTACGCCGGAAATGGGGTGATTCTCTTTGATGAAATCGACGGCAAAGGTTTTGTCGATGTGAACGGTTTTTTTAAGATCGACGTCCAGGATATTAAAATTAATTTTGGCTTTGATTCCCTCGTTTCCTATGGGAGAGAGGGGAAGGTTGAAAAGTGAAAAGATGGTTTTTTCCAGGGGAGCTTTTGGGCTTTCGTTGCAGTAAAAATTAATTTCGAATTGGGGGTCGAAAACGGGTTCAAAAAAAGGAATGCCCTGGATGTGGTCGATGTGAAGGTGAGAGATAAAGATATCGATTTTTTTCAGTTTGGGTTTGTTTTGTAGAAGGTAATTCCCGGCAGTAATGAGGCCTGTCCCGGCATCCAGGATGATGACGCGGTTATCGGATTCCACCAAGACCGATGCGGTATTCCCGCCGTATTTGGCGACGTGCTTGTTGGAGACTGTATAACTGCCTCGTACACCAAAGAAAATAAATTTAAAATCCTTCATCAAATTTTGTTTTCCAAAATTTTGTAGACGCACAGGTCCCCGCACATGGAGCAAGCGTCGGTGGAGGTGCTTCGTTGGGAACGAATTTTCCTGAACTTTTCGGGGTCCATACAAATTTGTTCCTGTAGTTTCCAATCCAGGTTTCGCCTGGCTTCCGCCATTTTATTATCCCGGTCGATGGCGCCGGGGATTCCTTTCGCGATATCGCCGACGTGAGCGGCGATTTTCGAAGCGATAATGCCTTCTTTGACATCATGCGGGTCGGGGAGTCCGAGGTGTTCGGTGGGGGTCACATAGCACAGGTAGTCGGCTCCAGCCGATGCGGCGATGGCCCCGCCCATGGCTGCGGTGATATGGTCGTAACCGGGGGCGATGTCGGTGACGATGGGGCCCAGGACATAAAAGGGCGCTTCATCGCAAATGGATTTTTGTAATTGGATATTCATTTGGATCTGGTTGATGGGGAGGTGGCCCGGTCCTTCGACCATAACCTGGACGTTGGCTTCCCGGCTCCGTTTAACCAATTCTCCCAGGGTGAGCAGCTCTTCCAACTGGCCCCAATCGCTGCCGTCGGAAAGACACCCGGGCCGGAGTCCATCCCCTAGAGAAAGGGTCACATCGTATTCTCCGGCCACTTCGAGAACCCGGTCGAAATGTTCATAAAAGGGATTTTCTTTTTGGTTGTGAAGCATCCACCCGGTGATGATGGACCCGCCCCTGGAGACGATACCGGCCCTGCGGGGCTGCTTTCTCAATTTTTCCAGGGCTCTCAAGGTTAAACCGGCGTGGATGGTCATAAAATCAACCCCGTCCTGTGCCTGTTCCTGGATGTAATTCAACATCCGGTCAAAAGTCATTTTAACAAATGCGTTCCCTTTTGCCGCGAAATCTTTCGCCATCTGGTAGATGGGAACATTTCCAAAAGGAATAGGCGACCGTTCGATTAATGCGCGCCTGATTTGGGTTACATCCCCGCCCGTACTCAAATCCATTACGGTATCGGCTTCGTATTTAACCACCATATCGATTTTTTTCAATTCATCTTCGATGCGGTTGAAATCTCCTGAAGTCCCGATGTTGGCATTTATTTTTGTTTTTAAAAATTTTCCGATCCCGATAGGAACCAGGTTTTTATGATTTTTATTGCAAGGGATAACCACTCTTCCCCCTGCTACCCATTGCCGCAATTTTTCCTCGTCGACCGATTCAGCAGCAGCTACAGTCCTCATCGCGTCAGTGATACTATTTTTTTTTGCATATTCAATTTGTGTCATCATTTTCCTCTGTCGAAAAATATACGACATACATATTATAATATTTTAACACGTAAATCAAGAGATAAAAAAAGAACTCTTATGGCTTGACACAAACTCTTTTAAATGCTAATATCGAAATCTTATCGATCTCCCATTATTCATGTTAATCTAATATCGAGGTAGGCAAATGAAGAGAAAAGAACGAGAACACTTAAGAGTAGACCCCTTTCAACGGTTTATTCAAAAAACCATGGACGACTTCCAGAAGTACAGGAGGGAAATATTAATCAGTGCAGCGGCTGTTGGAGCGGTTATTCTTATCATCATCGTCATCGGGTTATTCAATTATTTTTCCAAAACTTCCGAAAACAAATCTTATTCGGAAGCTTATAACATTGTGAGTAACAACGCGTTGAGCATCGACTCCAAAATCGACAAATTGTCCAAAATGGACAGCGGGAAAGGTATTTCTGCTGCAGCCAAACTTTTCCAGGCTTCACTCTACTATGAAAAAGGCGATCTAACCAAAGCAAAAGAAACCCTGGCCCAATTCCCCAACAGCAGCGTCGAACTGATCAATAACCAGAAATCACTTTTAGAAGCCGATTTATTAATCGCTTCCGGTAAGGATAAAGAGGCTCTCGATGTCCTGAACCAATTACAGGCCAATACCCAGTTGGAAATCCCCAGGGATTATGTCCTGATTAAATTGGCTAAAGTCCAGGCCAAAACGAACCAGACCCCGCTTGCGGTAGCCAGTTTAAACAAACTCATGAATGATTTTCCCCAATCGTATTACGGCATGGAAGCCCGTGAATTATTGGATTCCCTTACGCAAAAATAACATTTAAAAATCGATATAAAGCTGAAAATCCGCCGGCTGCGCGGGATTTTCCAGGCAGCGAGGAACCATGACAAAACCGGAGGGTTCTTTAATCAGTTATTTTAGCGATCGCGTCAAAGCCGAAGGCGGGATCAACCTGGCACAGGGAACGCCCGGCTTTGCACCTCCCGGAGAACTTCTCCGCATCTTGGAACTCGAAGCGATAAAACAAAAAGCCCACCAATATGCCCCGGGAATCGGGAATTTCGAATTATTGGAACAAATTCGCCTTCATTTCAAAACCCGCTGCGCTCTCGAAAAAGATAATCTATTAATCGTCCAGGGCGCCACGGAAGGAATTTTTTTAACTTTTTTTTACTTAACAACGATTCTACAACATCCTTATTCCGCACTTTCTTTCGATCCGGTGTATGAAAGCTATCCCCGGTTGGCCGGCATGTTCGGGGTTCCTTTCGTTTTTACCGACTTCGACCGCCGTCAGGGCGTCGATTTTTCGAAGCTGGAAACCATTATTAAAGAAAAAAACGTTAAGATCGTTTTTATCGCTTCCCCCGGTAACCCGCTGGGAAAAGCATGGAATTACGATGAAATGCAGGAGATGGTCCGACTCTCCCGGGAATATGGATTTTATATTCTTTTCGATGCGGTGTATAAAGATCTCTATTTCGACAGCGAACCGTTTAATCCCCTTTGTTTACAGGAGCCGAAGCTGTTTTATATCGATTCCTTTTCGAAAATGCTCAGTATCACCGGGTGGCGGATCGGTTATATTATCGCCGAACGTGGGCACATGGGAAAAATACGTGCAATGCACGATTATACGGGGTTATGCGCTCCTTCCCTACTCCAAACAGCCATTGCCCGATATCTTGCCGACAACGATTATGGGCAAACTTATATCCCCGGGATACGGAACCGGTGCAAGCAGTCTTTCTTTTTTATGAAGTCGGAGTTGGAAAAAGTCGGTTTTACCGTGATGAAGAGCGACGGGGGTTATTTTTTATGGGCGGCGTTGCCTGGAGAATGGGACGATGCTTTTCAATTTAGCCTGTCGCTTTTCGATAAATTAAAGCTGGCAGTTGTGCCGGGAGAAAATTTTTCTCTCTCGAAAAAGAATTTTATCCGGATCAATATCGCAGTCGAATTAACGCTGCTTCAAGAAGCCGCTTCCCGTTTAAAAGAATTTTTTGCTGCTGCGCGCCCGGAGGAGTCGGTCAAATAAGAAATACTATTTCTCTCTTTCTTCAGACAATTTGTGTTTGACGATTTCAGTGACTTTGCGGAAATCCACTTTCCCGCTTCCCATTTTGGGCAGTTCGGGGAGCACCAGGAATTGTCGGGGTAAGGCAATATTGGGTAATTCAGCGGTCATTTTTTTCAAAATTTCTTTTTCATTGACTTTTTGAGTTACCGTGGCGACGATTTTGGCGCCTTTGGCGAAGTCCGGTACTTCAACGATACAGCAATCCACATCGATGGGGAGTAAGTCGGTGAGGACGCTTTCCACTTTAACCAGGGAGATCATTTCGCCGCCGATTTTAACAAAGCGTTTTAGACGTCCCCTGTGCCACAAGTACCCGTCATGGTCCATCATACCCATATCGCCCGTATCGTACCAACCGTCCCTAATTCGGAGCGATGTTTCTTCCAGGTCGTCGAAGTATCCTTTCATGATGTTTTCGCCTTTCACCAAGATTTTGCCTTCTTTTCCGGGTGGCAGGGCTTCACCGGTTTCGATGTCGGCGATTTTAACTTTAACACCGGGTAAAGGATTCCCGATGCTGCCGGGTCGATTTTTCCCGGGTAAATCGATGGAAACGACAGGGCTGGTTTCGGTACAGCCGTAGCCTTCCGTAAGTGTAATGTTATGTATTTTCTTGTATTGGTCTCGCAGCCATTCGGGGGTTTTGTCCGCGCCGGCGACCGCGATTCGAACCGATTTAAAATCGCCTGGTTGGGATTTTCTCAAGTATCCCATGAAGAACACCGGTGTACCGATCATGAGTGTGGTTTTTTCTTCCCGGATGATATCGACAACCGCCTGGTACTCCAATGGATTCGCGTAGGTGACCAATGTGATCCCGCGGATCAGGGGCAGCCAGAAGTGGACATTGTGACCGAAAACATGGAAGTAAGGTAGAATACCCAATACAACGTCTTCGTCTTTCAATTCCAATACGACAAAGATATCGTTAATATTGGAACCGATATTCCGGTGTGTTAATTGTACGGCTTTCGGGTCTTTTTCGCTGCCGCTGGTAAAAAGAATAACCACCGTATCGTTGACATCTCCCTGGTGGATTGTTTTCAGCAGCAATTTGGTGGGTAATTTCGATTTGAAAGCAGCCTGGAGTTTGTCTTTGATGGAAATCTGCGTCATGACATCTTCGATGAATATCATGCCGGGGACGATCCGGCACCCGATTTTTTCACACAGGGCACGGGAAGTGATGATGGTTTTGAATCCGCATTTTTTTTGGGCATACTCACAGTTATTGGCGGCACCCGTGGAATAATTGATCATCACAGGTACCTTCCCGGCCGATATGACACCGAGTATCGTGAGTACAGACCCGGCGGAATTCGGTATCATAACGCCGATAAATCCGTCCCTGTACTTTTTAAATTTGTTGGCCAGGATTAAAGCAGCTATCATCGCTTTGGAATAGGTGACACGTTTATCGGTAGTCCTGTCGATAATCGCTACTTTTTTAGTTAACCTCTTGGCCGTCTTAAAAAATTCATGGTGAAGTAACATCGTACAAAACCTCCTGGTTAGTTTGAAGAGAGGTAAATCATACCATAAAATGAACCATTTTTGAATAATTTTAACAACTTATTTTAATGATTTCATTTTTTTTTGGCGGGGTTATTGACAGTTTAAAAAATATGTGATAAATTATTTGTCTTGATTGATGAGTTAATCATTATTTACTACTTTAAAAGGGACGTTAGCTCAGTTGGTAGAGCACCGCTCTTTTAAGGCGGGAGTCGCTGGTTCGAGTCCAGCACGTCTCAGAATTTGGCCCGTTCGTCTATCGGTTAGGACATAGGGTTTTCAACCCTAGAAGAGGAGTTCGATTCTCCTACGGGCTAGATTCCCCTCAGCGCCCTCCATTTTTTAAGAATTCAAAAGTTTTGCAACCCTCCAGAAAGGCACGATATAAACGATATATCGTGCTTTTCGTTTTTATGGGGGGGAATGTGCGGTGGAGGAAGGGAACCAGGAAATGAATAAAGCGGACGGAGAAAGAGAATCTATGGACTGCCAGAAAAACAATAATCTTAAAAAGTGCACTTGTACCTATGAGCCCTGTTCCAGGAAAGGAATATGCTGCGAATGTGTGGCCTATCACCGGCGTAATAATGAGCTGCCCGGCTGTTTTTTCACGGTAAAGGGGGAGCGTACGTACGACCGGTCGTACGGTAATTTCGCTGCTGATCGCGGGTAACCGGTTATATCGATTTAATCGTGGGAGTCATGTTTCTCATGGAAATCATTAAACATCGGTTAAAGTAAAATCCGCACCCCCGGTTTTTCAAGCATTCGGTTGTATGACCCATTTTTTTATCATTTCGAACAATACTTCGCGGCGGATCGGTTTGGAAATATAATCGTTCATTCCCGCGTCGATGCATTTATTCAACTCTTCTTTCGAATTTTCTGCTGTAACCGCGATGATGGGAATTCGGGTCCACTGCCTGTTCCTGATTTCTCTTGCGGCCCCCAGGCCATCCATTTCGGGCATTTGAATATCCATTAAAATCAAATCGAACCCTCCCGGGTCGGCACAAAATTTTTCTACAGCTTCCTTTCCATCCGAAGCCACTTCCCACCGGTAACCGGCTTTGCTCAATAAAAACTCCGATAATTTCCGGTTGATGGGGTTATCTTCCGCCAATAGAATCCGGGCAGAGTGCTTTACCTCTTCCACCAGGGAGTGCTGCGTGATCACCTGGGGGTTTCCATCGGTTTCCGCTGTGTTTTCGGAGCTCAGCAGGCGTTCCAACATTTTAAAGAAGGTGGGGCGCCGGAGGGGTTTTGAGAGGAACCCGTTAAAGCCGACATTTCGATAAACCTGGAAGCGTATGGTAGAGGCGGAAGTCAAAGCCAATAGAGGGGTAGATGCGATAAAGGAATCCATATTTCGTATTTGTTTGGCCACATCGCAGCCATTTATATTCATCATCCGGATTTCCAGGATGCACAGATCGAAGGGAGTGCCTTTTTTAGCATATTCCAGGAGGATGGCGGTAGTATAAAGGGGTTCAGTGGATTTCACGACGGAAATGTTGTGTGATTGGAGGAAATGTTCGATGATATCGAGATGGGAAAGGTTGTCATCCACCGCCAGGATGCGTTTTCCGTCGAGGCTTTTGATGATGGGTATATTTTCGGTTTTTTTATTGGATTTATTGGCCCAGAAGTTGAAGAAGAAAGTGCTGCCTTTGCCGGGTTCGCTTTCCACGCGGATATCGCCGCCCATGTATTTGGCGATTTTTTTACATATAGCCAGGCCTAACCCGGTTCCCCCGTATTTTCGGGTTACAGAGCCATCGGCTTGTTGAAACATTTCAAACACGCCGGATATTTTTTCCGGGGGGATACCGATACCTGAATCGCGAACTGTAACAAGAAGTTCGATGTGGCCTTCCAATTCTTTTCCAACATCGATACCCAGTTCGATTTCCCCTTTTTCGGTAAATTTCACGGCATTTCCCACCAAATTTGCCAGGACCTGGCGAAACCGGCCTGCGTCCTGGTTGATATAGGCGGGTAACTCCCGGCCTACACGGCAGGTTATTTCCACGGGCCGGTCTCCGATTCGGTGCTGCATGAGTTCGCACACGTCGTAAGCTGTAATCTCGGGATCGAAATCGATGGGGTCAAAGGTTAACTTACCGGCTTCGATGCGCGAAAAATCCAGGATGTCGTCGATTATGGTAATAAGAGCTTCTCCGCTGTTGAAAATGTTTTGCGTATATTCAAACTGATTTTTGTTCAAATTCGTATCCAATAGTATTTCGGCAAAACCGATGATGCTATTCATCGGCGTTCGGATTTCATGGCTCATCCGGGCCAGGAATTCGCTTTTCGAGCGGTTGGCCGCATCTGCGGCCTTTCGTTCCATCCTGGCGATTTCAGTCGTATGCTTCAGATTATCCAGGAAGGACTCCAATTTTGTTTTTGTATTACCTAATTCGATGATTCGTTGGGATGCCAGCTCTTCCAATTCCGTCTTTTCTTTCCTCAATCGATGAACCCTGAAACGATAGAGCACGATGCTTCCTATCGTTATTGCGAGGATGCCCAGGAAGTAAAAAACCGGGGAGCGGTAAAAATGGGATCGGAGAACTAAATGCAAAACTGCGGCTTTCGAACTCCACACCCCCTCTTTACTCCGGGCCAGGACCCTGAAGGTATATGAACCCGGCGACAGGTTGGTATAAAAAGCGCTGGTCCGGTTTGCTGCATTCGTCCACCTCGGGTCAAAACCTTCCAATATGTATTTATACCTGGTTTTTAACGGGTCCATGTAACAAAACCCGATGTATTGGATTTCGATTGTTTTAGTGCCGGGTTTAAGAATTACCGGTTTGTGAAAATCGATGGGTTGTGAATCCACCGATACATTTTCAATCGCCACCGGTGGAGTCGAGGTGTTTTCCTTCAAAGTTGCAGGATCGATGACCACCACCCCCGACATGGTGGGAAACAATAGTTTTCCTTCCCTGGTCTTGCAGCCGCTGGGTTGAGTTCCTCCATTGCATTCGGTTGTTTTCATGCCGTCTGATTTTCCATAGGGAACGGAATTCACTTCCCCTATTTTTCCATCTAGAAAATGATTCAATTCATTTTTCGAAACGCGGAATATTCCGCGGTTGCAGGTCATCCAGAATTGTCCTTTATGATCCTCCAGTAAATGATAAATTTTATCGTCGTACAGCCCGTTTTTTACAGTACAGGAATGAATTTTCCCGTTTTTCCACCGGTTCAAACCAGTGTCGGTGGCAAACCAGAGAGTACCTGGATTATCCTCGTATATGCAATTGACGATATCATTCGATAAACCTTGCTTCGAATCGAAGACGGTTATTTTCTTATTTTTTATGCGTACAACTCCGCCGCCGCGCATACCCAGCCACATGTTGTGGGACGAGTCTTGGAAAATAAATGAAACGCCTTTACCGGGTAAATCGTTTTGATTTTCGATACCGGAGATTCGCCCGTTTTTCAACCGGTGAATCCCCCTTTTGGCGTTAGTGCCTATCCAGACCGTCCCTGAGCTGTCTTCGAAAAGAGCGCGGATATACATATGGGAGAGGCCATCACGGGTGGTATACTTTTTCAAGGTGCCGTCTTTTAAGCAGCTTAAACCATGCTTGTATGTGCCCATATAAAGCACCCCTTTTTTATCCAAACACATGCTAAATACCAGGTCGTCCGGCAGCCCGCAGGTGGAGGAATTATAAATCCATCGTTTGCCGTTGTGAATTTTGGTTACTCCATTGCCTTTGGTGCCGATATAAATCGCTCCATCCGGCCCTTCGATAATGGGAAAATTATTATAACGGTCGTCCAGGAGTTTATTATCGATCATGGTGATTTTGCGGTCTCTCAACCGGTTTAAACCGCCGCCGTCGGTCCCGATCCAGAGGCTTCCTTCTTTATCTTCAAATATCGAAAATATGATATTCCCGGATAACCCGTTTTCGATTTTCAATACTGAAAATCTATTCTTATAGAAACGCCACAGCCCCTGTCCATGAGTACCGATCCATATGACACCGTGCGTGTCCTCGTATAAGGCGTCGATATCGAGCCTCGATAGGTTATCGGTATTATTATCGCTGTTACCCGGTACAGGGGTGAAATTTCCCCGGTCATAAAGGATTAAACCCGATTTATTGGTCCCGATCCAGATGTTTCCCCGGCGATCCTCCAGTAAGGAAGAAACCTGGTTGTTGGGAAGCCCGTCTGCTTTATTATAAATGGTGAATTTTCCTTCGTTGTCGTATTTGATGAGGCCTGAGCCGTTGGTGCCGATCCAAAGGTTGCGTTCCCGGTCTTGCATCAAGGAAAGGATATCATAGCTCACCAAACCTTTGGGAATCGATAAACGGGTCAAGCGTCCGGCATTCATTAAATAGACTCCGCGTCCCCGGGTTCCGATCCATAATGAAGACCTGTCACGCGGCGTAATTGAATTGATCATATTTAAATCGAATTTTGAAGTTGGATTGGTAAAAACCCCATTTTTTAGATTCACTAAACCCTCATCGGTTCCGAACCATAATTTCCCCACAGGGTCTATAAATAAAGATACAACCCGATTATTCGGTATTTCCGGGGTATTATACGGGTCAAAATTCGTGAAGCTTTTCCCGTTGAACCGGCTTAATCCTTCCTGGGTTCCCATCCAAAGATAACCATCCGGCGTTTGTACGATCGATAATATGGAGTTCTGGGGCAAACCATCGTCGCTGCTCCATCGATCGATTAGATAGGATTTGACAGAGTTTCCAGGGTTCAATCCCAAGTCGAAAAATGGAAAGAAAAAAAATATGATTCCAGTATAAAGAGATAAAATGTATCGTCTCTTCATTTTTAGTTCACCTTAAAACCCCTACATTCCACATTGAAATATACACAGAAACGACTAATATTTTTACTTTTGAAGGACTTTTTATAAAGGTTTGCGCCTGCCGCGAGTACCTCAATGGTTTAGTATAGTATGGGTATTTTTTTTTTTCAATAGGATACCCGGATTAAAAAAAATCTCCCGGTTTCTTTTTGGTGAATACATGCAGGTGAATGTCGCCCCCAGGAACTACTTAATAATTAATACTTAATACTTAAAAATTAATCACTAATAATTCAAAATCATTTTCCGTTCTTCGTTCTCCGTTTTCCGTTTCCGTTTCCCCTTGCCGAAGGCACTATTCGATCGATAATTGATAATTGTTAATTCTATTGTAGCTTCCAATCAAAATTCATTTCAAGAGTTTATCGTCTCTAAAAACAAGCGGAACGAAAAAGGGGATAGTTGCGAATGTCACTAAGTTAAGGTTATTTTTGTGCTATAGGGGCGTGTCGGTGCTCCCCTGGAACGCCCTGTTGAGCCAAATTTTCGAGGACCGAAAATTGGCGAGACGGGTCCCCGGAGCCGATG
>Ga0105104_10002199_pt1 | contig 14387 bp, 11 predicted proteins | sample PPLLaktember2015_3_FD_87034 | JGI IMG/M metagenome (GOLD analysis project Ga0105104, IMG submission 87034) | Freshwater sediment microbial communities from Prairie Pothole Lake near Jamestown, North Dakota, USA - PPLs Lake P7 Core (6) Depth... | ecosystem: Environmental > Aquatic > Freshwater >... | reverse complement strand
TCATCTGGGCGAACGAGAGATCTTAGACCTGATATACAAAGAAGCCAGTGGTTTGATGGATACTGACAATATGTACATTGCTTTTTATGATGAGTATACAGATATTGTTCGTTTCGGCTTGGCTTATGTAAACGGGAAGAAAATTAATGTAGAAATTGAATCTGGTTGGCAACCGCGTAAGGCTGGACAGGGAAAAACTGAGGAGATCATTCGCACGAAAAAGCCGATCTTCCACGCCACCAAAGCCGAAGCCAAGAAATGGTATGCACGGCCTGGACGCAAAGATTATCTCAGCATTCCATTACCCTCCTGGATTGGTGTACCGATGGTTATTGGGGACAAGGCAATTGGTGTCATCGCAACCTATCACCCAGAACGAGAATATGTTTACAGTGGTGATGATTTAGATATTCTGCAATCCATGGCAAACCAGGCGGCCATTGCCCTGGAAAGCGCGCGCTCTTTTGAAAACGTTCAAAAACGTATTGAGGATCAGGAAACGATCAATACGATTGCCCAAGCTATCAGCGCGAAAGTGGGGACAAATGATCTTCTCCAAACTATTGTGAGTGAGATTCGTAAACATCTCAACTGCACTCACTGTGCAATTTTCTTGCCTGAGAAGATTGGAGATAATGTTGCCCTCGTATCGAACTATACCCACGGTGAATTTGCCGAGAGAATAAAGAGCCGGCGATTTAAGCGCGGAGAAGGCGTAGCGGGATGGGTCTTTGAGCATGGAGAAACGGCAATTGTCCCAGATACTTTACAAGATGAACGTTATGTTCCGGTTAGACTGGGCGGATATCAGTCACGTTCATTAATGGTTGTCCCAGTAAAGATGAACGGAAAAACAGTTGGTGTGATCAGCGCCGACCATAAGGAGATAAACAAGTTCGATGAAGATAACAGAAGATTAGTAGAGACGTTGGCTGAACACGTTAGTATCGCACTGGAAAAGGGACGTGCATATGAAGAGATTGCGAAATTATACAAAGAAGCACGTGGAGAGGTTGTTGCTGCTAAACAACTGGCAACCTTAGGAACAGCCATCGCTGCACTACAGCACCGCATTAATAATACTCTCAATATAATTATCCCGAACATTACACGTTTGCGCAGTCGGATCGATGTCAACGACCCCACCATCCGGGAAATTCTCGACATTATCGAACGAAATACTCGCTATACATCAGATATACTGATGCGCATACAGACACCGCTCCAGGAAGTTGAAACCAGTGATATAAATGTGAATTCAATTTTGAGTGAGGTTTCTGAAGCTGCTAAGAAAGAATGGGACAAAAAAGCGCCACGCGCGAAAGTGAAAATTAAGCTCGATTTAGACGATTCGCTACCCTTGATCCAACTGCCGGTCGGTCAAATTTCCGAAATTGTAAGGAATTTAATAGATAATGCCTGTCGGGCCATGAAAAAGGGTGGTAAATTAATAATTATGAGCAAAATGGAGAAAAACTCCATTCAGATCCGATTAAAGGACACAGCAAAAGGCGGAATTCCGCCCGCCATCCAAGAGCGGCTGTTCCAAAAACCTGTTCCCTCCAAAGAACCCGGCCAGGGTGCAGGATTGGGCCTTTGGCTAAGCAGGCTTATGTTGCAAGGCATTGGTGGAGATGTTACAATAGAAGAAACAGGTTCCACTGGTACAACAATGCTTTTACAAATTCCAGTGACCGAATCCAGAGAGGAGGCGACATTATGAAGGTTCGTATCTTAATTATTGACAACGAGCCGCGCTGGCTTGATTTTGTCAAGAGTGACCTGCATAAATTTGAGATTGTTGTCGCGCCTGATACCAAGACGGCTCTGGCTGAACTCAAGAAGGACAAGTTTGACCTTGTCATTGCCAGTTCGAGTAATTTGGAAGTGCTTAAAACCATCTCGGAAAAATATTCGAGCAAGCGCGTTGTTGTAACCACTGTTCGCCCAAGCACCCAAGAGGCCCGAGATGCTTATCGACTTGGGGCTCTCCGTTATTTCCCAAAATCGTTCAGCCCAAAGGATCTATTCAATCACGTAAAAGACGTCATCCCCAATAAGTGAAAATGGGAAGGTGGTTCACATGGCGGAGAGCAAATACCGGATATTAGTCGTCGACGATCTCGATGACTGGCGAAAGACATTAAGTGGTCTATTGCATGAAGAGGGGTATAAAGTTGATGTTGCGGATTCCTTTGAAAAAGCAGTGAAATTACTTCGGTCCCAAAAAATTGATTTAGCCATACTTGATGTACGTTTGGATGAGACCGATGAAAATAACACTCAGGGATTGGATTTGGCGTCTGAAATTAAGCGTCATTGGACGTCCATTAAAACAATAGTTATTACAGGATACGATAATCCAGAAATTGTAAAACGAGCCATGGAGCCTCAGGCTCCAGGAAAAAAAAGATTGGCAGACGACTTTATTCCAAAAACCGAAACCGATAGTCTAATAAAATCTGTTCAATCATTATTGAAAAAATAAAGCTAGGGGAATACTGTGAAAAAAGAGAAAATTCTTGTTGTAGACGACCTGCCCGATGTGCGGGCCACTATCTCAGGATTACTTTCAGATGCGGGATATGATGTAAGATCTACATCCAACAGGAGTGACGCCTTGCGCTTGCTTAGGATGGACCAATTTGGTGCCGCGATCCTGGATATTCGCCTGGATGAAACTGATGAAGATAACAGAGAGGGCCTCCTCTTAATGCACGAAATTAAAAAGGATTATCCGCGGATCGCGATAGTGATCCTAACAGGCTATGCAGATGTCAAAGTTGTGAGAGAAGCCTTACAGCCCGACCAGGAAGGTAATATTGCGGCTTTTGGTTTTCTTGAAAAAACGGAATTAGATCAACTCAATGATTATGTAGCCCGAGCCATGGCTCATACAATGGTTAACAGCAGTTCGAGCACAAGAAACTTAATTGAGCAGGGAGAAAACGAACGGGTTGAATTTAAGTCAAGTATCTGCTGGGACTACAAAACACGGTCTGCAGACAAGAGCATCAAATCAGCTATTGCAAAAGCAATTGTCGGATTTTTAAATAGTAAAGGGGGAACACTTTTTATTGGTGTGGCTGATAATGGTACAGTTACTGGTATTGAAAAAGACCTGGAAATCCTTCCTAAAAAAAACCAGGATGGTTTTCAGCTCGAGTTGACTAATATCATAAGTCTGCATATAGGTGTAGAGTACCTATCAAACATACATTCTCGTTTTGAAATAATCAATAACCGAACAGTCTGTATCGTTTCGATTGAAAAAAGTCCAACCCCCGTTTTCCTTAAGAATGATGACAACAAACTTTGGGTGCGCGCGAGTAATTCAACCCGTTACCTAGGGGTTAAAGCTGCCATGAACTATATTGAAACAAATTGGAAAAAAACGCTGTAAACATCACAAGAGGGCTTGATGGCAAAAAAAGCTACGTTCGCATATGATGTATTCATTTCCTACAGTCATCAAAACAAGAATTGGGTGCGCAATGTATTACTTCCTCGGCTGGAAAGAGCCAACCTAAGGGTATTCATTGATTTCCGCGATTTCAGAGTAGGCGCAGCCAGCGTCAAAGAGATGGAACGGGGAGTTGCCACAAGCCGTAAAATACTTGTGGCGTTAACGCCTGAATATCTGGAAAGCGGCTGGGCAGAGTTTGAAAGACTGATGATACAGACATTAGATCCTGCAAACCAGGGTTTGCGCATCATACCGGTTTTAAGAAAAAAATGCTCATTGCCACCAAGCATCGGCTACATGACTTATGTGAATTTATCGAACAGCCGGAATAAAGAATCGGAATGGCAACGGCTCATCGATGCAATCGGTCAATCTGCCGCTATTCCGCAAATTTTGGTGGTAGATGACGAATCCGATGTATTAAAAACGATCGCCGGATATCTTGAGGATGCCGGGTATGAAGTTTATGCGGCTGATAACGAAAGTGTCGCATTGAGGATTTTAAAGCGAAAGCAGATTAGCTTCGCCATCATTGATATTAAACTTCATGAGTCCCCTGAGGATGAAAGCGGCTTGAAACTTGCAGATGCTATCTACGCGCTTGCACCTCAAATAAAAATAATAATATTATCTGGTTCTCAGGTCGCAGAGCGTATTATCCGCGCCTTCAAGGATCTTGGAGTTGTTGATTACATTATCAAGACTCCTGACATGGGAGAGAAAATACTAAAAACTATTCAAGAGCAATCAGCTATGCCTGGAGCGGACTAGTTATCACTTCTTGGCATAACCCAGTCAATATCACCCAAAACATTATTCAGCTACAAACGGATTTTCCCTCTTCTCCTCCCCCACCGTCGACTCGGGGCCGTGCCCCGAAAGCAGACGCGTCTCATCCGGCAGGGTAAACACCTGTGTTTTGATACTCTCGACCAGGTGTTTCCAGTTCGCGCCGGGCAGGTCCGTACGCCCGACGGAGCCAGCAAAGATCAGGTCGCCGCAAAAACAGACGCTTCGACTGCGCTCACTTTGTTGGCTCCGCTCAGCGCGAGGATCAGGCGAGGCGACATGGAAGATACAGTGACCCGGCGTGTGCCCGGGCGTGAAGCGGACTTCAAATTCCACACTTCCCAGCCGCAAAATTTGTCCCTGATAAAAATCAATCGTCGGCTCGGGGCCAGGATCGATGTCGAAGCCGAAGAGCGCGCCACCGCCGCCCGCGCGCCACAAGACATGATCGTTCGGATGCAAAGCCACCAACGGCAATGGATTTAGCGCGTCTGCAATGGCGCCTGCGCCGCCGATATGGTCGAAGTGGGCATGCGTGTACCAGAGATGCGCGATCCGCCAGCCGCGTTTTTGCGCCTCCGCCAAAATGACGTGACCGTCCCAGGCCGGGTCGATCACTGCGGCTTCTTTCGTTTCCGGGTCTGCAACGAGGTACGCATTCGTCTGGGCCGGACCTAAAGTAAGTGAGACAATCTCAAGCATGGCTTACCTTTCGCGGGGAGAATAAATAACTAACGACAATCGAAACAGCGATCAGTCCAATCGATAGAGGATATACGATCATCGGATCACGTTCGAAGAGGATGCCAGCCAGCGGCGGCGTGAGGACAAAGATCACCGCGCTGATGGTTTCCATAATGCCATAGGTGATGCCCATCTGTGAATCATGGACAAGTTCGCGCGCCTGCGCCAGTGCCATCGGGCGGCCGGCACGAAATCCACCCAGTAGAAAATATCCCAGGGCGAAGACCGGCAGGTTCGCGCCTTTCCAAATGAAAAGAGCGAACAGAATAACCAGCCCTTGTGCAAGCAAAAATCCACGACGGGGAGGCACGCGGCTGAAAAGGATTGCCAGCAGGGAGTTCCCTAACGCGCCCGCTGTAAAGATAAGGCCTGTTTCACTTAATGAGAGCCCGCGCACCCCTTCCAGAAAGTTTGGCGTAAGAGGCTGTGAAAGGTACATGGAAAATATCGCAAGCGCCAAAACACCCATCAGAATGATAAAACCCTGATTGCTCCTCAAGCTGGGTGGCGGGGCTTCAGGATCATGATGATCGATAGGCTGTTTCTCGATAAAAATAATGAAGATGTTCGAAAGGAGGAATATCGCCGCGGCGACAAAAAAGCTCATCCGCATTCCGTACTGGTCACCGATCCAGCCACCGGTGACGGGTCCGAGCACCATACCCATTGCAAACGTAGCCGTGCCGAACGAGAGGGCAGTTCCTACCGACCATTTACCACGCGCCGCGGTCACATAACTGCTCAACGGCGCCGAAACAAAAGCAGTCGAGCCATAAATGAACAAGCCGATCAGGAAAAGGGGTAATGCCAGGGCGAGGCCCATCACCAGGCTTGAGAACAATCCCAATAGCCAGGCAGTAATCAGAAGGGGCCGCCGGCCGATTCGATCCGCAAGACGACCCGCCGGAATATGTGTGACCGCCATCGCAAGACCGAACGCGCCTAACACCCAGCCAATCTCATACTTGTTCAATAGAAATTGTGTATCCAGATAGATTGGCACGAAATTAAAAAACAGCCCTTCACCAAACCCCCACAGGAGAAGGGCAAGCGCCACAAAAAGAAGGTTGCGATTCAAAAGACTCCTCAGTTACCGGTAACTCGTTGGATGAACTCAACTGCGGACTTGAATACCTGTTCCCTGCTGGCATCCCGCGACAGAACGTGGCCTGATCCCGTTAGATAATGCTTTGTCTTGTCCGAGGCGTTGACCAATCCGCCGTAAATATTTTCCATATTTTCGGGCAGCACATAGGTCTCATCTTTCGAATGCATCAGCAGCACGGGGACGTTTACTTTTGGCAGCACCGCGCGCATCTCGAGGATCAACTTCTTCAATTCGGCCGCTGAACGGACCGGGTTTTGCGAGTATGCAATATGGTCCTGATAGGCAGTTTTGTCAAACCAGCTGCTCCCCGGTTCCTCTTTCGATTTTGGACTATATTTTATGAACAAACTGATCAATTGTAAAAGCCAGACCGGGTAATCCTCCGGCAAATGTGACGGCGTGGACATCGCGACCACACCCCTCACGTCCAGACGAGTGGACATAAGCAATGAAAGGACGCCTCCCATCGAAAGCCCAAGGAGAAATATGTCATCGGTCAGTCCGCGCAGGAGCTGATAACCATCTTCAACGGAGGCCGTCCAATCGGTCCAGCGCGAACGGACCATATCCTCAGGGTCGGTCGCGTGTCCGGCGAGGCGAACCCCCAGGCAGGTGTACCCCTGCTGATGAAGGTATTCCCCCATCCAGCGCATTTCTTTTGGGGTGCCGGTGAATCCATGGATCAACAAACAGGCCGGCTTGGAAGAGTCGCCTAAAAGAAAAAAAGGCTCAGCCGTTGGAATGATCTGTGTCATGTCAGGAATTATAGACTATCTGCGATTCATCCAGGCGGGACGTAACGATGCCACCTTTTTATAAATGGGGCAGCTTTCAGCATGCGCGCCAGCCAGATAGCCGGTGGACATCAAAAACTCGTTCACGATCTCCCCACCGGTAAAGACAAATGTCTTCTTGAATAACTTGATCCACTCCTCTTTCGAAAGTTTACGGTTTGCATCCAGCCAGCCTTTGAAGGAGCCGTAGTCCTTTCGCAGTTCACGGATCTTCTGCGCGTTGACAATTGCCGCGTTGACTTTCAAGCGATTGCGAATGATGCCCGCATCTGCCAGCAGGCGGAGGCGGTCTTTCTCCCCATACTTCGCAATCCTGTCGATGTCAAAGCCATGATAGGCTTTGCGGAAATTATCGGCTTTTCTCAGGATGGTGATCCACGAAAGCCCCGCCTGGTTAATCTCGAGAATGAGCCGTTCGAACAGCAGGTTGTCCTCTTTGAGAGGAAAACCGTATTGCGTGTCGTGATACGTTTTATTGAAAGTATCCTCGGGATGAGAGAGGCAATATTCGCAGTAGGTGGTCATGAAGATATTTTACTATCCAAATGGCAAAAGGATGGGTTAGGTACTGTTTACTTCAGAGAGCACGAAGATTTTTTGAACCGCGAAGCACGCGAAGGTCGCTAAGAGAAACCTTTAGAATCTTTGCGTTCTTCGCGCTCTTCGCGGTTAATTTCTCTGCCCGAGATCACGAAGAATTTCTAACCGCGAAGCACGCCAAGGGCGCGAAGAAAAACCTTTAGAATCTTTGCGTTCTTCGCGCTCTTCGCGGTTAATTTCTCTATGCTCTTTACACTTGCCTGATTTTTGAAATGCTTTAGCATTTCATAGCAAATCACGGGCAGTGCCAGAGTTATCCCCTCTAGGGGACCGTGGTAAAGTCTTCGGGTGCAAACAAAGGACTGATGCTGGCAAAAGGATGACCTCCATCACTACCCCGTTCCCCGCGAAATTTGTACACTCGAGTTATGCAATCCTCTGAAAAACGGATCCGGGTCGGCTGCCCCGCCCATAATTGCGGCGGACGCTGCCTCCTGATCGCACACGTGCGCGACGGGCGCATCGTCCGGCTGGATACGGATGATCGTCCGGATTCGGTCGCGGCGCCACAGCTGCGCGCCTGTGTGCGCGGACGGTCATACCTGCGCCGCCAGTACCACCCCGATCGGTTGACCCAGCCGCTTAAACGGGTTGGTCCGCGCGGGCGCGGAGAGTTCCGCTCGATCTCCTGGGAGGAAGCGCTCGATACCCTTGCCCTCCAAATGGAAAGGGTCAAGCGCCAATATGGTCCTTCGGCGTTATTCGTTCCCTACGGGACGGGCTCCTACAATCAACTCAACGGCTCGCATGTTGCACGCCGATTGATGAATCTGTACGGCGGCTGCCTGGGAATCTACAACTCCTATTCCTGGGGCGCGACCAACCTGGCAACGCCCACCGTGTACGGCACGCTCGTCACCGGCAACCAGCGCCAGGACTGGCTGAACGCCAAATACATCCTGATGTGGGGCTGGAATCCGGCTGAAATGCGCGACGGCACCAACAGCGATTATTTTGTCAAACTGGCGCGCCAAGCCGGGGCGCGCGTCGTTTGCATCGACCCGCGTCACTCGTTGAGCGCGGCCTCGCTCGCTGACGAATGGATCCCCATCCGCCCGGGCACAGACACAGCCATGATGAGCGCCATGGCGTACGTGATGCTGACCGAACATCTATATGATGCTGAATTCGTCCGCACGCATTGTGTGGGCTTTGATGCCAGTCAGATGCCACTCGAAGGTGCGGAAAGCTATAGCGATTACGTTCTCGGCATACGCGATGGGATTCCCAAGACACCGGGCTGGGCTGAGTCCATCACAGCGGTCCCGGCTGAGACGATCGCACGGATTGCGCGCCAATACGCCACGATCAAACCTTCCGTCCTCTACCAGGGCTATGGCATGCAGCGCCGCGCCTACGGCGAACAAGTCGTCCGCGCCGGGTGTGTGCTGGCGGCGATCACAGGCAATGTGGGAGTACGCGGCGGCTGGGCAAGCGGATTGGGATTGCAGGCTCCCGATGGAGGCGGCCTGTGGACTGTCTTCCCCACCGGAGAGAATCCCGTCAAAGCCAGCATCCCGGTCTTTCTGTGGACCGAGGCCTGTTTGCGCGGAAAAAGCATGACCAAAGCTGACGGCATTCGCGGCGCCGAGCGGCTCGATAACGACATCAAGCTGATCTATGCAGTCGCGACAAACTGCCTGGTCAATCAGCACGCCGACGTGAATCGCACGGTCGAGATCCTGCGCGATGAATCGAAAGTGGAATTCATCGCCGTGCAGGATAACTTTCTGACACCCAGCGCGCGCTTTGCCGATATCATCCTGCCGGCTTGCACACAGTTCGAGACCTGGGGGGTGGAGGATGGCTGGAAGTATGGCGATGAGGTCATTCTCCAGCCGAAACTGGTCGAACCGCTGGGTGAAAGCAAATCCGATTACCGCATCTGTGCCGAGCTGGCGGAACGGCTGGGGATCGGCGAATCCTTTACCGAAGGACGCGATGAAAAGGAATGGGTTGAATATTGTTTGAATGAAGTCCGCCGGCTCCGCTTTCCTGAGTTGCCTACCCTCGATGAATTTATCGAGAAGAATTTGGGCGCCTGGACACGACCTGCTACCGAACCCGCCATCGCGTTTGCCGATTTCCGGCGCGACCCGGAGAAGCACCCGCTCAAGACTCCCAGCGGGAAGATCGAGATTTTCTCGAAACAATTGTTCGACCTTAATAACCCGGAAGAGATTCCCCCCATCCCGAAATACATTCAGGAATGGGAGAGCCCATTTACTCACCCCGATCCAAACGAAAAAATCAGCGTTCATCAGCGTTCATCAGCGTCCCAAAACGAATTTCCATTGCAAGCCATCGGCCATCACACTCTGCACCGCGTACACTCCACGCACGACAACAACGACTGGCTGGAGGAAGCCTTTCCTCAGCGCGTCTTCATCAATCCGATCGATGCAAGCGCTCGTGGAATCAAGGATGGCGATGAGGTCAAAGTCTACAACAGCCGCGGGGCCTTGATCCTGCCCTGCCGCATCACACGGCGCATCCTGCCCGGCGTGGTGGATATCCCGCAGGGCGCGTGGTACGAGCCGGACGAGAACGGTGTGGACCGCGGCGGATGTGTCAATGTGCTGACCTCTCATCACTGGACGCCCTTCGCGTTCGCGAATACCCAGCAGACGATCATGGTCGAGGTTGAAGGTTGCAGGTTAAAGGGTGAAAGTCAAACCCCGAGCCTGCGACCTTCGACCTTTAACCTTCGACGGAGGTCTTCATGACCTACGCCTTCACCTTCGACGCGACCTTCTGCTCCGGCTGTAAGGCTTGCCAGGCTGCCTGCAAGGACAAGAACAATCTTCCGCTGGGTGTGCTATGGCGGCGCGTGATCGAGGTGTCCGGGGGCACCTGGCAGCAACGCGGTGAGGCCTGGAATAACACGGTCTTTGCTTATAACCTGTCCATGGCTTGTAACCATTGTGTCCATCCCAAGTGTGCCGGGGTTTGCCCCACAGATGCATATGTTGTCCGCGCAGACGGCATTGTGCTCCTCGATACATCGAAATGCATGGGCTGTGGCTACTGTGCCTGGGCTTGTCCTTACGGAGCACCGCAATACAACCCGGATGCCGGTCACATGACCAAGTGCAATTTCTGTTTCGAGGACCTGGAACAGGGACTGCCCCCAGCCTGCGTCGCGGCTTGTCCCATGCGGGTGCTCGATTATGGAGAGGTCATAAGCGACCCGGCAACGCAGGAGTTGAGATTGTGGGATGCCCCGGCCGAGACACATCCCTATCCCCTGCCCGGCTATTCACACAGCCAGCCGCGCCTGGCAATCAAACCACATGCTGCCATGAATACATCGGAAGAAAAGTTCGTGGCAAACCTTGAAGAAATCCGACCTCAGGTTCCATCGAAACGGGAGGATGTGCCGTTGATCCTGTTCACCCTTCTCGTGCAAATGGCTGTAGGTGGTTTCTGGGCAATGTTATGGCTGTTCCCGCGCGTCTGGGCACCCGTGGAGAACAACACAACGTCACTACAGTGGCTGCCTTCCCTGCTGATCGGTCTATGTCTGGGTGCGGGCCTATTCGCCTCCCTGGCGCATTTGGGCGCAAAGAAAAATGCCTGGCGCGCACTTGGTAATTTGCGTAAATCGTGGCTGAGCCGGGAAGTTCTGTTCACCGGACTCTTTGGAGCAGGCTGGCTGGTCACCACCCTGGAGAGCGTGATCTGGCATCACAGCACAAGCGCAGCAGTCCTGTGGACCGTGGAATGGGCGGCACTGACCGCCACGTTCGGTCTGGGATTGGTTTACAGCATGTCCAGGGTATACCGCCTGCCAGCGATACCGGCCTGGAACACCTGGAGGACAAACGCCGTCTTTATGGTCAGCACGCTGCTGCTTGGACAGTCGATGATGGCGGTTCTGCGATCGTATGAATCGAGCGTAACTGGCTTGCAAGTGCCGTCCGGTCAATGGATAATAATTGACGCGAGTATCCTGGTCTTGCTGCTTATGCAACTCTTAGTGATGCACAAACCGTTTTCCCGTGATCCATTCCATTCCGTTCGTGTTGGATTAATATTCGTAGGGATGGTATTGACTGCCATGAATTCACTCATCTTCGGTGTGGTTCCTATCTGGGTCAGCCTTCTGATCTTCCTGACGCTTGTGGCGGAAGAAGCAATGGGAAGATGGTCCTTCTATCAGGCCGCGCACGAATCATTTTTATCAGCATGAATAAGTGATCGCCAGGTAATTCAGAAGTTTATTATTAATGAGATAGGCGGTAGAATCCCCCCGATGAATCATCAAAATATCACAGGCCTACTAGGGCGCGGAGCTGCCCGATTCGTTTTTATTGGGTGCCTTCTCTTTACAGGATTGGTCCTTTACATCTTTTGGGACCTGCCCTCCATCGCCTCGCTCCCGGAAACATACATGACGCCCAGTGTCCGCATCACGGACCGGGCCGGGCGTCTGCTGTATGAAATCCTTCCGGAAACGGGCGGGCGCAATACAGTTTTAGCGATTGAGAACATTCCGCAATGCTTGAAAGATTCCACGATTGCTGTGGAGGATCAATATTTCTACACCAATCCCGGCATTGACATCACCGGGATCATGCGCTCGCTGTGGATCAATATCCGAGGCGGCGAAACGATCGCGGGTGGCAGCACCATCACGCAGCAGGTCGCGCGCAATCTGTTGTTGAGTCAGGAGGAAAGGACAGAGCGCACGCTGCGGCGCAAGCTGCGCGAAGCCCTGCTTGCCTGGCAAATGACGCGGCAGCTTTCCAAGGATGAAATCCTGGCCCTCTATCTCAACCAGATGAATTACGGCGGGATGGCTTACGGCGTGGAAGCCGCCTCCCAGACGTATTTTGGCAAGCCCGCCCGCGAGTTGTTACTGCCGGAGTGCGCACTGATCACCGGGCTGCCCCAGGCCCCCGGAGCCTATAACCCGTTTACAAATCCTGAACTGGCAAAAGAAAGACAGCGCGTGGTGCTGGGTCTCATGCAGAAACATGGCTATCTTACCCAGGAAGAACGCCTGCGCGCCGAAGCCACTCCATTAAGCTTTAATCCGGCGCCCTATCCCATCGAAGCGCCGCACTTCATCTGGATCATCAAGGACCAGATCGATGAACTAACGTTTAAGGAAATCCTTAACCCTCATCAAAGCCTGGTTGTACGCACAACCCTTGATCTTGAGGTCCAGCAGCTGGCTGAAGACATCCTCAAGCGCCGCATTGCAGGCTTCAAAAATGAGCAGGCTGCATTCAGTCATAATGTCAATAATGCGGCCTTGGTGGTGATCGATCCGCATAACGGTGAGATCCTGGCGCTGGTTGGCAGCGCGGATTATTTCGACAAGTCCATTGACGGCGCATTGGACATGGCGACCTCGCCACGCCAGACCGGTTCGGCGTTCAAGCCGTTCATCTACGCGCTGGCACTCGACCCGGCGCGACCGAACGCCTGGACTGCCGCGACGTCGATCCTGGATGTATCCACCACATTCATCACCCATGACGGCACACCCTATACGCCGGTCAATTATGACAGCCGCGAACATGGACCGGTCTCCGTGCGCGAATCGCTTGGTTCCTCATTGAACATCCCGGCTGTAAAAACGCTGCAAGAGATTGGCATTGAAAAGACAATTGATCTGGCGCGCAGGCTTGGCATCACTTCGTTGAGCACCCCCCAGCAATATGATCTGTCGCTGGCGCTGGGAGGCGGCGAGATCAGCCTGCTTCAACTTTCAACCGCTTACGCAATGCTTGCGAACAATGGATATTTCACGGGGAACCATTCCATTTTGGAGATCCACGATGCGGATGGGAATCTGCTTTATGCACACGCGGAGCGGAAAGACCCGCCGCTGCAAGTCTTTGACCCGCGCCTGGCCTGGCTCATCAGCGACATCCTCAGCGACGACTCCGCCCGCTCGACCGGCTTCGGACTCAACAGCACCTTGAAGCTGGAGCGTGCCGCGGCTGTCAAGACAGGCACGACAACCAACTTCCACGACAACTGGACGATTGGCTATACCCCCGATCTTTTGGTTGGAGTCTGGGTGGGCAACAGCGGCTATGAAGCCATGCACAACGTGACCGGTCTCACCGGCGCGGCGCCAATCTGGCATGAGGTCATGCGCAGCCTCTTGCAGGGCCGTCCCGATCATCCCTTTGAACGACCGGATGGATTGACACAAGTGGAAGTATGCGACCTCTCCGGTCTGCTTCCCAGCTCAGCCTGCCCGCATACTCGCACGGAATGGTTCATCGCCGGGACGGAACCCACACAGACAGATACCTTCCATCAGCAAGTTTGGATCGACGCCCTCACAAATTCCCTCGCCGATGATTCGACCCCCAGCGAGCGGCGCAAATCCATGACCGTTTTGGATCTTCCGGTGGAGGCACAAGCCTGGGCACGCGCCCAGGGGTTGGAGCTGCTCACAGATTTTGCCCGAGCAGGGAATCATATTTCTCAACAAGCAGACCGACTGATTTTGCTTTCCCCGCCTCCCAACACCACCTATCGTATCGACCCGAACTTCGACCCTGCCGCTCAACAATTGCAGATCGAAGTCGCGGCAGGAGGAGAGATCTCACACATCACGCTCTGGGTAGATGGAAACCTGCTCATTACTTTATCATCCCCTCCCTATCAAGCCTGGTGGAGTCTATCTGCTGGCGAGCATCGCTTCTGGGCACAAGGTATGGATGCAAGTGGGCAGACAGTGAAAAGCGATGAGATCATAATTACGGTGCTTGGCGAGTGAGTTGTGTATAGTTCTTATAAAACATGACCCACCCCGAAATTAATATTTCGAGGTGGGTCAACAGTTTGAAGCCAAAAGGACGCTGATTCACGCTGACCAACGCAGATTTTTCTTTTGAATCAGCGTAAATCAGCGTTTGTC
>Ga0105104_10002198_pt1 | contig 14388 bp, 11 predicted proteins | sample PPLLaktember2015_3_FD_87034 | JGI IMG/M metagenome (GOLD analysis project Ga0105104, IMG submission 87034) | Freshwater sediment microbial communities from Prairie Pothole Lake near Jamestown, North Dakota, USA - PPLs Lake P7 Core (6) Depth... | ecosystem: Environmental > Aquatic > Freshwater >... | reverse complement strand
GCCTGCACTGGGGTCGCAGGCGTCTCGCCTGCGATGCACGCGCGATCCCGCATCGCTGGCGAGACGCCTGCGACCCCAGTGCAGGCGAGACGCCTGCGCTCCCAGCAGAGCGGATCTTCCTTAGTAGCTATACTCGTCCAGCACCAGCCTTCCCTTGAAGACTCGATAGATGAAAATCGTATAGGCGATGACCAGGGGCATACCGATCAGCGCAATGACGAGCATGGTGCTCAGAGTCCGCGGACTGGACGAGGCGTTCATGATCGTCAAGCTTAATTCCTCGGCATTCCTGGCAGGCACGAGTCGCGGGTAGAGCGCCGTGGCCGCTTGGGCGATGGTCACGACAATCGCACCAGCCGAGATCATCAGTGCTCGACCGGGTTTTTGCAGGCGTATGGGAACGGGCAAGTAGATCAAGGCGATCAGCAGGGCGAAAAACAAGACCCAGAGCCAGGGATTCGAGTAGGCGCCGGCAAACAGGTGAGGAGCGTCGAAGAGCCCGTAAAGATTTGCGGCAACCAACAACAAAACCCAAGCGCTCCAACCCTGGGAAGCCGTCCTGAGCAGGCGATCACGCAGGCTGCCTGCGGTCTTTCCCGCCATGAAGAGCGCTCCGTGAGTCACGAACATCGTCAGACTCAGCATTCCCACGAGCAGCGAGAACGGATTCAGCAGCCCCAGGAAGTTGCCCGCGAATTCTCCATCGGCGGTCAGTGGTATCCCCCGCAGAAGGTTCCCGACGGCGACGCCAAAGAGCAAGGCAGGAAGCAGACTGCCGATCCCGAAAACACGATCCCAGAGCGCCTGCCAGCGCGGTGAATCGACCTTGCTGCGGAATTCCATCGAAACCGCTCGTGCGATCAACCCTAGCAGCACGAGCATAAGAGCCAGGTAGAAGCCACTGAAGACCGTAGCATAAACGGCGGGGAAGGCGGCGAAAAGCGCTCCTCCGCCGGTCAGCAGCCAGACTTCGTTGCCGTCCCACACGGGCGCGACCGCATTGATGTAGAGCCGACGCTCTTTGGCGTTGCCGTTGAAGAGGGAGAGAACCCCTACGCCGAGGTCGAATCCGTCAAGCACCGAATAGCCGATGATCAGAACGACGAATAAGAAGTACCAGATGAACTGTAGCCAGGTCGGTTCCATCACGCCACCTCCATCTCGCTAAGAGGACCGGTCTGGATCTTGCGTTTGAGCAGGTAAAGCCACAGGCCTCCCAACAGCACATAAATCAAGCCGAAGAGAACAATCGAAAAAAGGATTTCTCCCGCCCCCACGGTCACCGATGCTCCGTCCCTGGTTTTCAGCAGACCGTACACGATCCACGGTTGCCGGCCCACCTCGGCCGCCATCCAGCCGAGCTGGCATGCGGCTATCGGCAAGGGCATTGAGAAGGCAAGCACTTTCAGTAGCCGGCGCTCTTCGGCCAGGCGCCCTTTCCACAGCAGGAAAGCGGCGATTCCCATGACGGCGATGAAGTACATGCCAAGCACCACCATGTTGTGGAACGAGACAAAAGAAATCCACAGCTCCGCGCCTTTCGGGACGCGGTCAGGCGGGAAGTCTGACAGACCCTTCACCGGATAGTTGATGTCGCCAAAAGCCATCCAGCTGAGCATCTTGGGTATCTCCACCGTTGCCTTCAGCTTCGGGGGTGGTGTGGTGGGAAAAGCAAACAGAACCAGCGGAGCGCCCCGGTCGTATCCCGTGTACAAGCCCTCGAGCGCCGCGAACTTCTCCGGCTGGGTCGCCGCGACCTGCTGGGCGTGCTCGTGACCAAACGGAAACGCCACCAGGATCGAAAATAACAGCCCGACAATAACCGCAAGCGAGAGGGTCTTCCTGGCTACCGCAATCCCACGGTTTGAAAGAAGCAGGATGGCTGAGATCCCGGCCATAAAGAAAGAGGCCGTGACGAGCGAAGCAGTAACCGTATGAAAATAGCGGGGCAGCGTCGACGGGTTGAAGACCGCCTCCGCAAAGCTGGTCAGCTCGGCGCGTCCCAGTTGCTGGTTGATCGTGAAGCCGGCCGGTGTCTGTTGCCATGAATTGGCGACAATGATCCAAAAAGCGGAAAGAGTGGCCCCGACGGCGACCATCAGGATTGAGAACCAGTGAGTGGCGGCCGAGACACGCTTGCGGCCGAACAGGTAAAGCCCGAGGAAGCCCGATTCGAGAAAGAAGGCGAAGACGCCTTCGGCGGCCAGCGGTGCTCCAAAAATGTCACCCACGAACCTCGAATACGAAGCCCAGTTGGTACCGAACTGGAACTCCATGACAATGCCGGTGGCGACACCGACGGCAAAAGTCAGGGCGAAAATTCCGCCGAAGAATTTCCCGGCCCGAATCCAGATTTCGTCTCGTGTCCGCCAGCCGATTCCTTCAATAATAACCAGGAGCCAGGCGAATCCGAGGGTAATAGAAGGGAAGATGAAATGAAACCCGATGGTTAGCGCGAACTGTAGCCGGGCAAGCAAAACGGCATCCATGCGTGGACCTCCTTTCTCAGTTGTCGGTGCAGGGTGCCTGCTTCGGGAGTCTACTTCACAAAATTGGGGAGGTTCAAATCGGGTCGGCGAAGGAGATCAGTGTAAAGTGAGGTGGACAGAGTGGACGATGTGGACTAAGTGGACGACGTGGTCTGTCTTGTCCACTTCGTCCATTAAGTCCACTAAGTCCACAGGGTAAGTGCCTATGCTTGTCACCCTGTCACGGCTTTTGCACTTCGCCCGTCATGGGCACGAACCGAACGGGCAGCACTTCCTGCCGCTCGAACCGGTCACCTTTGCGCGTGATGACGGTGAGCGATTGCAGGTCACCTACTCCCCCCACCGGGATGATCAGTCTCCCGTTGTCGGCCAGTTGATCCACCAAGGGTTGAGGAATTCGTTCTGCGGCCGCGGTGACCAGAATCGCCGCAAAAGGCGCCATTTCAGGCCAACCCCGATAGCCGTCGCCGGCGCGGACGTAAACGTTCTTGTACTTCAACCGCTCGAGCGTAGCGCGCGCCCGCTCGGCCAGCGGCGCCAGGATCTCGATCGAATAGACCTCGCTTGCAAGCTCCGCCAAAACGGCCGCCTGGTATCCCGATCCGGTTCCCACCTCCAGGACCCGATCGTCGCGCTTCGGGTTTGCGAGTTCGGTCATTAATGCCACGATGTAGGGCTGAGAGATGGTCTGTTCGTCACCGATAGGAAGCGGGGTGTCGTGGTAGGCGTATTCGCGCATTCCGGGCGGGATGAATTCGTGCCTCGGCACCTTGCCCATCGCCTTCAAAACCCGCGAATTCTCGATCCCACGGGCTTTCAGCTGGGCATCGACCATCATGCGGCGGCGGTTTTCCAGCTCGCGTTGCGGCTCCTTCTTCTCGGCCGAAGGTGTGGCGGAACGGTTGCACTGGGAGCCGCCGGCGAGGACAAGGCAAATTGAAAGACCCCAAGTCAACCAGGGGGAGGTCATGAAGCCATTTTAGACCGTTTTCGCTGATAATTGCGTGCCAGCTCCACGAAGATCCCGAGGTCGCGATCCAGGTCCCCGGCCTGTCCGTCGAAGTAGAAGGTCCTGATTGGGAAACCGTCCAGGTCACGGCTGACACGCGGATAGACGGCCTCGCAGATGATGCCGTTCATGCAGGTAAACGGGCTGATGTCGATAATTCCGTGGGCGCCCTTCTTGTGGAGGTAGACGGCCTTGCCGATGTTCAGAACCATCTCGCCGAGCGACCCTCGCGGAGGCAGGTACGGTTCGCTGTAGCGCAGCAGTTCTTCGATTGTGGAAGGCTCTTCGTAACCGACGAGATCCTCGTGGACCGGGTTCAGCAGCTGATGCTCGTCGTGCCTTTGAACCCAGTTCGTAATCCGGTTTTTCAGCATCCCCTTCGACAGGCGTTGTCCGGTTCTGATCAGGGTGGAACGCTCCTGGCTGGACGTGTAGAGGATCCACTCACAGAAGTCGGAAATCCATGCTTCTCCACCGTGTTCCTCCAGCCTTTCGATGAGGTTCTCGTTGCTGAAGGAATGAAGGCGGCAAAAGATCTCCCCGACGACTCCAATAAGCGGCCTTCTCTCGTTTCGATCGACCGGGATAACACGCAAGCGATCACGGTACTTCGCGACGACGTCGACCAGATGTCGCATCCGGTCGCGATGGTCGGATCTCCGGGCGAGGGCTTCGCAGGCCGCCGCCAATGCCGCTTCATAAGCCTCCCTTGTGTCGCCTTTGTGAATCTCATAGGGCCGGGTTCTAAAAAGGAGCTTTTGGAGCAAATCCGAGATGACGAAAGCCCGCCAGGCGGTGCGATTGAACGTACTGTCACCGATCCCCTGATACGCGTTCTTGCTGCTGGGGGAAAAGATCATCACGTCTGTGTGTCCCTGCTGGCGCATCACCTTCTCGATATAGCCCTCGTACTGGCCAAAGCGGCAGGGCCCGCCGGACGTGGGCATGAAGAAGGCGACTTTCTTTGGATCAAATCCGGGCTGGTTGACGATCTTCAGGAAGTCCCCGAGGGTAATGCGTTCGGGCAGGCACTCGTCGCCGGATGTGAAACGGCTTCCGAGCTCCAGGGTCTCGGAGTCAGAATCGGGCGCGGGCACCGCGTCCAGACCCACGGATCGAAATGCCGCAGCCACGCATCGGACGGCGCCATATGACATCTGGGGCAGATAAATCGTCCGCCCTTTTAGAGATTGCTGCTCACTCATGCCAAAAACCTCAACAGCAGAAGTCAGGAGTCAGAAGTCAGAAGTCAGAATGAAGACCAAAAGTGGGTCTTGGTTCCTTATTCTGACTCCTGACTCCTGACTCCTGACTTCTGCCGTTTCATTCTGACTCCTGACTCCTGACTCCTGACTTCTGCTTTTTCATTCTGACTCCTGACTCCTGACTCCTGACTTCCGCTTTTTTACTGCCTCTTCCACCATCGCAGGAAACCCTTGCTGTCCAGATAGGCCTCGCACCGGGTCATGAAGCCTGCGTCGTTGGAATGCCCATCGAACTGGAGAGTCAGGAAGGGCTTTCCAGTTGCGTCCTCAACGTAGTGCTTGATGTACGAGTCCGGCCCGCATTTGAAGTTGGTGATGTAGATGATGTGCAGGTTCGGATAACCGGACACCACCCGGCAGGCCTGGAGGATCTTCCGGCCGTAATTCCAGTACATGTTGGTGTTGATTTCCCGAATATCGACTCCCTCGAGCGGCAGGAAGTCCATCGGTACCACATTCACCCCGTAGTAATCCCGCAGCTTTCTGGGGATGTCGAGGTTGGCGCCGCTGTCGTTGATATTGTAGGGACGCCCGACCAGGACGATGCCCAATCCGGTCGAGTCTTGCAGCTGACGCAGTACTCGCTCACCGGCCTGGCGCAGGGCGGTTTGAAAACGCTTCTGGGCCTCGTAACCGGCTTCTACGGCGCGCTCGGCCAGTCGGGACCGCGCCCCGAAGCGTTTGGCGAGCGGCGCCAGTTCCTTCTTCACATACTCCATGCCTTGCCTGAAGTGGACGGTTGGCGTGAGGAGCTTGTCCGAATGGTCCTCCATGATCGGCGCGTGACCCACCACGAAGGGGAGTGTCTGGCCCCACGGGCAAAGATGCGAGTTGACCTCGGGGAACTCGGTTTCTCCGTCGATGATGTTTGGGAGGAAAACGAAATCGACGTTGTTCTTCAACAGCGCCCGCACGTGCCCGTGTGCCACTTTAATCGGGAAACACGGCTCGGCTACTACGGCGTCCAACCCCTCGTTGATGATGATCCGGTTGGTCTTGGGTGACGGGAGCAGCCGGAATCCGAGAGTCTTCCAGAAAGCATTCCAGAAGGGGAATTGCTCGTAGAAATACATGCTTCTCGGATAGCCGATCACGGCCGGCTGCTTGTGACCGTCCAACTCGTGTCCGTCAAGGAGCAGCTGCTCCCTGAGCGAAAGCAGATCGTCGATAACCGCCTTCTGGCTGCTCTTGGCCCGCTGGCGGAACTGGTCCGAGCACTTGTCACCCCAAAAAGTGTGCTCGCCTTCGACCGTGAATTCCTGAATGTCGCAGAAGTTCGAGCAAGCCTTGCAGGTGAATTCGCGAAGCGAGTAGTCGACAGCCTCCAGACTGTAACCTCGGAAGGTGGTCTCGGCGTTGGTCGCCTCCATCTTCTCCTTGGCCAGGAGCGCCATGCCGATGGCGCCAATGACGCCGTTGTACGGAGGAACGATGATCTCCTTGTCGAGGACCGTGGAGAAGGCTGCGGCGACCGAATCGTTGTAAGCGGTTCCGCCCTGGAAATAGACGGTATTGCCGATCCTGCGGCCCCTGACCACGCGATTGAGATAGTTGTAAGCGATCGAGTACGCGAGGCCCGCCGTCAAATCCTTCTTTGACGCGCCTTGCTGCAAATACGGCGTGATGTCCTTCTCCATGAACACGGTGCAGCGCTCGCCCAGACGGATCGGAGCACTGGAACCGAGGGCAAGGTCCGAGAATTCCCCCTTGATCTCGATGCCCATTCTCTCGGCTTGTTCTTCCAGGAATGAGCCGGTGCCGGCCGCGCAGGCCTCGTTCATCGTGAAGTCGACGACGATTCCGTCTTGAATGCTGATGAACTTGGAATCCTGGCCCCCGATCTCGAAAATCGTATCGGGGGGGCGGTTGATCATCTTGTTGCCGATGTAAGTCGCCCCGGTCTTGTGTGCGGTGATCTCGTCATTAATCGAGTCCGCCCCCACGAGCTTTCCAATCAGCTCCCGGCCGGAGCCCGTCGCCCCGACACCTCGGATCCGGATCTTGTCGCCGATCTCCGTCTCGATCTCCTTCAGTCCCTCGTTGACAACTTCGATAGGCCTGGATCGGGTGCGGGTGTAGATCTCTTTTATCAGTTCACCTTCAGAGTCGAGGACGGCCAGGTTCGTGCTGACCGATCCGATATCGATTCCCAGGTACGCGTCAATCGGCAGCGATTTGCCTTCAAAGGTGTAAGGGACGGTCCGATCCCGCAGAGTCAGTACCTTTCCCATGGACAGGGGATCGGTGCGCGGGAAGTTGCCGACGGTGACCTGGACGACGTCCCGGACCTCCGCCAGCCGCTTTGGTTCATGCTTGACCGGCGCCCGGTATTCCAGCAAGGCAGCGCCGATCGCCCCCATCGAGGCGTAGAAGCGAGGCACAAGCAGATCGCTTTCACTCAGCTTGAAGACCGAGTGCATGGCCTGAACGGCGCCCTTGTTGGCCGCCACTCCCCCAATGAAGGCAATCTGCGGCGTGATCTTCTTGCCTTTGGTGATCGACGCCTTGAAGTTGCGGACGACCGCTTCGCACAGGCCTTTCAGGATCTCCGGCGGCTGGTAGCCCTTTTGCTGGGCATGGATCATGTCGGATTTCGCAAAGACCGAACACCGGCCGGCCACCGTGGCCTGCTTGCCGGCCTGCATAACGATGTCCCCTATGTCTTCGATCGAATACTGGAGGCGGGAAGCCTGCTGATCAATGAAGGAGCCGGTTCCTGCTGCACAATCTCCATTCTTCTCGTAGTCGACAATGCCGACCGTGCCGCCCTCGTTGCTCAGGCTCATGAACTTGGAGTTCACGCCGCCCATTTCGAAGACCGTCCGAACCTCGGGGTGCAGAGTCCCGACGCCAAGGGCGATCGCGCGGAAGTCATTTTCCAGCGCCGCGCCGAACACCTGCCCGACCAGCTTGCTGCCAATTCCGGTCACGCGGGCGCCGGCCGGGTGTGGAATGTAGGAAAACAGCTCTTCAAGCAGCTCGAACGTGTTCTGAGCCGGCTCGCCCTTTATCCGGCGGTACGTCGAGATGGCGAGTGGCTGCTGAACGTTCGTACCCTCGACTGATATATAGTTAGGGCTTTCAGCGCACAGCCGGGAGAGATAATCACGATCGCTCTCCTCCCCCAAAGCCGCGATTTTGATGCTGATCGCACCCACGTCGATTCCAATTACAATCATGCTAAGCGAGTCCTCCGCTCAGAACAGCTCATTTTATCCGCAGTCGCGGGCTATTGGTAGGATTCTTTGCTCCTGGGAATGAAGGGCTCCGTACAACAGTATGATTCCGACTACGGCCAGCAAAAGGCCGCACAGCGTGAGAATCACCCGGTACCAACTCCCTGTCAGGCGGCCCCTCGACTGTGCGATCAGCCAGGCGATCGCGATCTTGCTTCCCACCAGGAAGCCGTAGAATCCGACAGCGAAAGCGCCTGCCTCGGGCGGGTTTCGATGCCACGCTGCCACGCTGCCACCATGAGCGGAGCGCCGACCGTGGCCCAGAATAACCAGGGGTGTGGATTGAGCAAGTTCGCCGTAACGGCACGGAAGAAATCAGCTGAGTCCGGCGCCGGTTCCTGCCCGGGCGTTTTCGCGTGGTGGGCTTTTAGCGCCGTCTCTGCTCCGAGGTAGACGACAAACAGTCCGCCGAGGACGGCAAGCGTGGTCAGAAATGAAGCCGGCAAGCGCGACACGACCAACAGGCAGGTCACGATGATGGGGGCATCGCTGGCCAGAGGGGCCAGCGCAACCCGTAGACCGGCTCGAAATCCGCGTTCGAGGCTCGATCGAATGACGAGCACCAGCATCGGACCCGGGCTGACCCCGGCCCCAAGGCCCAGGCTAAGACCGAGAACCAACATCGGCAACAAGCGCGTCTCCTGTGACGGCGCAGTATATCAGAGGGGCGGTCGCTGACGGCTGAGAGCTGACAAGCATCAAGCTGACAGCTGACGGCTGACAGCTAACAAAAGCGAAGTGAAACCTGTTGGTTTTTCCTTTGTCAGCCGTCAGCTGTCAGTGGTCAGCGGCCTGCCCTTTGCCCCTCTGCCCCTCTGCCCCTTATAATCCCCTGATGCTTAATCCAGATCGCTATTTTGATGCTGATCCGACGATCCGGGGGATCGCCCGGCGTCTCTACCGGAAGGTCGAGCGGCTTCCGCTGGTATGTCCCCACGGCCATGTTGATCCGCGCCTGCTTGCAGACAACACTCCGTTCCCAGATCCAACAGAGCTCATCATAATCCCGGACCATTATATTTTTCGGATGTTCTACTCGCAGGGGATCCCCCTCGAAGCGGTTGGAGTCCCGAGAAAGGACGGGGGCCCGGTCGAGAGCGACCACCGCAAGATCTGGCAGATCTTTGGCGACAACTTTCGGCTCTTTCGAGGCACGCCCACAGGTTGCTGGCTTAAGCAGGAATTCGCCGAGGTTTTTGGGATCGACGAACCGCTGAACTCGAAGTCGGCCATGGGAATCTATGATCGAATTGCAGAAAGGCTGTCTCAGCCGGACTTTCTCCCGCGCGCGCTTTTCGATCGGTTCAATATCGAGGCCCTGGTAACGACCGACGGCGCGTCCGATCGGCTCGAGTATCACCGCAAGATCCGAGAGTCAGGCTGGAAAGGCAGAGTGCTTCCAACATTCCGGCCCGACAAAGCCGTCAATATCCTGCAACCGGGATGGAAAGATGAGATCGCGTTGTTGGGCCAGGCGACCGGCCGAGAGATTTCGTCCTTCAGCGCCTACCTCAGCGGATTGGAGGATCAGCGGCGCTTCTTCATCTCAATGGGAGCAACGGCGACTGACCACGGGGTCGTGGAGCCGTTCACGACGGAACTGTCCAGGAGCGAGGTCGAGGCGATTTTCACGCGTGCCCTCCGAGGACAGGCCAACGAGGACGATGCCCGGCTTTTCACCGCCCACATGCTGATGGAAATGGCGCGGATGAGTGTCGAGGACGGGCTTGTGATGCAGGTCCACGCCGGTTCGCACCGAAATCACAACGACTTGATTTTTGCGAAGTTCGGGCTGGACAAGGGTTGCGATATCCCGGTCGCCTGCGAGTTCACTCGCAATCTCCGGCCGCTGTTTAATAAGTACGGGAACGAGCCGAACTTCAGGCTGGTGCTATTTACGCTTGATGAGTCGACCTACTCGAGAGAACTGGCGCCGCTGGCCGGACATTACCCGGCCGTAAAACTCGGTCCTGCCTGGTGGTTTCATGACAGCCGAGAAGGTATGAGCAGATTCAGGAGACTCGTCACGGAGACGGCCGGCATTTACAACACCGTGGGGTTCAACGACGATACGCGAGCTTTTCCGTCGATCCCGGCTCGTCACGATCTGTCCAGACGGGTCGACTGCAACTTTCTCGCGACTCTTGCCGCGGAGCATGTGATTGAGATCGACGAGGCCGAGGAGATGGCCGTGGACCTGGCTTACAACCTGGTCAAGGCTGCCTACCGGCTGTAAACCACATTCGCGATCAGGAACAGGATCTAGGACCTATTGGACCGCAATAGGTCCTATTCCCGTTACGCACCCTCCTGCTATTAGTGCGGAATCTGAAAACCGACCAGTTTCTTTCCCATCTCGCGCCGTCGCATCGGATTGGCGAGCCGGTACTCGTCCAGCCATTCCCGGATTTTCCACGGGTTGGCGTTCAGTACGTGGCACACCCAGACAAAGCTGCCCGGATAATCGTCGTTGAGCGAGAACCACTCCAACGCGTCTTCTCTCCAGGCAATGCACTCTTTGGACTCTTTGCGGGATGTGATGATATCCCGAAAGGCTTGAATGAGAATTCCTGACGCTAGCCTCCGCAGTGAAGGGTCTGGACCCTTCTTAGGCGGGTACAATCCCTCACTCGCCAACGTTAACTCTGTCATGCTAAACACCTTTCTGATCGGAATTAACGCTAATCCGGCGCCTCGGATCGCTTGAATGGCGCCTAGTCTAGTTGACCAGGCTGGACGCGCCTATCCGCTTCCGTCTGTTTGTCGCGTAGGAATCCACGAACTATTGGTCAGTCCAATCCGAACCGTGCGTCCGTCACGCTCCCACACGGCGCCTGCATCGGGCAAGCCCTTTCGGAGCCCGGGAGTCTTGCATTCGGCTCGTCTGAAAATCAGGCAGGGCGCGGATTGGAGGGAAAAGGACGACCGGGACGTCAGCAATAACGGGGAACAACAGGCGTCCACACCCCACGCCTGGGTGGGCCGTGTAGTCCCGGTTGCTATTCAAAATCTCCCAAATATCTTAGACTGAGGCGTATCTGTGAGGCTTCAAACCTTCATTTTCAGGAGGCTCGGATCGATGGAATACATGATGCCCTCAAGGACCTCAAGGACCCCAAGGAGAGTGAGTACGGGGATCTTTCGGGGCCTGAAGTCGTTGAGGTCCTTGAGGTCCTTGAGGTCCTTGGGGTCCTTGGGGTCCTTGGGGTCGTTTTGCGCAACGCACTGTACCCCTTTATAAAGGTGCAACATGCTCGAGCAAATCGTCCTGAATCAGAAAGCCAGCAAGGCGGAATACGACGAGAAGGTAGAGGACTTCGAACGCAGGCTTGGCGAGCTGCAGCGCCAGGCGCGCGACCTCCAAATCCCGATCGTTATCGTTTTCGAAGGCTGGGACGCCGCGGGCAAAGGGACGCTGATCAACCGGCTCATGCAAGCGCTTGATCCGCGGGGTTTCAGCGTTTACCCGATCCGTGCGTCGACCGAAGAAGAGGCCCATCGGCCCTTTCTCTGGCGCTTCTGGACGAAAACGCCCGAGCGTGGTCGGATCGCGATTTTCGACCGCAGCTGGTACGGACGAGTTCTGACGGAAAGAGTCGATAAGCTGATCCGCAAGAAGTCCTGGCAAGCCAGCTACGAGCAGATCCGATCCTTCGAGCGACAATTGGCGGATGACGGCGCCGTCCTCATCAAGTTCTTCCTGCACATCAGTAAGAAAGAGCAGAAGAAACGCTTTCTGGAACTGGAAGCGAATGCGTCGATGTCGTGGAAGGTGACCAAACAAGATTGGCGCCATCACCGGCAGTATGAGAAGTACACGCGGGCGATTGAGGACATGCTGGCCCAGACGGATACCGCTTTTGCTCCCTGGACAATCGTCGAGTCTCACGACCGACGATTTGCCACGCTCAAAGTCTTTGCCGCCACAATTCGAGTCCTGGAAGAGCGGGTCAGAGGGGCGCAGAGCACGAAAGAGCCGGAACACCGGACGGATAACCTCCCTGGGGAGGAATTCCCAACAACCTCGCTTTTGGAAACCGTCGATCTCTCCCGAACCCTGTCCCGGCCCTCCTACGAGCGGAAGCTGGACAGTTATCAGGCGCGCGTCCGGGAGCTGGAACACCAGATCTACTTGCGCAGAATACCCGTCCTGGTGGTCTACGAGGGATGGGATGCCGCCGGCAAGGGAGGCAACATCAGAAGACTGACCAAAGGCATGGACCCGCGCGGCTACGAGGTCATCCCGGTTGGGGCGCCGAACGACGTCGAGAAGAGCCATCACTACCTGTGGCGTTTTTGGAATCGTCTGCCCAAAGCCGGGCACATCACGGTGTTCGATCGATCCTGGTACGGCCGGGTCCTCGTGGAGCGAGTCGAGCAATTCTGTTCCGCTGAGGAATGGAAACGGGCTTACCGTGAGATCAACGAGATGGAGGAACACCTGGTGAGTTTTGGCGCCGTCCTCGTGAAGTTCTGGCTGCAAATTGACGAGCAGGAACAGTTGAAGCGGTTTAATGAACGTGAAGCGACTGACTGGAAGCAGTGGAAGATCACTCCCGACGATTGGAGGAATCGGGACAAATGGTGCCTGTACAAGCCAGCCGTGGAAGAAATGCTCGGCAGGACGAGCACCTCTTACGCCCCTTGGACAATTGTGGAATCGAATTGCAAGCTGTACGCCCGAATCAAAACGTTGGAGACGGTGATCAAGAGCATTGAGGCTCGACTCGAGGCGCGATAAGGGTAGCCGCAGAAAGTCTAATCAGAGCCTGGAGCGCAGCGTTTTTGCGGAGCGACCCGGCCCCTGCCTGACCAACCCAATCGACGGAAGACAGGTGCTGATGGCACGGGCCGGGTTGCTCCGCAAAAACGCTGCGCTCCAGGCTCTGACTGACCGCTGCACTTTGCGGCCGGTGGATCAGAAGCCTGCAAACCGATCGGTTGCGGCGATGAGTGCGCGGCTGTTCGACGGCTCGAAGGCGCTGTGCCCGGCGTCTGGGGTGATGATCAACTCAGCCTCGGGCCAGGCGCGAAACAGAGACCAGGCACTAACCATCGGACAGACGACGTCGTAGCGGCCCTGCACTATCACGCTGGGAATGTGCCGGATTCTGTCCACGTCCCGCAGCAACTGTCCGTCCACTTCAAAGAAGGCGTTGTTTACGAAGTAGTGCGCCTCAATCCGCGCGAAGACGAGCGCAAATTCTTCCTCCTCATACTCGGCCGTGAATTCAGGATCGGGAAGGAGCTTCGAGGTCATCGCTTCCCATTTGCTCCAGACCTTGGCCGCTTCGAGTCGCACGGCCTGATCCTCGCTGTTCAGCCGGCGATGGTAGGCTTTCAGCATGTCCCCTCGTTCGTCTTCCGGTATGTAATCACGGAACGGCTCCCAGGCATCAGGAAACAGGATTGATGCGCCGCCTTCCTGATAGGACCACCGGATTTCCTGCCGGCGCATGAGGAAAATCCCGCGCAAGACCAACTCTGTGACCCGGTCCGGGTGGGTTTCGGCGTAGGCCAAAGCCAGGGTCGAACCCCAAGAACCGCCGAAGACCTGCCATTCCTGGATTCCGAGTGATTCACGCAGTTTCTCTATGTCCCCGACCAGTTCCCAAGTGGTGTTTGCTTCCAGGCTTCCGGCCGGCGTGCTTTTGCCGCAGCCCCGCTGGTCGAAGTTCACGATTCGGTACTTGTCCGGATTGAAGAAGCGGCGATGGCCCGGATCTGAACGGGCGCCCGGGCCTCCGTGAAGGAAGATGACCGGCTTTCCGGCGGGATTGCCGCTTTCCTCGAAGTACAGCTCGTGGATTTCTGAGACTTTTAACCGACCGGTCCTGAACGTCTCGATTGGAGGGTACGCCCAGCTCATCGGATCCTTCATCGGGTGTGCCATAACGATCTCCTCGGTTATAGTGGGCGGACTGTCCGGAGTCCGGCAGCCGGGCTTTGGAGAGTCCGCCCACCAATGTAAGAGGCACAGCCTGTTCCTTGTCAAGGGCCTATGGCCGATAATGTCCGGTATGCGACTGCATCGAATGTCAAAATCACTCCTTGCCGTCACGATGTTCGGGCTGCTCGCGTCTTGCGCCGCAGTGCGGCAATCGCCCGAACCTTCGTTTTCACCGCAGCAGCTCGCCAGCGCGTGGGACGTTGAACATGTGTCTCCGCCGCTTCCGCCACTCGTCGATCATCCCGAGGTTGTGCGACGAATCGAAGCGGTAGTGTCGGCGTCACCCGATCTGTTTTCGAGCGAAAAGATCGGCGAGTCGCTCGAGGGGCGGGCCATCTTCCGCGTGCAGGCCGGCACCGGTCCGTTTCACGTCCTTCTCTGGTCGCAGATGCACGGAGACGAGCCGACTGCCACGTCCGCTTTGTTTGACCTGTTTGAG
>Ga0105104_10002197_pt1 | contig 14388 bp, 12 predicted proteins | sample PPLLaktember2015_3_FD_87034 | JGI IMG/M metagenome (GOLD analysis project Ga0105104, IMG submission 87034) | Freshwater sediment microbial communities from Prairie Pothole Lake near Jamestown, North Dakota, USA - PPLs Lake P7 Core (6) Depth... | ecosystem: Environmental > Aquatic > Freshwater >... | reverse complement strand
GTGACGTCGACGCCCAGCGTGGCGATCAGCTCGCCATTGCGGAACAGCCGGTAGCCGGTTTCACCGCCGGGATCGGACCAGCTCAGCTCCACCGGAAAATCGTTCAAATTGGCGGAGCAGGTTGATTTGGCGAGCAGCAGCGGGCCCGGCGCGCCCGGGAGCGGCGGGAAGGTGGCGACCGGAACGAGCGCCGGATCGAAGGGGATCTCCAGCAGACTGGCGGATACCCAGCACAGTTTCTTGGATTTATCTGTATCAACCTGCCACCAGGTCGGCTCCTGAGTGCGCCCCGTGGCCAATACCCGATCGCCCTTGGTCAAGACGGCTTCGATGTTATAACCCGTACCGGGTCCCTTGCGGCAATTGGCATTTTCCAGCAGCGTGACCAGCAGGGGAAGCTCGCCAGTCGGCGTGGGAGTCCAGATCGGGATCGGCGTATCGCCGGGCGTGGCCGCCGTTGATGCAAAAGCGAATTCGTACGAGCCGACGTCGCAGGCGCCGCCTACGGGGCGGCCGACGCCGCGCTGATCGACCGCCGGGCAGGGCCCTTCGGCGTTATCGATGGCCAGGCTGTACTCGAGGATGGCTCGAGTCTGGGTCGGTCCCCCGTTATCGGCCAGATCGGCAAGGAAGAAGTCGCCCTCCGGCGGGCGCGTGAACAAGCCTCCGTATTCGAAGAGGCACGACCCGTCCGAGAGGTTGCGGCCGCGCATATCGAAGACGATCGAATGCCCGAGCTGGTACGAGCAATCCTGCTCCCCGTTGTTCTCGATGATGCTGTTCTCCAACCGGAAGTGCATCGGATCGGCCGGTCCGGAATTGGCGTACAAGCCGGAAAGGGCGTTCCCGGCGATCGTCGTATAGGAAAGGGTCAGGTCCCCCAGGCTGGTGATGCCCGATCCGGAATTCCCGCTGATCGTGGAGTTGATCAGGGTCATGGCGGAATCCATGTTGTTGTACAGCGCGGAATTGCGGCCGACGGCATGGCCGCTGATCGTGCTGCGCTCGACGGTCATCGATCCGCCGCCGGTGTTGTGGACGACGTGGGTGTCGACCGCCGGATTGCCGGAGACGGTAGAGTCGATCAGGCGCAGGGTGCCATTGTTGTAGATCACGCCCGATCCCCAGCCGAGGGATCGGTCCAGTTGATGGTTGCCGGTGACCCGGCTGCCCCGCAGGGTCAGGTCGCCGCGATTGGTGATCGCCCCCCCGGGATTATCCGTAATCCGCACGTTATCGAGAACGACGGTCGCTTCGCCCAGGACGTTGACCGCCGCCCGTTCCTGATTGCGAATCTCCACATTGCGAAGGGTGATGTGCTGTTCGGAATTGCCGGCGGCGTACAACCCGATCATCCCGTCTACGATCGCGAGATTTTCCAGAACGATCCGCCCGATCCCGGCGGTATAGACAACATTAAGTGTCCCCCTGCCGCTGAGGACGGTGGTCAGACCTCCGGGAGTGGCCGCGCCGTAGAGGCTGACGCTCCGGGTTTCGATGCTCACGCTGCCTTCTTCTTCGTAGGTTCCCGGGCCGATATAGATCGCCGCTTCGTTGGCCGCCTTACGGATGGCCGCCCGAATGGTCAGGCAGGCCGTCCCCGCGCTCAGGCAATCGTTCTCATCGTCGCCGAATTTATCCACGTACAGGATTTCGCTCGGCGCCGGAGTTGCCGTCGGCATCGGAGTCGGCAGGCGGTTGATGGCATCCAGGATTTCCGGGGGTATGCTGCAGGACAGGATGACGATGGCCAGCGTGCTGAAAAACACCTTGATGTTCCGGTGGCGGTTCATCAGTGCCTCCTGGGGAGCGGACCGCGCGCGCAACGCGCGCAATATGCCGGAAGCCCATGGCACGGGATAACCCGGCGGTTAATCCACCGCTCCAATTGGAATATACAGAATCCGCATCGAAGAATTGTTGGAACGCATTGGAATATATCGGATCGGGCTGCATGTAATCGGCATCCCCCCGGCGAGGATGAAATGCGCATGGATTAGCGTTAAAAATCGAATTCTCTGAAAATTGGTGTCGGGCTGACCGTCACGGCCGCCGGGGAAAAACCGCCGGGTAATCCGCGGAATTCCCTGCTCCGCGGGAAGGGATGTAATCGCCAATTGGGCGGGCTGTTGGTAGAATAGAGAAAATCCCCGCCGATCGGAGTTTTTAATCGATGGAATATTCATTGGACGGATATTGCGGTTTGTACTGCGGCGCGTGCCCAAAATTCCTGGGATCCAAAGCCGGAACGGAGACGAATCCGTGCCATGGTTGTAAAAGCGACACGATTTCGGGATGGTGCCTGACCTGCAACTTGAAAGCCTGCGCGCGCGGGAAGGGGTTGGATTTCTGCTACGCCTGCGCGGAATATCCCTGCAAAGATCTTGAGGATTTCAAAACCAGCGTGGAATATCCGTATCACTCGGAAGTCTATGACTATATGAAGGTCATCGAGCGGGAAGGGAAGCCGGCCTGGCTGGAAAAAATGAAAGTCCGCTGGTCCTGCCCGGCGTGCCGGCAGGAGGCGTCGTGGTGGGATCTAGCCTGTAAAAAATGCGGCGCCGGATTGAGTGGATATCGAAAACCATAGCGGATCCGCGGAACACACTTGAATTTCCTTTCGCGGGGGAGGGTAGACCGCAAAGATGATCGGGCCGGCAAGCCACAGGAGCGGCTTGGGCGGCTTCTGGAGGCCTAATCCGCTTTCAGGGGATGTTGTGTTGCGCGCAAGTGACAGGATAAGTTTTCGAAATTCATGAAAAGAAGTGAATTAGTGATTCAACTATTTCGAGTTGCGCGGCCGCAATTCGTAATTTCGGGACTGGCCATTTTCATTTTTGGCGCTTCCTGGGCGGTTTTATTGGGAGCGCCTTTTTCCCCTTCAAGGATACTCTTTGGCTACCTGGTTCTTCTGCCGGCCCATCTTTCCGTTTCCTACAGCAACGACTACTTTGATGTGGAAGTCGATAAGTACAACAAACATTCTTTCCTTAGCGGAGGCAGTGGAATTCTGGTTGATCATCCGGGATTGAGAAAACCCGCGGTATGGATAGCGATGGGTTTGATCCTGGTTTCCCTGGTACTTGGAATTGTGTTTCAAATTAAATATTCATACCCGGTGTGGTTTTCGGGTTTCGTTGTACTGGGCAATCTATTAGGCTGGTTTTACTCCGCGCCCCCATTAAAATTGGCCTATCGCGGTTTAGGGGAATTATCCATGATCCTTTCCGTCGGCCTTTTACTCCCTGGATTTGGATTTCTGGTCACCGGTGGTCTAATTATTCAGGATGGATTGCTTTTTTGCGTTCCCCTAATGCTGTACGGTTTGGCATTTATTCTTACGGTTGAGATACCGGATATGGAATCCGACCGTATGGGTAACAAGCGGACATGGATTGCTCGAAAGGGCCGTGGTTTCGGTTACGCTATGATAGCATCCGCACTGCTCTTTGCGACGTTGTTCTTTTTCTGTCTGCCATGGCTGACCTTCCGGAGCTATCCGGTGGACTTTCGCATTCTGGGAATCTTGTCTCTGCTGCCTCTCGGCGCAGGTTGGGTTGGATTACTAAAAAGACCCGTGGAAAAACGATCCGCCACCCGGATTGTCTATGGGATCATGATCACTCTTGCGGTTTTTACAATCCTGGCGGACGGATATATGGTTTATACGAGCTTAACTCAAATGTAATAATTGAATGCCTGGAGATCCGGATTATCCGCTATCGAAAATTAGTGATAAATGGCGAATTGGTGAAATAAGCCGGTGGCGTGAGCAATAATTATCCGCCCAACCCGGTGGTCGAGTTCGGTGCGTTCGAGGTTTCCGGCCATGCGGTAGACGGATTCCGCCCGTGATATCATGAAACCCCATGATCGCCGCCCTTTTCGATATTGAAGGCACGCTCTTCACGAATCCCATCGGGAAAGGATTCATCGAATACGCCTCCCTTCACGGGCGGCGGTGGCATTCCAATCTCTATTTCGCTTCGCTCATGCCCCTCTTTCTCCTGTCCAAACTCAACCTGATTTCCCGGGAGACGCTCAACCGCACGGCCATCGCGCGGATGCCCCGGCTCATCCAAGGCTATGATTTTGAGCAGGCCGAGAGGATGTTTGCTTGGGTGGTGGATGACTTCATCCTGCCCTCGGGCCGGAAGCGCGTCCTCGAGCGCTGGGACCACCATCGCCGGCTCGGTCATTTGATGATGATCATATCGGGCGGACCGGCGCCGTGCGTGCGGCGGATTGGCGAGAGCCTGCGGGCGGCGGGCACGGCCGGCACGGAAATCCTCATGCGCCACGGCCGCTATACCGGCCGGATCGGGTCGCCGGTCGTGATCGGCCGTGAAAAAGCGGCGCGCACCCTCCGGCTCGCCGACGAACTGGCGGCGGATGTGGATTGGGCGGCCAGTTACACCTACGCGGATTCGATTCATGATCTGCCGTTCCTGGAACTCGCCGGGCACCCGGTGGCCGTGCATCCCGACCCCAAACTGGAACGCGTCGCCCGTGACCGCGGCTGGCCGATTGTGGACGGCGAATAAGGAACCCATATGCCGAAGGTGGCCGGATTATCCGACAAAGCATATCTGTCGGAACAATACCGCGATGCCTCGAATTTAAACTCGCGCATTTCGATTCACTTGCGCTTCAGCACGAATCCATACGGATGGATGCGATGGGTATTCGACCGGTTTGTCCTCCCGGCGGAGTGCCGGATCCTGGAAGTGGGCTGCGGACAGGGCGGTTTGTGGGGTGAGAACGCGGACCGCATTCCGCGCGGATGGGAGATCACGCTTTCCGATGTCTCCCCCGGAATGCTGGAGCAGGCGCGCACGAACCTGGCTGCGCTTGGGCGGCGGTTCCGTTTTGAGGCGGCCGATGCGCAATCGATCCCGTTTGAGAGCAACGGGTTCGATGCGGTGATCGCCGACCACATGCTCTATCACGTCCCGGATAGAAAAAAGACGTTGGGCGAATTTCGCCGCGTCCTGCGGCCCGGCGGGCGGCTGTTTGCCTCCACGGTTGGCCGGGGACACATGCGCGAGTTGGCGGAACTCGCGACACGCTTCGATCCCGGGCTGGATATCTGGGGGTCGGGCGGATTGGCAACGGGCACATTTACGCTGGAAAACGGCGCCGCCCAGTTGGCGCCGCTGTTTACAGATGTATTGCTTCATCGGTATGAAGATGCGCTCGTCGTCACAGATCCGGCGCCGCTCGTGGATTACATGCTTTCGGGCCGGATCAAGCTGGATGGGGTGGAACGGGCCAAATTCGTCCGGTACGTGGAGAAGGAAATGGAGCGCGGCGGGGGAGTATTCCGCATCACCAAAGAGTCTGGTATTTTCGAGGCGGTCCGCGGATGACGGTCCAGGGCGAGTCGCCCGCGGGACCTTCCTCGGGAAGCGGGATTGGATCGCGGAGAAAAAATCCGGGAGGAAAACGCCCGGCGGGTATAATGACATTCCAGACCGCCGCTGCTGAAAATGCAACCCGCGTTTCTCCGTGAACGCATCGAGCTTCTTCCCGAGTGGGCCATGAAATTCATCGCAATGGAAACGGAAAATCCGAACGCGACCGAAGAAGCATACGCGCCATATTTGAAAGACGAGGCGCGGCATGTCTGGGACCTTCAACAACAAGGGATTGTCCGCGAAGCATACTTCCGCGCCGACCGCCATACGGCGGTGCTTATCCTGGAATGCGAGGATTTCGCCCGCGCCCGGGAACTAACTTCTGCCTTCCCACTGGTCCGGCAGGGTCTCATTTCCTTCGACATCATCCCGCTGGTTCCCTATTCCGGTTATTCCCGCCTCTTCGGGTGATGCCGGCGGCCTTCTCCATCCGCAGCGCAGGATCCCTTCGTCGTTGGCAGCCCTTACCACCGGAGCCTGCGCCCGCCGTTCGGCCCTCCCGTAGATGGATGCTTCAATAGAAGAAGGAGTCGTGGCATGGAGAAACTGGACAGTCTGCAGGATGCGATGCGCTTGCAGCATCAGGGCAGGGAACTATTCGAGCAGGCGAAAGCCTATGCCTATGCATACATGGACACGTCATTTCAACGGAATGTCTTTCCGGGCGATGAAGCGATCAGGAACCTGGCGGCCTTCGACGAACCCTTCCCGGCAACTCCGGGCGACCCTGCGGAAACGCTTCGCCTGCTGGACGAATACGGATCCCCGGCCACCGTCGCGCAGACCGGGGGAAGATACTTTGGATTCGTGAACGGAGGCTCGCTCCCCGCGTCGCTGGCGGCCAAATGGCTGGCGGATGTATGGGATCAGAACGCCGCCCTGTATGTGATCTCCCCGATCGCTTCACGGCTGGAATCCATTTGCGAAAAGTGGCTGGTGGAGCTTTTGGGATTGCCCGAAGGCACGGCGGCGGGTTTTGTCAGCGGAACCTCGGCCGCGACCCTGTGCGGACTCGCGGCCGGGCGCAACGAACTTTTAAAACGGCAGGGATGGGACGCGAATTCGGACGGCCTATTCGGCGCGCCGGAGGTTCGGGTGGTGCTGGGCGAACAGGCGCATGCCACCGTGTTCAAAGCCCTGGCCTTGCTGGGCCTCGGCCGGTCGCGCGTGGAAACGGTCCCGGTCGATGACCAGGGACGGATGCGGATGGACAGAATGCCCCCTTTGGACGGCCGCTGCCTGGTCATCGCCCAAGCCGGCAATGTAAATTCCGGCGCGTTCGATCCGATCGACGAAATCTGCGACCGCGCCCGCGATGCGAATGCCTGGGTCCATATCGATGGGGCGTTCGGCCTGTGGGCGGCCGGGTCGCGCTCCAAGCAGCACCTTACCCGGGGGATCCAGAAGGCCGACTCGTGGTCCGTCGACGCGCATAAAACGCTCAACGCGCCCTACGACTGCGGGATCATCCTGTGCCGGAACCGGGAGATCCTCGTCTCCGCCATGCAAACCGCCGGGTCGTACATTCTCTTCAGCGACAAACGCGACGGCATGCATTTCACGCCCGAGATGTCGCGGCGCGCGCGGGGAGTCGAACTATGGGCGGCGTTGCGGACGCTTGGGCGGGAAGGCGTGGAAGAGCTGGTCGACCGTCTATGCCGGCACGCCGGGCGGTTCGCCGGGCTGCTGCGCGCCCGGGGGTTCCGCATTTTGAACGATGTGGCCTTCAACCAGGTTCTGGCCGCCGGGGATACGCCGGAACAAACGAAGGCAACCCTCGACAACCTTCAGCGGTCCGGTGTTTGCTGGTGCGGTGGAGCGGTCTGGAACGGAGAGCCGGTTATTCGTATCAGCGTGTGTTCGTGGGCTACGACGGATGCGGACGTGGATCGCTCCGTCCAGGCTTTTGTGGAAGCAAGGAAGAAAGCGGATCCGTCCTTCCGCGCCGGAACCGGATAATCCGGTCCGCGGCCAATGGCGGACCGGAATCGGGCGGAGTGCGGGTTTACGATTGGCAAATCGACTCGGGATATTCTTTTCAGGAGGTCTCGGCGTGAAGGATCGGAAGCAGCTTGCAATATTCGCACTGATCGTGGCGGCGGTCGTCGTCGTCGACCACGCCGCAAAACTGATCGCGGCGGCTTACCTGGATGAGGGTGCGCGATTTTCCTATCTCGCGGATTTCCTGCGCCTGGAGGCGGTCCACAATACCGGGGCCATTCTCGGCCTGGGTTCGCAGCTGCCGGAGAACCTGCGGGTGTGGATGATGCCCGCCGTCACGATTGCGGTGCTGATCTGGGTCAGCGTGATGCTTTTTCGCGAGACGGAATGCGGCGCGGCGTACATCGGATTAACCCTGGTGTGGGCGGGGGGATTCTCCAACCTGGTGGACCGGCTGGCGTACGGGCAGGTTTTTGATTTTTTCAACATGGGATTCAACAACATTCGCACCGGGACGTCGAACCTGGCGGATGTGGCGATCGTGATCGGCATCCCGTTGATCTCCATCGGATGGTTGCGCGCGAAAAAGGAAGAGGAACAGGGGGAAGTACAGAAGGAATAATCGATAGTTGCTCTCCCGCATCTGGCCTTTAGCGCGGAGCGACGGGAGGAAGGGATGAGGGGGAGACTGAGTGGACGAGAATATTAGAGAAATTAGTAACTGCTCAGGCCAGTAAATGTTGGAACGAAATCCTGCCCCATCATTCCTCTCCTCTATCCCCCGTCCCCTTCCCCCTCTCCTGGATTAAGCCGGGAGAGGGGGAAGGGGTGAAGGGGTTGGGGGTGAGGATAGGGATGGCGGGAGGCTGAGAAGAAGTTAAAAAAAAGAAAAAGCACCCGCATGGGTGCTTTTTCTTTTTACCGCACTTCTCCGCGCACGATCGCGCCCTTCACCTCGGCGATCGCCTTGGTGATTTTGATCTCGCGCGGGCAGGCGATGGTGCACTGAAAGATCGTCCGGCAGCGCCAGATGCCCTCCGCATCCGCCAGCTTCGCGGTGTGTTCGGCGCCGCCGTGATCGCGGCTGTCGAACAGGAAGCGGTGGGCCGCGACGATCGCCGCCGGGCCGACATACTCCCCGTCCGCCCAGAACACCGGGCAGGCGGTGGTGCAGGCGGCGCACAGGATGCACTTGGTCGTATCGTCGAAGCGCATCCGCTCGGCCGGGCTTTGCAGGCGTTCGCGCCCGTTTCCGGGCAGCGGGTCGCCGTTGATCAGGAACGGCTTGATGCTGCGGAAGGCGGCGAAGAACGGCTCCATATCGACCACCAGGTCCTTTTCCACGCGCAGCCCCAGGAGTGGCTCGAGGGTGATCCGCGGCCCCAGTTCGTGGACCAGCGTTTTGCATGCCAGCTTGTTGGAGCCGTTGACGCGGACCGCGCACGAGCCGCAGATCCCGTGCCCGCAGGAGCGGCGGAACGTCAGGCTTCCGTCCTGCTCGTCCTTGACGCGCACCAAGAGGTCCAGGATGCGGTCCGCGAGATCCGCTTCGAGCGCGAAGGTCGACCACCACGCGGAGGGCTTGCGATCCGGATCAAAGCGTTTGATTTTTAGGGTGACGAGCATTTACTATAACTCCAGTTTTGTTAGGTGACCGTCATGCCCGCATGTACCAAGCGGGCATCCAGGAATCGAGGGAGTGGATCCCGGCTGAGATCACCCTCGCTTCACAACCATTCCGGCTTCAAGAACAAAGGCAAGCCGGAATATTCCGCGGGGGCAGGCGCGGGGATGACGAACAACTTCTGGATCGTCATGCCGGCGTGTTTTTAGCCGGCATCCAGGAAATAAGGGAGTGGATCCCGGCTAAAACCGCGCCGGGATGACGAATACACGCCTTAATATTCCCTTGCCTCCGGCGTGAAGCGGGTGATGACCACCAGCCGCCGGTCGAACAGAATGCCGTCGGGCACCAGACCGGCACCCGTTCCCTGTTTGCGCCGGGCGAGCGTGTGGTGCAGCCAGTTCGTATCGTCGCGGCGGGGGTGATCCTCGCGGAAGTGCGCGCCGCGGCTTTCGGTCCGGTGCAGCGCGCTGGCCGCGGCCACCTCGGCCAGGTCCAGCAGGCTGCCGAGCTCGTAGGCTTCGAGGATCTCAGTGTTCCACTTGCGGCCCAGGTCCGAGAGGCCGATTTTCTGATAGCGCGCTTTCAGCTCGCGCAGGGTCTGGAGCGCCTTCTCCAACCCGCGCGCGATGCGCTGGACTCCAACGTGCTCGGTCATGCAGCGCTGCATCGCGATGCGCAGCGCGCCGACCCGCTCCGGTCCGCGGCTTTCCCGCAGGCGGATCAGTTCCCCGGCCGCTTCGCTCCCGGCCCCCGCGGGGAGCGCTTCCAGCGCGCTCCCGGCGCAGAATTCGGCCATCGCGCGGCCGCTGCGCCGGCCGAAGACCAGCAGGTCGACCAGCGAGTTGGTCCCCAGGCGGTTGGCTCCGTGGACCGACACGCAGGCGCATTCGCCGGCCGCGAACAATCCGCGCACGGCTTCCATTGCGTTCGCGGTCCCCGAAGCGGATCGCAGAACCCGCCCGTTGCTATCGGTCGGGATCCCGCCCATCGCGTAATGCGCGGTCGGCTGGACCGGAACCGGCGCCTTCATCGGATCGATCCCCTGGTAGACGCGCATCATCTCGATGATGTCGGGCAGCTTGGCCTCGAGGCCGGCCGCGGTCACCGCCCGGCCGCCGGGGGCGGTGCCCAGGCGGGTGATCGTCTCCGGCCGGATATCCAGGTGGAGGTAATCCTTGCCGTCCACGCCGCGCCCTTCGCGGATCTCCTGGTGCATGGAACGCGAAACCATGTCCCGCGGCGCGAGGTCCAAAAGGCTCGGGGCATAACGTTCCATGAAGCGTTCGCCCGCGCCGTTCAGCAGGATGCCGCCCTCGGAGCGGGCCGCCTCGGAAAGCAGGATTCCCATTTTGTAGATTCCGGTCGGGTGGAACTGGAAGAACTCCATGTCTTCCAGCGGCAATCCGCGGCGGTAGGCCGCGGCCACCGCGTCGCCGGTCAGCGAATGCGCGTTGGAGGTGACGGCGTACATCCGCCCGAACCCGCCGCACGCCAGCAGCACGGCTTTGGCGCGGAAGATGTGCAGTTCGCCGGTCTTGATCTCCACCGCGACGACTCCGCGCGCCGCGCCGCCTTCGAGGATCAGGTCGAGCACGAAGTACTCGTCGAAGAAGCGCACGTCGCGGCGGATGCAGTTCTGAAATAGGGTCTGCAGGATCATGTGGCCGGTGCGGTCGGCGCTCTTGCAGGCGCGCATGACGGGCGCTTTTCCGAATTCGCGGGTATGGCCGCCGAAGCGGCGCTGTTCGATCCGGCCGTCGGGGGTGCGGTCGAAGGGCAGGCCGAGGTGTTCAAGCTCCAGGACCGTCTCGACCGATTCGCGCGCGAGGATTTCCGCCGCGTCCTGGTCCACCAGGTAATCCCCGCCCTTGACGGTGTCGTACATGTACCAGTCCCAGCGGTCCTCCTCCATGTTTCCCAGGGGAGCGGCCACGCCGCCCTGGGCGGTGCCGGTGTGTGAACGGGTCGGGTACATTTTGGAAATCACCGCCACCCGGGTTCCCGGAGAGGCGTGCAGCGCGGCCATCAGGCCGGCGCCGCCGGCCCCGACGATCACCGCGTCGAACATGTGCTCCACGGTCATTGACGAACTCCTCCGATCACGGCGGCGGCTCCGAGCGCGGTGATGCCCAGCCAGAAACCGAAAAGCAGAACGCGCAGCACGCGCCGCGTCCGCCGGCCATGGATATAATCTTCCAAAACCTGACGCAAGCCGTTGACTCCATGGGCGAAGGCGAAGCACAACAGGCCCGCGTCGTAGATGCGCCATCCGAGGGATGCCCAGCGCATCGCCACGTAATCAAGACTGATGCCGTGCACGCCGACCAGCATGTCCTGGATCACCACGTGGATCCACACCAGCGGCACCAGCAGGATCGCACTCAGCCGCATGAGAGTCCAGGCGACGGTCATCCATGAGGGGCGGGTGGCGGCGGGAGCGGTATGAACGGTCATCGCGGTCTCCCTACCAGCCCAGGAACGTGTAGCCGATGAAATTGCCGCCCATGATCACTCCGGCGGGCAGCCAGAGCACGGCGGACAGCAGGATCGTCAGGCGTACGGACAACCGCTCGCGGTCGATCGTCCAGGCCGAAGGGAGGACCAGGTCAAACAGCGCGATCCGGAACCCGTTCAGGCCGTGGTAGATCACGCCCGCCACCAGCGCGATTTCGGACAGCATGAAAATGGGAGAGCGGTACACGGCTAGAAATTCCTCATAGGCGCCCGGTTGGAAATACACCATGGCGGTGTCGACGATGTGCAGCGAAAGGAACAGGAGCACCGCCAGCCCGCTGATGCGGTGCAGGACAAAGGCGATCATCCCTTCCCGCGGGCGGTAGTGGGCTGAAGCGTAGGTGAATTTGACCAACGATTGCATAAATCCGCTCCACGCCGGGCGGGCGCAATATAGTAACACCCGACCCCGGGGTTTCGTCACGCACGGTTTTTGGACGGCCGAGGGGGATTATAGACGATTCCACCCCCTCTTATCCTCCCCTATTTTCTTCCGTCATTTTCCTCGTCGAAATTCTTTTTCAAAGCAAATGGGAGATGTGCACTTGGGGGAGGGCGTGCCCCTCTCCTGGCGTAAGCCAGGAGAGGGGGTGGGGGTGAGGAAAGGAATTAAGATCGGGCCGATGTCACAAGCGTGTCAGGCGTAGACTTTTAATCAGCCCTCCTGAAGCGCGTGAATCAGCGCAACGGGATCGAAGATCACACCGAAAGAATATTCCTGACCTTGGTGGGTTATCTTGATCGTCTTCCCGGTTTGGAGCGCGCTGGACCAGAATACCTCCGGCGTGATATCCGGCTTCACCTGCGCCGCGAGCGCGTATACGCCGGCGATGTAGGGGATCGACCAGCTCCAACCTCCCTCACGGTAATAGACATACTCATCCACTCCGGTCGGGCTGGCGGTTGTCCGCGAGTCCATCGGCACGAGCAGGGTATCGGTCAATTGCTGCTGCCCGTCGTAATAATATTTGGCCCACCAGGATCCCGGTCCGTAGGAATTGGGGTTATCAGGATCCGCGATGGGGAGCCTTCCCAATCCTTGGAAACTGAAACCGTAAATATCGCGCTCGCTGGAACAGATCACGAAAATCCCGGCGTCGCGGGCTGCCTGGACCGCGTTTGTAATTTCAGCATACCCATCATTTTCCTGCCCCCAGCCAATAGACATGGAAAGCACGCGTATCTTCCGATCCGGAAGCAGTTGCCGGTTGATTTCGATTATCCTCAGTACGGACTTGGCCAGGCAGGAAAAATCCCCCCGGGCGCAGAGTACATTGGCGATGAAATACAGGTCCGCGCCCGGCGCCACGCCGAGATTCTTGCCGACGGCGATCGATGCTACCGCCGGGCCGTGCATTTGCGATTCCCTCCATCCGCCGGTGATATCCTCGGTTTCCTCGTACAAGCGGATCCGATCTTTGTATTCCTGATGGTCAACAAGCATGGTCTGGTCGATGATGGCAATACCGATATTGGTCCCGGTTATCCCTTCGCTGTGTAGTGATCGCAGGCCCAGCCCGGGATTCTTGCCGAATTCCATGATCCGTTCCCGGTCGAATCCATCCGGCATTTTGTCATCTGGAGGCCAGATCGTTCGATCGTCGAATGATGCAAACAGCAAATCGTCCAGCGAATTTCTGAAATCGAGAGCCGTAAGATCATAGGACCTGAGATCCATTTGCCACATTTCGTCCGAGTTGGGGTCGTACGTCGGCAAAGCGGTCATCTTCCCCCGGTGGTAATCTGCCGCCGAGGGATGCCGGTCGATTTTTGGGAATACTATTGGTCCCGGGGTCACCGGGGCTTCGGGAGTAACGGACGGTTTGGATGTCGGAGTCGGGCTGTTAACCATTGCGGTGGTGGGTGCTGCGGTGGTTTGTGGAGTCGACAATTCGGCCCGGCAGGCCGTCAGGACAAACGCGAGCACGGCGATCAGCAGGATGCGGCGCTTCTGCATGAAAATACCCTCCCATCTTTGTTGCGTCTGTTTTGATAATTAATGAGGCGGATGAAATAAGTGTAGGCGTGGAATAGGGGCGTCACATTAAGACGGGTTTATGATTGCGGTGCTTTTCTGCGATGATCCCCCGGCGATTGTCCTTCGAAATAAGTTCGGCGGCAAATACGGGAATTCGGATGGGGAATGTCGCCTTGAAAATACCGATATTCCATATCAATAACTATTAACAATGTCGCACTGAGCGAAGCGAAGGGTCTAGAAATGCAGAAACAGATGCTTCGCTTCCCTGCAAAAAGCGCAGGATAGGCGCTCAGCATGACACCTTTTTTCAAGGGTTATATTTATTTGGAATCCATCGCGTTTTTGTGAAATATTGTGTCTATCAATTTCGGGAGCTCTGACAATTTTTCAATCCGGTAAGGGACCGATTCATCCAGGGCGGGCGTGTTCTTCGCCATCCAAATCGGAAGGATGCCAAAGGCCACGGCCGCCGAAAGGTTGGGGATGCGGTCGTCGATGAAGGCGCAATCCCCGCCCTTCGCTCCCAACCGGTCCAATAGGATCCGGTATATTTCCGGCGCCGGTTTTCGCACACCCGCCTCGCCGCTGATCACGACCGCCCGGAAAAGACGGTCCAGCCCGTGCAGTCTGCGCAAATAGGCCGACCAAACCGAAATATCGTTCGAAAGGACGGCGAGTGAGTATTTCCCGAGCAGCTGTTCAGCGGTCTCCACAAAGGCCGGATCCAGCTGCAGGCAGGTATCCAGGTATTCTTTTTCGACCGCCGGGTACTCTTTTCCAAGTCCGACGACTTCCCAAAATGCGCGCGGGGAAATTTGCCCCAAGGAGGCGCGGCGGTAGACGGTATGGACGGCCTCCGGATCCAGATGCGTGAATCCGCGGCGATGGAGGAAGGGGACAAGTCCTTT